>Ga0194132_10005874_pt1 | contig 19479 bp, 18 predicted proteins | sample TA2KigOf80mmetaG_FD_148612 | JGI IMG/M metagenome (GOLD analysis project Ga0194132, IMG submission 148612) | Freshwater microbial communities from Lake Tanganyika, Tanzania - TA2015054 Kigoma Offshore 80m | ecosystem: Environmental > Aquatic > Freshwater > Lake | place: Tanzania: Lake... | reverse complement strand
AAAATGTTCGATTTCAGACCGTATCCCCGGTGGGGATTGGCGATCCTGCTGGTGATGCTGACCGGAGTGGGATGTTTCCGTCCTGCCGGTCCCGAAGATATACTGCGGGCGGAGAGACGCTCGCTCTAACGGACCGCGATGGTGGGCAACCTGCTGACCACGGAACAGATGGAAAACCTCGTCGAGGGTCAGGGGTGTTTTGGTCTTGCCATCAGCGGCGAGGGATGTTGTTCGCTGGTCATGCACTACTACGGCTATCTATGGAGCCTGCGCATCGCCAATCTGGCGGAAGGACTGGCGGCTTTTATCGACGGTCGCAGATATTTTCGGTGTTTTTGATTTCCATTTTTTCCCAAAGGAGGTATTTTATGTACCGATTTACCTTTCTCGTGCTGACGCTGTGCGGCCTGCTCGCGTTTGCTTTTGGGTCGGCGCAGGCGGAGCGCTCCCCCGCGCCCATGACACCCGAATCCGTGTTTTCCATCGTTTCCGAACGCGCCGCCGTGTCCGCCGGCACGCCCCTGACCGACACCGAAATGCGGCAGCTTGTCGCGCGCCAGGGGTGTTTTGGCATCGGCTCGACCAACTGTTGCAAGGAAGGACAGGTGCTGATAGCCATAACCGGTTATCTCAGTTCCATTGCCCCCAATGTGTTGTTTGCAACGGCTCTGCTGATCGGAAACGTTCACCAGATCATTTTCTGCCAGTAACTCCTATCCCTTTGACAACGGGCTGAACGGACTTTTTTGGCATCCGTTCTTTTTCCGACAGGATAAGCTATGTGGACAGTCATACGGGTAACGGGATATCTGAGGATGCGTCTGCTCCGAAACTACGGAGCAGAGAAACCGGGTCAGGTGATACCGAGCTTGGCGCTTCTTGCGCTGGTGCTGGCGCTCAATCTGATTTTCGGAGCCGGCAGGGTAGCGGCTCCGCTGGATACGCAAACCGCCATACAAAGCGAGGTTTTTATCCATTTGCTGCTGACGACAAGGAACGAGCAAAGTCGAGGGTCTGCATGATGGGTCCTTATACAATTTGTCGATTCGCGGGTTGGATAAAGAAACCGGCTGGATCATGGGGTTGGTCAGGGTCATGGAAAGCGGTCTATAATTCGAAAAACGCGAGATTGCCCATCCCATCCGCTACGTTCTCAGGGTAGGGAATTCCTGACGGAGACGCCAGACGATTTTCTATCTACGCCCCTTGTCGATGGATCCGTCTCCTCTTCCGCTCATCCACGGGCCTCGGTGATCGCGTTCCCTCCTATCGAAAGATTGGGCGAGGCGTATGAAGTCCGTGTGACTACCAGAGACCATTCACGCAACTGATCGCGGTGGCGTGAGACGAGTTGACCGACTTTTGCCCTGCCAATGGGCGCGCAGTGGCTGGTTGTCTTGCGTTTTTTCCTTGATAATATGAGGTTCGGTGCGCGCTACTTAAGCAAGTCAAGGACGGCGCGCGGGCGTTTATGACGACCGGCATAATTCAAGGGTGTCTCTCCGTGGGTATTTCGGGCCTCGCGGTCGGCTCCCGCCGACAACATCGCCTGGACCATCTCCTCGTCTCCATAGGCTGCGGCATAGTGAAGCGGCGTCTCGCCCCAAAGTTTCACCTGCCCATCGAAGAGGTCCGTCACCACATCGCTTTTGACGTGCCGGTTCGGATCGGCCCCGGCATCGAGTAGTATTTGGGCGGCCTTTGTCCGTCCGGTCGCGGCGGCCATGTGCAACGTGGTCTCTCCTCCGTTCGGCAGGGCTAGATTGGGGTCCGCCCCCGACTCCAGGAACAGTCGGAGCAACTCGATCCGTCCCATGTACGCGGCGAGCATGAGCGGTGACCCCTCACGCATTCCCGTGTAGTCGATCTCCGCCCCATGGTCGATCAGGTAACGGGCCATTTCTATATGTTCGCAGCCCGTGGCTTCCAGCAAAGGCGTCACGTGATAGGCATTTGCAGCATTGACATCGGCCCCTGCAGCAAGCGCGTCGCTCGCTTTGGCCAGGTCGCCGTCGTGCGCGGCGGCCAATAACGCGGCATTCCAGTCGCTTTGCGATTTCATTTTTGCCTCCGGACAGCCGGAATCACCGGCAAGAGGATGTGCGAGGGATGCACGCGGTCGTGAAACACGGTCTGATGCGCGACGCGCAGGTCGGCGTCCCTGCCAAACCGATGGCCGGTGTTGGGGTTGCGGTCGAAACGCGGAAAATTGGACGAAGATATTTCGACCCGGATGCGATGCCCTTTGCGGAATACGTTTCCGGTAACGCCTACCTCGATGTCATAGCGATAGACTTTTCCGGGTTCGAGCGGCGACGGTCGGCTTCGGTCTTCGCGGTAGCGAGCGCGCAGGATGCCGTCGCACAGATTCATCGCATAGCCGGACGGAAACACATCCACCAACTTGACCGTCCAGTCGGTATCCGGGCCGTCGGTAGCGGCGTACAACACTATCGTAACCGGACCCGTCACCTCCCTATCTTCCGTAAGCGGAGCGCTTGTATAGCACAGCACATCGCTACGCATCTCCACCGGACGTTGGTCGTACGGCCCCCACGCGACGATATGCGGCGAGCAACAGTTGTTGCCGCCAAGCGTCTGAACCGGATAATGCGGATCGTATACAAAATGGTCCGAAGTCTCGTCGCCCGGTGGCTCAGGCGACAGTACGCCGTCGCCCGTGAGCGCGTTGGCCTTGCCCCCCGAATGCAGATGCCATTTTTGCCAGTCGGTACGGGCCAAGGGCCACTCGTGTTCATCCCGCCAGATATTGGCGCCCATGATAAACAGGCGAAGGGGGGGTTCGCCCGTAATCCCGTTGTCGATCCCCTTGAGCCAGTAGTCAAACCACCGCAATTCCAACGCTTCGAGGTCGATCATGGACGCGGCGCCAAAGTCGATGTCGCCAATACGCGGAGACGTGCTGAGCGCATGCGGCCACGGACCGACGACGAGTTTGCTTTGCCGTGCCTCCTCGGTCCGGCCACCGGCGCGCAGACCGGTAAAGTTGGTAAAGGTTTGGTTGGCGTACAGGTCGTACCAGCCGCCCATGTTAAAGGCCGGAACCGCGATCTCACCCCAGCGGTTCTCGTCGTCCATCGCATCCCAATAGGCGTCATAGACGTCGTGTTCTATCCAGTCCTTCCAAAACGGCAACATGCGGCCGGCCATCTCGTCCATCCGGTCGAGCGGCAACACGTGAAACGCCTCGGTCCAGTTGTGGTATTCGATGCTCTGCCCTGTGCGGGCGTTGGTCCGCATGCCCCACGACATGAGCACGTTGAGTTGAAACGCGCCACCGGGATATGCCAGTCCGCTAAAATAGTCGGTGCAGATAACACGCGGGGTCATACATTTGAGGTATTTACTGCGGTGCGGCGCACTCTGCCACTGTGTCGTGCCCACATACGAACCGCCCGCGGTTCCGATCCGTCCATCGCTCCATACTTGCGCGCCTATCCACTCCTGTGTGTCGTAGCCGTCGGTTCCCTCACGGAAAGGGTAAATAGACGCCGTCCGAATCCCACCGACCTCGACAATCCTGCACCACGCAGACATACCCCTGCCCGGCCAGACGACGGGCCTTTTCGATCACCGGGTCGGTGTTGTTGCTGTAGGGCGTGCGCATCAGGACAGTGGGAAAAGACCCCACCGCTCTCGGCAGATAGAGGTCCGTGGATAGCGTAACACCGTCTCGCATGGGAACGCGCACATCAAGCCGCATGTCGATCGCGTGATTTTCCGGCATGGCCAACCTCTTTGGGAAAGGGAAGGATGGAGAATAAAGGGTGAAGGATGAAAATAGAGGAAGAGAAGTGTCGTGTAAATACCATTGACGGAGTGTAAGGTGGGGTATACCATGAAGGCGGAAAAGCGCCTTTTTATTTTCTACGCCGTTGGCTCGTAGGGCCGCACCACGCTTCATTATGCCGCCACAGGCCACACCGAGGTGATTGCGCTACGGATTTTCTTTTTCCAAGGTATGCTTTCGCTGTTGTGTTTATCACCTGAACGTCCATAGAATCGAGGCCGATGTGTCCCTGTCAACTCGTCTTCCGGACCGCTCCGATTGTGTCAGTTTTGTCGAGTCGGACAAAGAAAAGATACTGTTCTATTACGGCGAAGGGTTTATGTACGAACCGCTTCCCGTCGGCACGCGTGTCGTATATCCACCACCGCCCCTGCCCGCTATCGAAGATCCGGATAGCGCGATAGAATACGCGCTCGAACATCCGCTCGGATGCGACCCGCTCTCGGCCCAACTTAGCTCCGGCATGAAAGTAACCATCGCCTTTGACGACATCTCGTTGCCGTTGCCACCCATGAAAAGCCCGGACATCCGCCAACGGATCATCGAAATCGTCCTCAGAAAACTGGCCGCCGTCGGTGTGACCGACATCCATCTGATCGTCGCAACCTCGCTCCATCGCCGTATGACACCCGCCGAAGTAAAACACGCCATCGGATCAAAGGTGTTCAAAGCGTTCAAATGGGGCGAGACGCTCTACAACCACGACGCCGAAGATAAGAACAACATCTCCGACTTAGGACAAACCGAGACCGGCGAACACGTCGAAATCAACCGCCGCGCGGTAGAATCCGATCTGCTGATCTATGTCAACATAAACCTCGTCTCGATGGATGGCGGCAACAAGTCCGTACCCGTAGGTCTCAGCACCTACCGAAGTCTGCGGCATCACCACAGCGTCGATACACTGATGAACTCGCTGTCGTATTTCGACCCGCCCAAATCCGCCATGCACCACTCGTGTAACCGGATGGGCAAGGTCGTGGCCGAACATATGAACATCTTTACCATCGAGACGACGGTCAACAACGATGCCCTGCCGCACTTCTTGACTTTTCTTCGAAAACCGTATCACCAGTTTAATCTGTTAGACAAACTCAACCTGTACAACAACAAGATCAGCACCGATCTGCTTCCCGTTTCGCTCAAACGGCAGATATTTTTCAACATGCTTGCGCCCTATGGGCTTACCGGTGTTCACGCAGGCAAAACCAATCTGGTGCATGAAAAAACGCTCGAAAACGTGTATCGTCAGCAGATCGTGCCGGTCAAAGGCCAAGCGGATATCATGTTGATCGGCGTACCGTACGTCTGTCCGTACAATGTCAACTCGATCATGAATCCCATTCTCATGATGTGTCTGACGCTTGGTTATTTTTTCAACCTGTACCGGGGCAAACCGTTGGTGCGACCCGGTGGGGTATACATCCTGCTCCACCCGCTCCACGAGGACTTTCACGAAGTGCATCACCCTTCGTATATCGAGTTCTACAACCGGGTGCTGACCGATACCAACGATCCTAAAGCGGTCGAGCAGAAGTACGAAGAGGAGTTTGCGCACAACGAAAAGTACATTGACCTGTACCGCAACTCGTACGCCTATCACGGCGTGCATCCGTTTTACATGTGGTACTGGGGTTGTTACGCCTACAAGTATCTGGGCAAGGTGATCGTGGTCAAACCCAAACTCAAGCGCCCGGCAGACATCATGGGGTTTGACACGGCGGACAGCATCCCGGAGGCCATCGCGCAGGCAAAGAGTTTTCTCGGCATGGACAGTCCGCAGATCACCAACTACCATATTCCCCCCATCGGCATGTGTGAGGTGGAGTAAAGAAATCGCATAAATCGGACGATCTCCGTCCACCGGACGGAGCTTTTCGCCCGGCTCATGGCTACGCCCCGCGATTTCTGTTCCCATGCCCACAGAACGCCGCCTGTACCTGTCCTACCTTTCGCGTTGCCTCCTCATTTACCAATCGGGATATTTTGCGTCTAAAGAATTATCTTGACGGATCATTCCGTTTGCTTATATTTGAACCGTGTTAAATAATTTAACGTAGTTAACCTTATGGTCTGTCGGAAGAGGGTTGTGACCTCTTCTTATCCGAATATCCTGAAGGAGTATGATGATCCCCCCTCTTGTACCCCGCTGGTTGCTGATCAGCGGGGTCGGTCTTGTGCTTGGTGGAATTTTTGCCCTCGGAGTGTTGCCTTCCGTGATTCCGTTTGGTCTGGCTTTTCTGGCGATCGTTCCTGTAGCACTGTACCGGCTGTATCAAAGACAAAGAAAATCGGTCTGGAAAATACTGGTACTTGCCTCCCCCCTGCTGATCCTCCTGCTGGCGGTTGGACTCCGGACGCACTTCCGTTACCGTACGGCAACCCTCATGTCTATCCCTGTACAGGAATACACCAACGATGAGTACCCGGAGGACCCGGCGGATCGCAGTGTGAACCACAACCGCTACCAGAGCCGTGAACTGGTCCTGATTCAGAAAGACGACACCCATTTCGATTTTGTATTCGAGCCGCAACAGCCGCATGTCGCAAAGGTTATTTTCCGGAATATCGATGTCAGTCTGATGACACCCGACCTGCCCGAATGGACCAAACAGGACGACGGATTGCGTCGTATCGCCCTGACGGACCGGCAGTGGAATCGGCAACAGGTGCGCTTTGACGTCGGTTCGCCCCATCTCGAAGTGACGGGCGGAGATGGATTTGAAAAGGAAAATATTCTCACCGGTGAACTGGCCAAAAACTGTTTGAATGCGGGACTGTGGGAGGTGCTGCTGTTTCTGAAAGAAGACGGGGGCAAAAAACTCTACTACCAAGGGTGGTTCACATTTCCGTTGGGTCATTACAAAAACCTCTGGGAACGCGGAACCGGTCTTTCCTACTGGACCCACTGGTACTATTTGGAACACTGGTTCGACCCCGCCGGAACCGTAACGTCGATGGACAAATTAAGACGGGTCACGGCGGAATGGGATGCCCCTGTGAAATTCGACGGCGAGGAAAAAATCTTCACGGAAGGCGAACAACAGCGCAAACGAAGAACCTCGATGGCCCAGAATGCCGTGCGCTGGTCCGATTTCTACAACAAACCGGATACGCGTTTCGCCTCGTTTATTCCCCCTGGACGCTACAGCGTCAACCATCCCAGAGACACCAAGTACTGGAAACTGGACCGTTTCGAGAAGGTTATAATGCGCAGTATCGTATCTCCCGCTACCGATCAGCCTTTGCAGGAACTGGAACTGGTTTTCACCAGCACCAAAGAGGACGGCTCCTGTCACTTTTTTGTAAGCGGTATTGATTTGAGCACCATACCCCAGCTTCCCCGGCAAAACTATCCGTCCGGTATGTACATGCCCATGGGGATAGGCGTTCCGCCGTTTGCTCAAAGCTACGAGGACCTGCAGCGGAAACCGCCCCAGCAAAGTCCCTATGTCAGCGTTCTGCTCGATCAGGAAAACCGTTGGATCGACCATCACAGCCTCGGTATCGATGGCCCGGTACTGTACCGGGACGATACGGACCCGGACCTCTTGCACGTCCTTCTGCTTTCCTATGAACGCCACAGCCTTGTCGGGCATTTTGTTGTCTCGACCCGAACAGGCCCACAGGGCTAGAAATCGCCATGCGGCTTTTACGTATCCTCTTCTGCCTCCTCGCCTTTGTCCTTTCTGGCTCTGCCAAATCACAACAAACGGTTCAGGAGAGCAAGTTTTCAGGGTATATGTTCGGGGATTATTACGCCGTACTTTCCAACCATGTACCGGCTTTCAAAAAACAGAACGGCTTCTGGCTCCGGCGTATCTACTTCACTTACGATAAAGGGTTAAGTCCAGGGTTTACTACCCGGCTCCGACTTGAAATGAACAGCGCGGCGGACTTTGGATCGACTTCCGTCAGGATGACACCGTTTGTCAAGGACGCGTATTTCAAATGGACCCGAACACGCCATAGCATCCTTTTCGGATTATCCCCCAGCCCGACTTTTGAAATCGCCGACCGTATCTGGGGTTACCGATCCATAGAAAAGACGTTAGTAGATTTGCAACGCATTTCCGGGTCCAGGGATTTTGGCATTGCCTTTCAGGGATCCGCCGATTCAAACAAGAGGATCAACTACCACCTGACGATCGGAAACGGAGCGGATAGCGGCTCCGAGACGGACAGAGATAAAAAGATAAGCCTCGCTCTTTCCACCATTCCCGTAAAAGGGTTTACCGCAGAAGGCTATGCGGACTGGGAGAATCGACCAAGAGATCAAGACCGCTACACGTTTCAGGGGCTTCTCGGATACGAAAGTCCGAATTTCCGGGGTGGTGCATTGTTCGGGCACCACACCCGACGGACCGGTCCCGGCACGCCTTCGTACGGGATGCCGTACTCATCTTTGTTTCTTTCAGTCAGAATCGCCCCGCAAGTATGGAGTTTTACCCGGTTTGACCGGATGTTCAAACCCAACCCGGACGGGGACAGGATTCCGTATATTCCATTTGACAAAACGGCCAGATCGAATCTTTTCATTATCGGGGTCGATTTTCTCCCCATAAAAGACATTCACCTGATGCCCACTCTTGAAGCGGTGTTCTATGATGGAGTCAACCCCAAACCCAAGGATGACCTCATCGCGCGTCTTACCGTTTTCTACAACTTTTAGCGTCCATCCTGAGAGCACCTACACGACCGAACCGTACAGGTTGCCTCCCAGGACGGGTATCGCTGTGTAGCCTCTCCCATGTCTTCCTTCCTTCTCGCCCTCGACCAGGGCACCACCAGTTCACGCGCTATCCTTTTTAATCAGACAGGCGGGGTCGTCGCGGTTTCCAACTACGCCTTGCCCAGCATTTTCCCCAGCCCGGCTGGGTCGAGCACGACCCTGAGGATCTGTGGAAGAGCCAGACCACCGCGGCGCGGACGGTAATACGCGAAAGCGGCATCGCTCCTTTCGACATCGCCGGTATCGGCATCGCCAATCAGCGCGAAACCACCCTCCTGTGGGATCGAAACACCGGACAGCCCGTTTCCAACGCCATCGTATGGCAGTGCCGACGCACCGCCGAACTGTGCGAACGGCTCAGAGCAGACGGTCTCGATTCGATGATCCGGGAGAAGACCGGACTGGTTTTAGACGCCTATTTTTCCGCTACCAAAATCCGGTGGATGCTCGATAATATCCCGGACGCCCGTACCCGTGCCGCGCGCGGAGATCTGGCCTTCGGCACGGTGGACACTTGGCTGACCTATCGGTTGACCGGTGGCCGAGCGCACGTAACCGACCCCTTCAACGCGTCGCGTACCATGCTGTACAACATCGTTAGACGATGCTGGGATGAAGACCTCCTTGCGGCACTCGACATCCCGGCCAGCATCCTGCCTAAGGTGGTTCCGTCAAGCGGCGTTATAGCGGAAACCGCCCCCGAACATCTCGGCGCGGCGCTTCCCATCGCCGGTATGGCAGGCGACCAGCAAGCCGCGCTGTTCGGTCATCGTTGTTTTGCCCCTGGACAGACCAAAAACACCTATGGAACCGGATGTTTTCTGCTGATGCACACAGGAGACCGCCCGGCGTTTTCTGGGGGCGGACTGCTGACCACCGTGGCGTGGGAGACGGATGGCAAAACCGAGTATGCGCTCGAAGGCAGTGTCTTTGTCGCGGGTGCAACGATCCAGTGTTTGAGAAATCAACTCGGTCTGATCACCGATGCCGCGGCGAGCGAAACCCTTGCGCAATCGGTTCCCGATACCGGCGGCGTGTATCTTGTTCCTGCGTTTGCAGGGCTTGGCGCGCCGTACTGGGACATGCATGCCCGCGGTATCCTGACCGGTTTGACACGCGGAACGACCCGCGCACATATTGTTCGTGCCGGGCTGGAGTCGATTGCATACCAAACATGCGACGTGGTAGAGCGTATGGGCGCAGACGCCGGCCTGCGGCTTGACGGTCTTCGTGTGGACGGCGGGGCGTCGGCCAACGACCTACTGATGCAATTTCAGTCCGATCTACTTGATACGCCGGTTGAGCGGCCTGCGATCACCGAATCTACGGCGCTTGGCGCGGCGTTTCTGGCCGGTCTGGCCGTGGGATTCTGGAAAATCCACGCGGCGCTCCCCACACAGACACAGATACGACGGTTTTATCCACAGATGGACACGGCGACGCGCCAAAGGCTGTACGCGGGCTGGAAAGACGCCGTAAAGCGGGCGATGAGCGGACGATGAACATGCCCTCCTTTCTCCAAGAGTCGTTTGTCGTATCGCCACGTCTGGTCCGCCCGGGTGACACCGTAACGGTGTCGCTCGCTACCCGGATGGAATACACGCCGCTTACCGTAGAAATAACCGAAAGGTATTTAGAACAGGAATTTACCGTTGGAGAAGGCATTCGAATCCTCTGGGATACGTCCGGCGACGTCAAACGGGGAACCGCGACCTTTACGCCGGAAACACCCGGCAACTACCTGATCCGTTTTGGCGAACTGCGCCGCCCCTTTGCCGTGATCGATGAGACGTACGCGGCGGGTCTGATTATCGTTCCCTTTGCCACAAGCCGGTATCCGAGAGGCAATCGACTGGATCACTACCACCCGGATATACATGCGCGTCCCGTTCCGGCCAACTATGTGACGACGATCACGGACGAGCGGTCGCTCGATCCGGCGTGGGACGTCCACAGAACGCTCCTCGGTTTCCATCTTGTCTACGGTGATACGGTGGTTCCTTATCTCGACCCCGCCGGCGTGCAAATGCTAGGAGATGGCAACGCGGTAAATACGGCGACGGAATTGTGCCAACGCTGGCAGACGCTGGGCTACCCCGTCCCCACAGTCGTGGGTGTCGATACGCCGGATGCGGAATTTGTACAGACCGCGCGTCTCTGCGGCATACGAGGATTGACCGGGCTGGGCGTTCTGTCTTCGCTGTCCGAACTTCCCTCCGAATCGGTCTCCGGTGCAATCGATAGTTGGAAGGATTTTACGCCCATCCCGTGGCGTACCCGCGAAACGCTTCTCCTGTGCCCGCGTCTGTACCGAACTCCCGGACGCGCTGTGGCGGACGATATGTCCGAGTTTTACACCGATATCGAACGAACGATCCGAACCCACAACATTTTTTCGGTGGTTCTGGATGGAGACGATTTTGAAACCGTAGAGATGAACCGCGCCGCCATCGCCCATCTGATCGGGCTTCCCCGGACCTATCCTGTCATTTTTTGTCGTTTCGACGATCTGCTGGGCTACCCGCTGTCTTGATTCCCGTTTAAACGGGCTTGCCCAAACGAACCGCAATCCGTATATTGTTCTGTGCTATTCCGGCGGAGTTGCCTTTTTGCTTTTCAAACTTCATCCTTGACCTTTCTGACTTCCCCCTATGTCCGCTCAGACACCCGATTTGAACGAATTGCAAAAAGATCTCCGGGATTTCTTTTCGAAGAAATACGGTGCGCAAGTGCAGTTTGCCCAACCGGAACAGGAAGGCTCTTCCGCCGATCCGCCGGTCCACGACGAGCGCCCTGGCATCCGTTTCGATATGAAACCGGAAGAACTCGAAGCCTATCTAAACGATTATGTAGTCCGGCAGTTTGAAGCCAAAGAGATTCTCGCAACCAAGATATGTACTCACTTTAACCGAATCCGGCTTCAGGAGGAATGCGAAGAACCGGTCGGCAATATCAAGAACAACATCATTCTCGTCGGCCCTACCGGGGTGGGGAAGACTTATCTGATCAAGTTGATTGCCCGAAAAATCGGTGTGCCGTTTGTCAAGGGCGATGCGACCAAGTTTAGCGAAACCGGCTATGTCGGCGGAGATGTGGACGATCTGGTCCGCTCGCTGGTGCACGAGGCGGACGGCAACATAGAATTGGCCCAGTACGGTATCATCTATATTGACGAGATTGATAAAATCGCCTCTTCGGGCAATGTCGTCGGGCCGGACGTGTCGCGCACGGGTGTACAGCGTGCCTTGCTCAAGCTGATGGAAGAGACCGAGGTAGACCTTCAAGCCCCGCACGATCTTGCCTCGCAGATGGAAAACGCGCTCCAGTTTCAGAAAACCGGCAAGGTGCAACGGAAACGGATCAATACCCGTAACATCCTGTTTATCGTAAGCGGCGCGTTTTCAAATCTCGAAGAGATCGTCAAACGCCGTCTTACCCGTCATGCCATCGGTTTTACGCGCAATGGGGAGCCTGCCGCCAAGCCGCACAACGGGGAATGGCTGCCGTACGTCGCCCCGCAGGACCTTGTCGAATACGGTTTCGAATCGGAGTTTATCGGGCGTCTGCCGGTTACGGCGGTCCTGCACCCCTTGAGCACCGACGATCTGCTGCATATTCTCAAAAATCCCAACAGCCCCGTCATTCTAGCCAAAAAACTGGATTTCAAATCATACGGCATAGATATCGAGTTTGACGACGAAGCGTTGCGTCTTGTGGCCGAACGCGCCCATCGCGAGCAGACCGGCGCGCGTGGTCTGGTGGGGGTGATGGAAAAAATCCTCATCAAATACGAAAAACGTCTTCCCTCCAGCCCGGTAAAAGGGTTTATCGTCACACGCGGCGTCGTCGAATATCCGGAACGGGAACTCGAAGCCCTGTTGTCCGAAGCCGAAGTCCGCCGTTTTGAAGACCGGTTTCGGGAGACGCATGGCATCGTCCTTACCTTCGAACCGGACGCCAAAAACGCGCTGATCGCTACAGCAAGGGCCGGAGGAAAAACTACTGAAGATATGGGGATGGAGCTGTTTGGGAATTATGGACACGGTCTCAAATTGATCCACGCTACCGCGCTCACCCTACCTCCGGACGCTGTCCACGAACCATCTGTCTATCTGGACACGCTGATCAAAAAATTTTATGAAAAACAACCCCACAAAAGGATAAAGGATAAAGGATGAAGGTTGAAGGTTGAAGGTTGAAATGTGCTGACTTTATAACCGTTTTATTATGAAAGGAGACTATCATGAGTGTTTTGGTTGCCAAAGAAGCACCGGATTTTACCGCCCCTGCCGTTATGCCGGATGGGTCGATCAAACCGGATTTCAAACTGTCGGACCTGCGGGGCAAGCATGTCGTTGTGTTTTTCTGGCCGCTCGATTTTACCTTTGTGTGCCCGACCGAAATCGTCGCGCACGACCATCGCGTCGCCAAATTCAAAGAACGCGGTGTCGAGGTGATAGGTGTGTCCATCGACTCGCATTTTACCCACGCGGCTTGGCGCAACATGCCCGTCAACAAGGGTGGGATCGGGGCGGTCCAATTTCCGATCGTGGGGGATTTCAAACACGAAATCTCACAGAAATACGGTGTCGAACATCCGCAGGTAGGGGTGGCGATGCGCGCTTCGTTTTTGATCGACAAAAACGGTGTCGTACAGCACCAGGTGGTCAACAATCTGCCGTTGGGCCGTAATGTAGATGAGATGCTGCGTATGGTCGATGCGCTTCAATTTTTCGAAACGCACGGCGAAGTGTGCCCGGCGGGATGGGAAAAAGGCGACAGCGGAATGAAACCCAACGCGGAAGGCGTCGCCGCCTACATGTCCAAAAACGCTCGCAAGCTGTAAAAAGGGTTTTATACGCCCTACCGGGCGAATTTTGAGAGACGAGACAAACCGCCGGGGACGCCGTTCCCGGCGGTTTGTCATGTAACGAGTAATTTCAGGAGACGGAGATGCGCTACAGAGCACTGACCATTGCGGGTTCGGATTCCGGCGGCGGAGCCGGTATCCAAGCCGATCTCAAAACGTTTGCCGCCTGCGGCGTATACGGCATGTCGGCCATCACATCCGTAACGGCACAGAACACCGTAGGCGTTCAAGGTGTATACGACCTTGCTCCGGACGCTGTCGCCGCCCAAATCGTCTCCGTGCTTTCCGACATCGGCGCGCAGGCGATCAAGACGGGGATGCTGTCTCATGCCGGGATCATCGAGGTGGTTGCCGATACGTTGAAACCCTATCCGGACATACCGTTGGTCATTGATCCGGTCATGGTATCTAAGAGCGGAGCGGCGCTTTTAGACCCTAATGCCGTGTCCACCCTTGTCAACCGTCTGTTTCCGCTGGCAACGGTTCTCACACCCAACCTGCACGAGGTGCGCGCGCTGACGGGTCTCGAGGTGTCCGACATCGAGGGGATGAGAAACGCTGCCGTCGCGCTCCGCGCGCTGGGTCCCGCTTTTGTGGTAGTCAAAGGCGGGCATCTCGCAGGACGGGCGATAGACATCCTGTACGACGGTCACGATTTCCAGGCGTTCGAGACCGATCGTATCGAAACGACCTCCACGCATGGAACAGGCTGTACCTTTGCCTCGGCCATCGCCGCCGAACTTGCCAAAGGTTGCAAGGTCCCCCAAGCGGTAGAAAACGCCAAAGCGTATCTGACCGGCGCGTTGCAACAGGCAACGTCAATAGGCGCAGGGCACGGCCCGGTAAACCATTTTTACACCCTGTACCGGGAAGAGGAAAAACGACAAGTGCTGGAAAGCCTGTCGCAAGGAGTGCAACGGCTCGAAACCGGAAAAGCCGGGCGGCTTGTGCCCGAAGTCCAGTCCAACTTGGGCATGGGACTTGCCGGCGCTCGAACACCGAAAGACGTAGCCGCGTTTCCGGGAAGACTGATCCGGCTCCGGGAGGATATGCGGTCTGTAGCCGCACCTGAATTTGGCGCTTCGTCGCATATCGCCAAGATCGTTCTGACGGCCATGCGTCACGATCCCGATCGCCGGGCCGTGATGAACATTCGATACACCGAGGAGATTCTCGCCGCCTGTCAAACACTTGGTCTTTCCATCGGCTCGTTTGACCGTCATCAGGAACCTAAGGACGTCAAAGAACGCGAAGGCTCCTCGCTCGAATGGGGAACCGCAGAAGTCATTCGTCGTATGGGCACGGTTCCCGATATCATCTACGATCTTGGCGACGAAGGAAAAGAGCCGATGATCCGCATCATAGGAACCGACCCGTTAGGCGTCGCCGAAACAGCGCTACGTATCGTAAGAAGCTTGCACGAGGGATAAAGAGGGTATGGGAAACCATGTTCTTTTTCAAACTCCGACTTTCCTCCTTCAAACCACTCTCTGCGGTATGGTTTTTTCCGACGCTACTCGGCGCCTTTCTGCTATACGCCAACCTGAACCGGGGACTGCTTCAGTATGACGAAGCGGATTACGCGGCTGCGGCTCGGCAGGGGTTATGGGCAAACTATGTGGACGCTACCGCCATGTCTTTCGCGGCGTTTGTCCGCAAAGGCGTGCAAGACGCCCTGATCGGGGGGCACGAAGATTTTTCCAAAGAGGTGCGCAAACAGGGCGACGTTGCGTTTTATCGCCACTATCATCCCCCACTTACCTTTTATGCACTCGCTATCGCGGAACGTACGTTTGGTCCTGCAGACCGGGTATTTCGGCTGACCGCGTGGCCCATGGCGGCGTTGATCGTTCCCACCGTATACTGGAGCGTGCGCACCACGTGGAAAGAGTCCGGGGTAGGATGCGCCTTTGCCGCCGCTCTACTGACCGCCGTCTCTCCCATGATGGACGTGACGTCGGCTACGGTGTCCATACACCCGCCTTACATTCTGGTGGCCCTGATCACCCTCACCTTGCTGGTTCGATATTTCCGGTCCGGGGCGCTCCGAAATTTTTATTGGTTTTGCAGCGCGTTGTCGCTTGCCTTTCTGGCCAGCGAATACGCGCTATTTTTGCTATGCGCCTGTCTGGCTGGTTTTCTGCTGATTTCCAACCCGCTTTTCTCGGTGGATCGCGCCGGTGTGCGGGCAAGTCATCATCTGGTCGGGGGTATCGCCGTTTTCGTACTGGTTTTTGTTCTGCTCTGGCCGGGCGCTCTCCTCAAACTTTCGGTCCTCAAAGGCTATCTGTTTCAGGCGTACGTAGTTTTTGTCAAAAAGAGTCTGGCCTATGGCGATCAGGATATCGTGAGGGTCTGGCTATCCCGATTCGCGGCAGATCCCGTAGGGTCCTGTCTCCTGCTGGTCGGAGCAGGATACGGCGCGTACGGATTTTTTACCCGCACTATCGACAAGACGTTGTTGCCTATCTATCTGTATCCCACGGCGATCTTCTGTGCCAATTTGTTAAACCGGGCCGCTTTCAACACGTATGCGATGTCCATGTATCCGTTTTTGTTTATGTTTGCGGCGGCGTGGTTGTGGAGATGGACAAACCGGCTGTCTACCACCGGAGTCCGCCGAGTCACCATTGTCGGCGGTCTGGCCGCCGTGATGGTCGTAAATGTCGTCTTGGAAAAGCTGGAGCGCCCCGAAGATACCGCGGAGTTGGCCGCTGTCATCCACACGCTCGAAACCGTCGCCGCTCCCGTCGACAGCGTGCTGGTAAGCCACGGGCTTCTGGCTACCGCGAGCTACTATCTGCCGGCGTTTGAGGTACATACGCTGTACTTGGAGGACACCCTGACGGCAACGGCGGAAAAACTCGACCAAAAAATATATCGATATTTTCTGTTTTCCGGGACGGAAGCGGAACTCGAAACCGCGTCCTATCGGCCGTCGCTCGAAACAGGCTATCGGCAGGTAGCAAGACGGACGAATCGGACGGGTAAGGTAGTCTGTCTTTTCGGAAGGGTGGGGGGGTAGCGGATCAATATCCCAGTTTGCGCAGATATTCCCGGTCGCGCTGCATTTTTTCTCGATCCGGAAGGTCCGTCGCGCTCGGACATACCGTAATCCAGCGGTTGTAGCCGATCTCTTCGAGCGCCTTCATGGATGCGGCAAAATCAAGCAGGTTGCCGTCGCCGAGTTCTACAAACCGGTATCCTTTGTAATCCTGCAAATGGACATACACCAGTCGGTCGCTGAAGTCGCGGATCGACTGTGCCGGATCGTATCCCCAGAACGCGGCGTGTGACACGTCGATACAGAGTTGCGCGCGTTTCATGAGCCGCATCAGTAGCTCCCACTCCTCGCGCGTGTCGATCGTCGTGCCTGTATGGATATGGTAGCACACGTCGAGGTTGTACTGTGCCGCATAATCGGCCAGTTCGTCCGACAGATCGGCCAGCGCCTTGATCTCGTCGGATGTGACCGTGCGTCCATAAGGTCTTCCCGCGCCCATGAACATAAACGTATCGGCCTCTACATCCGCCGCGAAATCGATCCGACGTTTGTTGCGTTCTTTCATTTCATAGTTGTTGTCAAGCGAAATACCGGTTCCACAGACGACCGCTACCGGCACGCCGGCATCGTCCGAGATTTTCTTGACGCGCTTTGCGGAACCAAGCCAATCGAGCGACTGACGAATTTCCCATCCCTCCCATCCCGTTTCTCGCATCGCCTTCAACCCTGCCTCGATATCGGGCGTCTGCCACCTAAGACTGCTGTAAGCCAATTTGAATTTCATCTCCACTCCTTATCGTTGGGAGGCTACAACGGCTATTTTTCGGGCTTCCTGGCCATCGAGCCGGTAGTTGGAAGAAAGACAGTCTATCGCCTCTCCGACCCGTTCGAGTGGTAAGCGGTGGGACACCATGTGTTCAAACGGATACCGGCCCGACTCCAGGATGGGCAGACCGCGCACGAAATGGCCGATGGTACTGCCCCACACGCCTACAAGCGTGATATGACGCATCACGAAATGGTTGAAGGGATTCATGACGACGTCGCCCGCATTGGTAAAATGGCCTCCCTCCACATAGACGCCGCCCCGGCGAACCATCTCAACGCCTTCGGGTATCGAAGCCGGAACACCTGTACATTCGAAGACGGCGTCCGCGCCGTGACCGCCCGGTGTTTGGGCTTTGACGAGCGCGATGCGTTCTTGCGGGTCTTTGATTTCTTCTATGTTGACGGTTACGTCCGCGCCAAAGGCTTTGGCCAGTTCCAGCCGGGAGGCGGGTGCGCCGACCACGATGGTTTTGTGCGCTCCGGCTTCTTTGGCCGCGGCAAGGCTAAAGATGCCGATCGCCCCTGCCCCCTGAATCACCACGGTCGAACCGATACGCAGGTTGGCGCGGTCGGCAAAATGGATACCTATAGTAAAAGGTTCGAGCAACACCGCGATATCCGGTGTCGTGCGTACCTTGAGAAACTGAGACCTTGGTACGCTCATCAGGACGTATTCGGAGAAACCGCCTTGAAAATGAGGTTGCTGATCCAGATAGGGTCGGAAACCATAGGCGCGTCCGTTGAGACACAGCCCCGGTTCGCGCACGACGGCACAAAAATAACATGTTCCGCACTGCACCCCCGGAACGACCGCCACAAGATCGCCCTCGCGGACCTCCTCACCCGTTGCATCCCGTTCGACGCCTTCTCCCAGCCGCTCTATCGTTCCTACGATTTCATGACCGAGGACAAGCGGAAACCGGGTCCACGGAAAATGCCCGTGAAACATGTGGACGTCGGTCCCGCAGACGCCGCACATCGCTTGGCGGATCAGCGTCTCGCCGGGTCTTGGATCCGGTACGGGCGCCTCGCCGACGACAAACCGCCCCTTTTCCTTGTCGAGAATCGCCGCACGTCCGATACGCGCCATAACCCACCTCCTGTGGGGATAAACAGAAAGGGGAGAACAGGCCACCCCTGTCTCCCCTTCCCAGTCCCGTCCGGTCGATTCCGGGCGTTATTTGTTGTACCGTTTTTCCGCTTTGGCCCAGTTGACTACGTTCCACCATGCGGCGATATAGTCGGGCCGCTTGTTCTGGTATTTGAGATAGTAGGCGTGTTCCCAGACGTCCAGACAGAGAAGGGGGGTTTTGCCTTCCATGATCGGGCTGTCTTGATTGGCAGTCGAATACACTTCCAGCTTGCCCGAAGCGTCTTTGGTCAGCCAGGCCCAGCCGGAGCCAAACCGGGTTGTACCGGCAGTGGCAAATTTTTCTTTGAAAGCGTCGAAACTGCCAAAGGCGCTGTCGATGGCCGCAGCAAGGTTGCCGACCGGAGCGCCACCGCCGTCCGGACTCATCAACTTCCAGAACAGGGAATGGTTGGCGTGTCCTCCGCCGTTGTTCCGTACGGCGTTGCGGATGGCCTCCGGCACGATGGCGCAGTTGTTGGCCAACAGTTCTTCGAGACTTTTTCCTTCCAGCGCCGGCTGGTCTTTCAGCGCGTTGTTCAGATTGGTGACATAGGTATTGTGATGCCGCCCGTGATGAATCTGCATCGTCTGGGTGTCGATGTGCGGTTCGAGCGCATCATGGGCATAAGGCAAATCCGGCAAAGTAAACGACATGACAGACCTCCGTAGAAGGGATGAATTATGAAGTATGAAGGATAAAACGACTCAGACGACTGCTTCTCCGAACAGCGTAAACGACGACACGCGGTCTATGCGCACCGGAACGGTCATAAGCGAATGAACACCGGCGCATTCCGGAAAGACAACGGTCTTGAAGGTGTCCGTTTTCCCAAAAAGATGATCGGCGTTTCTTTTGGACGCGCCCTCCACGAGCACACGAACCGTCCGTCCCACATAGGCGGTGTTGCGTCGTTCCGAAACGGTTTTCTGCAAATCGATGATGGCCGTCAGGCGTCGGCCTTTTTCCTCTTCGGGTACGTCGTCTTCCAGCCGTTTGTAGGCAAAGGTGCCGGGACGGGGCGAGTATTTGAACATAAAAGCCGAATCGAACTCGATCTGCGCCATCAGGTCGTACGTCGCTTGAAAATCCGTTTCGGTTTCC
>Ga0194132_10005873_pt1 | contig 19480 bp, 17 predicted proteins | sample TA2KigOf80mmetaG_FD_148612 | JGI IMG/M metagenome (GOLD analysis project Ga0194132, IMG submission 148612) | Freshwater microbial communities from Lake Tanganyika, Tanzania - TA2015054 Kigoma Offshore 80m | ecosystem: Environmental > Aquatic > Freshwater > Lake | place: Tanzania: Lake... | reverse complement strand
GTCGTTGTTGCCCGAGATCCTCGACAACACCGCCGGCGCCCTGCTCCGCATGGAGGTGCTGCACTTCCGCCACACCTTCGCCTGCGAGGAGAAGGAGGGCTACACCCGGAAGTCGGTGATCGACTATGCGGAAAAGGCCCTCGTCGCTCTCACCAACGTCCCCGACCGCGAGGTGCTGACCAAGGCCCGGGCCCGCTGCGACAGCGACGCCGACACCCTGATCGAGATCTACGACGCCGAGCGCTTCACCGAGCACCTAGCCGAGACCTGCTGGGACTACGCCGCTGAATTGATCAGCGGGACCCAGATCAGGACGGTGGACCAGGCGACGGGCCCGGGCCGGGTCCACCCTGACCATCGAGGGCGGCGAAAGGGAGGAAGCGCGGCTCCAGGGGTTCCCCGAGGAGTTCAAGAAGGAGAACGGCTGCGGCAAGACCTACGACGCCATCTGCCAGTTCATCCTCAAGGAGGCGTGGGCCTCGATGCGGCCCATCCACCGTCCCGACAAGGTGCTCAACCCGGTGCGGGGACTGCTGCGCGAGGAGCTGATGAGCCGCCTCACCTTCAAGCTCGAGACCAAGCGCCATGTCGAGAACGCCGAGATCCCCCTGCTGGTGGTGGGACAGGACAAGGTGACCAACAACACTGCCTTCGTCAATTATTCTTCCAAGGTGCGCGAGGACGGCAACATCACCCACGTCGCGGGCTTTGGGGACGACACCTACGTCGATCTGTACGAGCTGCGCGAGTACAAGGACATGTGGATGTTCAGCGAGATGCAGGATAATATGAAGCAGCAGGCTGAGATGCTCCAGCCGGGGCACAAGTATCTCTTCACCGTGGCCCGCATCAACCGCCTACCCGGCACCACCAACGGCGAGCTCCTCAGCATCGCCATGCGCAATGACGAGGGCAACCCCAAGATTTTCCCAACCTTCGAGTAGCACCTACCTCAGCACTGTTCCCGCAGGAGATAGTCATGCCTAAACAAATCGGCTTCGCCGTGGTCGGCCTGGGTATGGGCCGTCACCACTGCAAGGCCATTCAGGCCGCCCCCGGTGCCCGGCTGGTGGCGATTTGCGACCTGGACGAGGAGCGGCTGCGCCCCAGCGCCGCCGAGTACGGCTGCCGAGCCTATGCCACCCTCGGAGAATTGTTGGCCGACGCCGAGGTGGAGGTGGTCAACATCGCCACCCCCTCGGGCACCCACGCCGCCCTGGGGTCCCGCTGCGCGGCGGCGGGCAAACACCTGATCGTGGAGAAGCCAGCCGACATCACCCCCCGCCGCATCGACGAACTCCTGGCAGCGGTGCGCCGGCACGGGGTTAAGGCCGCCGGCATCTTCCAGTCCCGCCTCGATCCTCTCAACATCCGCATCCGGCAGGCCATCCAGCAGGGCCGCCTGGGGGTGCTGATCGGGGTCCACGGCCATCTGCCCTGGTACCGGGCCCAGTCCTATTACGAGGGCCGGCACGGCTGCTGGAAGGGCACCTGGGCCATGGACGGGGGCGGTTCGCTGATGAACCAGGGGGTGCACACCGTGGATCTCCTGCAATGGCTGGCAGGGCCGGTGGCCTCGGCGATGGGGGCCTTCGGTGTCTTCGGGCACCGGATCGAGGCCGAGGACCAGAGCGCTGGATTGCTGCGCTTTGCCAACGGCGCCCTGGGCACCCTCTACACCACCACCTGCTGCTATCCGGGCTTCAACCAGCGCCTCACCCTTTATGGGACCAAGGGCACCATCATCAAGGAAGAGGGCAGCCTGCACAGTTGGAAGCTGCAGGACGATCCCGAATGCAGGGAGGAGCAGGAGCTGCTGGCCCTGTACGGGGCGGGCCGCAAGGCCAGCGGGGCCGCGGACCCGATGGCCGTGAGCTTCGACGGCCATACCCAGATCGTGTTGGACATGATCGGGGCCATCGCCGAGGATCGCGAGCCCCTGATCACCCTCAAAAGCGCCAAGCACGCGGTGGAGATTATCAACGCCATTTATCTGTCCGGGCGCACGGGCCGTGAGGTGAAGTTGGGCGGGCCGGCGGGCCGGCCCAAAGCCAAAGCCAAACCCGCGGCCCCCAAAATAGCCGCGAAAACCTCCCCTCGCAAAAAGGCGCGCCCGGCCACCAAGGCGAAAGAGCCGGCCGCCCGGAAAGCCAAGAGGCGCTGAGATGGCCCACCACCGTTTTGTCCCCACCCACTACCACGTCGCCATCGGCGCCCACCCGCCCGTTTTGCGGGTGGCTCCCGGTGACACCGTCTCCACCACCACCGTCGATGCCCGGGGCCGCGACCAGAGCGACCAGCAGGTGACCGAGCGGGGCAATCCGCAGACCGGGCCTTTCTACGTCGAAGGCGCCGAACCGGGCGACACCCTGGTAATGCGCTTCGACCGGATCTGGCCCAACCGCAAGCGGGGCTGGACCGGCACCGCGGTGGCGCCCAACGTGCTGGACCCCGGTTTCGACCCCGCTTTCGCTGACAGGGTGGACTTGGCCGAATGGGAGGTGGATTTGGAGAAAGGCACTGCCCGGATGATCAGCCCGGCCTCGCCGCTGGGCAAGCTCGCAATGCCCCTGGCCCCGATGCTGGGCTGCTTCGGCGTGGCCCCGCCCAGGAGCCAAGCCATCTCCACCGCCACCTCCTCCACCCACGGGGGCAACATGGACTACCGGGGTTTCGTGCAGGGGGCGACCGTCTATTTCCCGGTCTTCGTGCCCGGGGCCCTGCTGCACTTGGGGGACTGCCACGCGGTGCAGGGGGATGGCGAGATCGTCGGCACTGGGATCGAGATCTCCGCCGAGGTCACCTTTGGGGTGGACCTGATCAAGAACCACCCCATCAACTGGCCCCACGCCGAGAACGCCGAGTACATCATGACCGTGGGCAACGCCCGGCCCCTGGACCAGTGCGTGCAGCACGCCACCACCGAGATGCTGCGCTGGCTGACGGGCGATTTCGGCCTGGACGCCCGCACCGCCCATCTGCTGTTGGGCCAATGTGTGCAGTACGACCTGGGCAATATCTACGACCCGGCCTATACCATGGTCTGCAAGGTGAGCAAGCAGGTGCTGGCGGGGATCGGGGCGGGGCGGAAGTAGCAGGGCGGGCTGGGAGTCTGAAGGGACCTGGAGGCGCCGGCCTCCAGGTTTTTTTTATGGCAGCTCGGCCAGGGAGTCCAGGCCCTCGGGTTGGGGGCGGACGTAGCGGATGGGCTGGATGGAGCCGTCGCGGCGGCGCACCTGCACCAGGTGTTTGCACTTGATCACCGACTGCTCGATCAAGAGCCCGTCGTCCACCAGGCAGCCGTACAGGTAGGTGGTGCCCTTGACGGTCACCCCCCGGCCGATGCGCAGGGGGTGTTCGTCGCTGCCGGTCAGGATCACCCCGGACTCGATGCGGCTGTCGCGGCCGATGCGCAGGTTGCCCTTGAGGATGTCGCCGCTGAGCACCTCCACCCCGTCCTCCAGCATCATGGTCTGGCCGACGTAGGTGCTCAACTGCGCCCCCGGGCCGATGCTAACCCCTTCGCCCAGGGCCACGTTGCCGTTCAGGCTGCAATTGTCCCCCAGGCGCACCTTGCGGTTGAGCCGCACCTGGGGCCCCACCTGGGCGCCCTTGCCCACCACGATGTCCAGGGGGCCCCGCTCCTGGTCGAGGGCGAGGATCTGGGCAATCACCTCGTCGGCGATGAAGAAGTCCTCCTCATCGACGATGGTGATCAGGTCCATCAGCCGCTGGTAGGCCCAGCGCCGGGCAATGGCCTCCATCTGCCGCCAGACGCTCTTGTTGTTGAAGGCGAGGATCTCCTCCTCGCTGGCGGCCTGCATCGCGCGCACCACCAGGCCGGCCTGGTTGAGGATCTGGACCATGTCGGTGAGCATCAGCTCGCCCTGGACGTTGTTGTTGCGCAGGCTTCCGACGTGGGTCCGCAGAGGTTCCTCGCGAAAGGCCACCACCCCGGTGTTGATCTCGCGCAGTTCCAGCAATTCCTCGCGGGTGAACAAATACACCCGGCCCTGGTACCTGGCCTCGTAGTGCCGGTCGCCGGGCAGACCGAGGATGTCCTTGTGCTCCTTGATCTCGATGACCTTGCCCTGGTCGGCCCCGGAGGGGCGCCCCTCCCGGTCGGCGGCGGGCACCCGCACGATGCGGCCGTAGTAGTTCTGCTCCGCCAGGCCGCGGTACAGGCCGGTCAGCACCATCATGTCGCAGGGATTGGCCTCAAACTCCTGCCGGAACTGGGCCACGCCCTGGGCGGTAAGCAGGCCCATGTCGCCCAGAAAGATGTAGATGTCGCGCGGGGTGGTGGCCGGGGCAAAGGCCTCGATGGCCACCCGCACCGCGTCGCCGGTGCCGGCAGGCAGGCCGAGGACCGGGTTCTCCTGGTAGGCGAAACGCCGGCCGGGCCTGGCCCCCAGTTGGCGGGCCACCTCGGCGCCCTTGATGCCCACCACGATCACCTGGTCGGGGCTTTCCAGGCCGGCGGCCACCGCGTCGGCCACCCGGGTCACCGAGGGTTTGCCCCAGATCTGGTGCAGCATCTTGGAGGTCTCGGAGCGGATGCGCTTGCCGTGGCCGGCGGCCAGCACGATGCCCAGCCGGGCCGCTGCGGTGAGGGGACGGTTGAGCTGTTCGAGGGCACTGCGGGCCTGTAGTATCTCCGGGGACATGGGGTCAGGTCTTTTTGCGGGTGGAAGGTTTCCTGGCCTTGGGGCGGGCCACGGGGGCGGCGAGGGGGGGCAGGACCACCTTCTTGCCCAGGGCCAGGTCCATGAGCACGTCCTGCATGCTGGCCGCCGCCTGCCCGGGGGCCGGCTGCAGGCGTTCGTAGCCCCCGTCGGCGTGCAGCGCCCGGGCCTTGATCCGGTCGCGCAGGCACAGCTCCAGCAACTCGCGGTAGACCCGCTCCTTGAGCTTGGGGTCCTCGACGGGGAAGATCACCTCGACCCGACCCCGCAGGTTGCGGTTCATCCAGTCGGCGCTGCCGGCCCACACCTCGCTCTCCCCACCGTTGGCAAAGAAATAAGCCCGGCTGTGCTCCAGGTAGCGGCCGATGATGCTGATGACCCGGATGGTCTCGCTGATTCCGGGCAGGCCGGGACGCAGACAGCAGATGCCCCGCACGATCAGGTCGATGGACACCCCCGCCTGGGAGGCCCGGTACAGGGCGCGGATGACCTCAGGGTCCATCAGGCCGTTCATCTTGGCGATGATGCCGGCGGGCCGGCCGGCCAGGGCGTGCTGGCGCTCCCGTTCGATGAGCCGTAGGAGCCCGTCCATCAGGGTGGAGGGAGCCACCAGCAGTTTCTGGAACTCCCTGGCTCGGGAGCGGGCGGTGAGTAGGTTGAAGACCTGGGCCACGTCGGAGGTGATGTCCTCGCGGGCGGTGATCAGGCCCAGATCGGTGTAGAAACGGGCGGTGCTCTGGTTGTAGTTGCCGGTGCCCAGGTGGGCATAGCGGCGCAGGCAGTCGCGGTCGCGGCGGACCAGCAGGGAGAGCTTGCAGTGGGTCTTGAGCCCCATCAGGCCGTAGACCACATGGACGCCGCTCTCCTCCAGTTGTTTGGCCCAGGAGATGTTGAAAGCCTCGTCGAAACGGGCCTTCAGCTCTACCAGCACCGTCACCTCCTTGTTGCCCTCGGCGGCGCGGATCAGGGCCTGCACCACCTGCGAGTCGTCGCCGGTGCGGTAGAGGGTCTGTTTGATGGCCAGCACCTTGGGGTCAGCGGCGGCCATGTCGATGAAGTCGATGACGGTCGAGAAGGACTCGTAGGGGTGGTGCAGGAGCACGTCGCCCTGGCGCAGGGTCTTGAAGAAGGCCTCGGGGTTCCTGGGCAGGTGGCGCTCGACCGGGCTGAAGTGGGGGTACTTGAGGTCGGGGCGCTTGACCTCGCTGTGGATGGTCATCACCCGGTGAAGGTTGACCGGACCCTCGGCCAGGTACACGTCCTGGGGGTCGAGCTCGAACTCCTCGCGCAGGAGTTCCACCACCTGGTCGGGGGCGGTGGCCTCGATCTCCAGGCGCACCGCGTCCCCCTTGCGGCGGTTCTCCAGCTGCTGGGCGATCTCTTCGAGCAGGTTGTCGGCCTCCTCCTCGTTGACGTACAGCTCGCTGTTGCGGGTGACGCGGAAGGGGGCTGAGCCCAGCACCTGGTAGCCGTTGAAGAGCTGGCCGAGGTGGAAGTTGATGATGCCCACCAGGGAGACAAAATGCCAGCAGCCCTCCTCCAGGACCGGCAGGCTGAGGATGCGGGGCAACACCCTGGGCACGGTGACCACCCCCAGCACCGGCTGGCCGCGGCCCGGCTGCAGCAGGGCGGCGATGCACAGGGCCTTGTTGAGCACCCGAGGGAAGGGGTGGGCCGGGTCGATGACGATGGGGGTGAGGACCGGCTCCAACTCCTCGCGCCAGTACTTCTTGATGAAGGCCAGGTGCTCGCCCCGGAGCTTGAGCGCCTCCCACAGGTGGATGCGCTCGGCAGCCAGGGCCGGCAGCAACTCCTCGTTCCAGCAGCGGTACTGGGCGCGGACCAGGCCGTGGGCCTTGTCGGCGATCTGGCGCAACTGCTGGGCAGGGGTGAGGCCGTCCGGGCCGGTAGCCGGGCTGCCGTCGGCGTGGAGCTGCTGGAGGCCGGCCACCCGCACCTCGAAGAACTCGTCGAGGTTGTTGGCGACGATGGCCAGGAACTTGACCCGCTCCAGCAGGGGGTTGGCGGGGTCCTGGGCCTCTTCGAGCACGCGGCCGTTGAAGTCGAGCCAGGAAAGTTCGCGGTTGATGTAGTAGGCTGGGTTCGAAAGGTCCACGGTGGGGCTCGCCGGTTGGGTGAAGGCAGGGTGAGGGCCGGCGGGGGCGTGGCCCGCCGGCCCTCGCAAGAATTTGCCTCCGGGCCGGGGAGAAGTCAAATCAAATCTGGGGCCTCAGCCCAGGGCGGCGATGACGCCGCGGATGTACTCCACCGACTGGCGCAGGGCCTGGCGTGGCTCGCCCTGGATGCCGCACTCGTAGGCCAGATAGCCGGAGAAATTGATGTCCTTGAGGGCCTGGAGGCCGGCCTTCCAGTCGATGTCGCCGGTGCCCGGCTGCATGCGGGTGTTGTCGGCCATGTGGACGTGGGCCACGTACTCGTCGCAGGCCCGCAGGGTGGCCGGGGTGTCGGTCTCCTCGATGTGCATGTGGAAGAAGTCGCTGATCAGGGCCACCCCTGGGGGGTCGCCGGCCCGCTGGATGATCTCCACCCCGTCGGCCTGGCGGCGCAAGAGGTGCTGCTCGTAGCGGTTGAGGGGCTCCAAAAGCACCTGGGTGCCGCGCTGGTAGGCATAGGCGGCCAACTCCCTGGTGATCTCGACCAGCAGTTCCTTTTCGAGGGCGATGGCGTCCTTGAGGGGCCACAGGTCGGGCAGGCGGGGAGGCCCGAAGACGGGGGGCATGACGTGGCCTACCGCCTTGAGATGGCCGCAGCCGTCGAGGATGCGCTTGCTCTCCTCGACGCTGGCGCGGCGCTTGTGGACGTCGGGGTCCAGCCAGTCGAAGGCGCTCTGGCCGCAGACGGTGGTCAGGCGGATCTGGCGGCCCTGCAGGGCCTGCTCGTAGTGGCGGACCTTGTCGGCGTCGAAACCGCGGCCGCCCACCTCCAGGCCCTCGACGCCGATGCTCTCGGCGAAGTCCAGCTTCTCGGCCAGGGTCTGGCCGGGCAGCAGGCCCTCCTGCAATGCGATTTTCATAGCGATTCCTTTCCGTGGTTTAGAAGCGCACCCCCAGCTTGATGTTCTCCCCTGGATGGGTGGCGATCTTGGGGTATTCGGCGAGCAAATCGGCAAAGGGCACCACCGGCTGCACGACGGCCTCGCAGTGGAGTCGGCCCTCGCAGAGCAGGCGCCAGGCCACCTCGAAGAGCCGGCCCTCGTTCCAGTTGGGGTGCTCGGGGTTAGGTTCGGAGCAGGCGCGCGAGAAGACGATGCGCGGGCGGTTGAAATGGGCCTCCGCGCCCAGGTCCAGGCCCGCCGGGTACGCCCCCGGCCAGGCCCCGGCCACCACCGTGCCGTTGTACGCCACCCCGCGCAGGGCCGCCTGCAGGGCCAGGTGGTGACCGCTGTACTCGATACACACGTCGGCCCCGCGCTTGGCGGTGGCCTTCTTGATCTCCAGGCCCGCGTCACAGGAGGAAGGGTCGAGGACCAGGTCGGCGCCGCAGGACTGGGCCGCCTGCCGCCGCAAGCGCAGGGGGTCCACGGCGATGACCGGGTGGGCGCCGGCCAGTTTGGCCAGTTGCAGGGCGATCAGGCCGATGGCCCCCATGCCGAAGACCGCCACCGCGTCCCCCAAGCGCACATGGCCGTCGCGCACCGCCCCCAGGGCAAAGTCTGCCGGGTCCAGGCAAACGGCCGCTTGCCAGGGCACCCCCTGGGGCAGCGCCCTGGCGGTCTCGGCCCAGACGTGTTCCTGGCGCAGGGGGCCGTAGGAAAAGACCCGGTCCCCGGCCTTGAGGCGACTGACCTGGGGCCCTAATTCCACTACCTCGCCTACACACATGTTGCCCAGGGGGACCGGATAGCGGATCATCTCCCGCTCGGGGAGGAAGACGCGGTACTCGGGGTCGTAGCCGCCGCGCGGGCCGGCGTAGCCCTTGTACATGGCCATCTCGGTGCCGTGTTTGGCGGCGCCGAAGAGGCTTCTGACGCGGACCTGGCCCGGTTGCAGTGGAGGGGGCTCGTACTCGCGGAAAGCCACCTGCTCTCTGGCAGGGGCGATCAGTTCTCTGGGCATGGGGGATGCTCCGCGTTGAAGGCCGGCATCGGGGGGCTTATATTGTGCATGGCAAAGGCGGTATCACGCCCGCCAGGGCGCTTTGAGTGGCTCTGGGGGGAATATAGGCAAGCCGGTTTTTTCCATCAATCGCGCGAGGGCCATGACAGCAAAGGTGAAGATCCTGGTGCCGGGAGACGACCCGGTGCAGATCGCCGGTTCCCCCCAACTGGCGAGGCTGAAACCCTGGGGGGAGGTGGTCATCCATTCCACCCGGCCGGCCAACAGCGAGGAGAAGATCGCCCGGGCGGCCGACTTCGAGGTCATCATCAATACGCGGGGCATCGTCACCTGGAGGGAGGTTGAACTGCGGGCCCTGCCCGGGCTGCGGATGATCGCCCTCTGCTCCATCGGCACCGATATGATCGACCTGGCGGTGGCTAAGGAGTTGGGCGTCGTGGTCTCCAACCAGCCGGGGCGCACCGCCCCGGTGGTGGCCGAGCATATGTTCGGGCTGATGTTCGCCCTGGCCAAGAGCGCCCCCTTCCAGACCGCCGAGATCAAGGCCGGCCGTTGGACCCGGCGCACCAACATGATGCTACAGGGCAAGGTGCTGGGCATTGCCGGCCTGGGCCATATCGGCGCGGAGATGGCCCGTCTGGGCCGGGCCCTGGGCATGGAGGTGATCGCCTGGACCTTCAACCCCAGCCCGGCGCGGGCCCGGGAGACGGGGGTGCAGTTCGTCGAGTTCGAGGAGTTGTTGCGGCGCTCCGACGTGCTCAGCCTGCACGTCAAGCTGACCGACCAGACCCGCAACCTGATCGGGGCCCGCCAGTTGGAGCTGATGAAACCGGGGGCACTGCTGCTCAATGGGGCGCGCGGGGCAGTGGTGGATCTCGACGCGCTGGCCCTTGCCCTCGAAGGGGGTCACTTGGGCGGGGCGGCCCTTGACGTTTTCCCGCAGGAGCCCTTTGTCGCCCCTCATCCCATACTCAAGTGCGAAAAGGTGGTCTTCACCCCCCACGCCGCGGACCAGACCCCCGAAGGGGTGGAGTTGCTCAACGAGGGGGCAGTGGACAACGTGATCGCCTTTCTGGAGGGCCGGCCGCAGCACAACGTGGCGGTCTAGGGTGCGGCGGGGAATGACCCGCTTCGGCCTTTTCCAAGGCGCGGACCGCGCCACCCCCGCTCGCTCTGGCTCCGCTACCCGGCCACCCCGCCCTGCGGTCCTTCCCTTCCCAACCACTCCCCGGAAAAGGCCTTCGGGGTCATTTCCCCGCCGCTGGGCACACCCACGTCCCTGATAGCGGTCAACTGGCAGTAGGCTTGCAGAAGGTAGTGACTAACCCACAGGAGAATGCTCATGTTCAAATCGCTATCCCCCGGCGCCATCGGGGTCAAGGTAAACAACCTGGCCGAGGGCCTGGCCCTGGCAGCCCGACACGGGTTTGACGGGTATCACTTTGGCATCAACGAGGCGGCGCAGTTGGGGGTGGCGCAGACGGCGGACCTGACCGCAGCCGCCGGGGTGCGGCTTTCGGCCTGGGGTTTCCCGGTGAACTTCCGGGGCAGCGAGGCGGACTGGCAGCGGGATCTGGAAAATCTGCCGGCCCTGGCCCAGGTGGCCGGGCAACTGGGGGTGCGGCGCACCGCCACCTGGATCATGCCCTGTTCTGACGAATTGACCTACGAAGAGAACTTCAAATTCCACGCCGACCGGCTAAAGCCGGCAGCAGCCATCCTGGCCGGGGAGGGCATTCATCTGGGGCTGGAGTACATCGGCCCCAAGACCCTGTGGTCGAGCAGGAAACACCCCTTTGCCCACACCATGGAGCAGATGGGGGAGTTGTGCCGGGCCATCGGTCCCAATGCGGGTTTCCTGCTCGATGCCTGGCATTGGTACACGGCCGGCGAGACGGTCGCCGACCTGGAGCGGCTCTCGCCAGAGCAGGCGGTGGATGTCCACGTCAACGACGCGCCGGCCAAGCCGCGCGAGGAGCAGGTGGACAACGTGCGCACCCTGCCGGGCGAGACCGGGGTGATCGACATCGCCGGCTTCCTGGGCGCGCTGAAGAAGATCGGCTATGACGGGCCGGTGATGGTGGAGCCCTTTAGCGAGCGGGTGCGGCAGATGCCTCCCGAGGAGGCCTGCGCCGCCACCTCCGAGGCGCTGGAGAAGGTGTGGCGCCAAGCCGGCCTGTGAGGGCCCGGGTCGCCCACCTCTCGCCCAGCGATCGCATCGTCAACCTGCTCCTGCGCCCCGGCCTCCTGCGGCTAGAGGAGGCCGGTTTCGAGGTGACTGTCATCTGCGGCCGGGTGGCCATGGGCGAGGAACTGGCTCGGACTGGGCTGCGGGTGATCTACATCCCCTTTGCCCGCGAGATCGAGCCGCGTACCGACTGGGCCTGCGCCCGCGCTCTGTACCAGGTGTTGCGGCGCGAGCGCTTCGACATCGTCCACTCCCACAATCCCAAGGGCACCTTGCTGGGTCCGGTGGTGGGGCAACTGGCCCGGGTGCCGGTGGTGACCCACACGGTACACGGTTTTTTGTTCAACGAGAGTACCACCGGCCTGGTGCGGGGGCTGGCAATGGGGGCCGAATGGTGGTGTGCCCGCTGGTGCGATCACCTGCTCTTCCAGAGCGAGGAGGACTATGGCTTTGCCCTGGCCCAGCGCTTCAGGGAGCCGGAACGGCTGCACCTGGTGGGCAACGGCATCGACGAGCGCCGTTTCGACCCGGACCGGCACCCGGAGGCGCGGACGCGCAAGCGCTTTGAACTGGGTCTGGAGGAGGGGCACTTGGTGGTGGGGATGGTGGCGCGGCTGGTGCGGGAGAAGGGGTACGAGGAGTTTTTTGCGATGGCCGGCCGACTGGCCCGCCAGTTCCCGCAACTGCGCCTGCTGGTGGTGGGCATCACCGAGAGGGACCAGTGGGACGCCATCGACCCGCAAGGGCTGATCGCCGCCCACGGGCTGGAGGGTCGCTGCCTGGTTTTGGAGCAGCGCCAGGATATGCCCGAGCTGTACGCCTGCATGGACGTGGCGGTGCTGCCCTCGCACCGGGAGGGCATCCCGCGGGCGATCATGGAGGCGGCGGCCATGGGGGTGCCGGTGGCGGCCACCGATATCCGCGGCTGCCGCGAGGTCATCGTCCACGGAGAGAGCGGGCTGCTCTTTCCCCTCAAGGACGTGGAAGGGTTCGCCGCCGCGGTGCGCCGGCTGCTTGTGGACGAGGGGCTGCGCCGGCGCCTGGGGGAGGCGGGAAGGCGGCGGGTGCTGGAAAACTACACCGAGGCCCGCACCGCCGAGCGGATCATCGCCTGTTATCAGCGGTTTCTGGAGGGAAAGCGGTAGGTAGGGGCACACCCGCCCCTTTCCCAGGTCCTTACTTCCTCCCCTTTTTGACGATCCCCTCCGCCACCATCTTCTCGAAGGCCCGCAGTTCCTTGGCCCCGTCCAGGACTCCGATCTCCAGGTGGAAATGGCGCACCTCGCCGGGGGCGATGTGCTGGAGGCAGCCGTGCTTGCGGTTCCAGGCGCGGCCCAGCATGCTGGCGTTGCCCGGCTCGATTCCCATGATGTAGGTACCCCGATGGAAGTGCTGCCAGTGGTTGAGGATGGGGATCTCCTGGCGGGAGAATTTCCAGTACAGGCCCAGGCCCAGCCGGTCGTTGAGCAATCCCACGTGGACATTGCCCTGGCGGTCGGCCAGGGGGCGGTGGACGAAGACGTTGTCGTGGGCCTTTTTCTGCGGGGCGCCGACGGTGCTGTAGGCCTCGGGGCCCACCTCCTCGTCCTTGAGCCACTCGGTGGTGCGGCTGCTGTGGACGATCACCCGGGCGCCCCGGTCCAGCAGGGGAAAGCCGGGATTGCAGTGGTACACGAACATCAGCGGCGAGCGGTCCATCCCCAGGTTCTCGATGCGGTCGTGGATGAAGAAGCGCCGCTCGCCCAGGTTCATGCGGATCTCGCGGGTCAGCTCCAAAAAGGTGCCGAAGACCACGGCCTCGCGCATCTTGCCGCGGATGCGGATCACATAGTCCTCGCCCTCCCAGTTGGCGTCGGCCACCACGTTCTTGGCCGGGAGGAAGGAGAGCCGGCCGTGTAGACCCAGCTCCTGGTTCTCCTCCTCGGGGTCGACCTCGGGATGACCGGTGAAGCTCATGCCGCAGCTGAGCACCAGGCCGGCATAGAAGCCGCGCATCCAGCCGTAGCCTTGCGGCTCGTAGAAGGCCGGACCCACGTCCCCGGTATTGCCCCTGAAACACAGGGACATACCCTTGTAGTGGGCCGAGGCGATGTCGAGGGCGCGGCCGGGCAGCACCGAGAAGCACAGGCCCGAGGCGTTGAACACCTCGATCAGGCCGGCGCCGCGCTCGTGGCCCTCCATCAGTTCGGCGCGGCGGGTGCCGGCCACCTGGCTCATGTCTCCCACCAGTTCCCGGACCTGCTGAGGGGTGTAGTTTCTGCCGAAGAGACGGGGCATGGGGCTCCTCCTTTTGGGCGTCGGGTCATGACGGAACGCGGAGAAGATAAAACGGTTGGGGCGGGCCGCACAAGCCGAGGTTTGACCTGGGGACAGGTATTGCGTAGGATATCCTGTCGGCGCGGCGCGGCCCTTCCCGCGTCGGCGGGTTGCGGGGGATTTTTGGCGGTGGTAATATTTTGTAGACTATGTTCTCCGGCGCCGGGAAAGCCACATCCGGCCCCTGCAGAAGAGGCCAATGAAAAAGCTGATCGAAATCAAGCACCTCGACGTGGGCATGTTCCTGGAGGCGGAGGTGGTCCGCGAGGAGCGGGAAGGAGAGGAACAGCGCTTCGTGGTGCCGCGCAACGCCATCCAGGCCGGCCAGAGTTCAAAGCGGGCGCGGTTGACGGGGACCATGCACGAACGCATCACCCGGGACGGCGGGCTGATGCTCTCCTCGTCGGGTTTCATCGACCGGTTCCGCGAACTGGGCTACACCAGCGTCACCATCGACACCGACAAGGGCAAGGATCTGCCCGAGACCGTCAAGCCCCTCACCGACCCCACCCGGCCGCCGCCGCCGTCGGGCCGTCTGGTGCATTTCGACGAGGAGATCGAACGGGCCTCGGAGGCGCGCGAGGCCACCACCGAGACCCTCAAGACTGCCCTGGAGGACGTGGCTTCGGGCAGAGGAGTGGACCCGGAGCGGCTCCAGGGGGCCAGCGAGGTGATCACCGAGAGCATCCTGCGCAACGTCGATGCCATGGTCAGCCTCACCCGCATCAAGCAGCACGACCCCTACACCGCCATCCACTGCATGAACGTCTGCACCCTGGTGGTGGCCATGGCCCACGGCCAGAAGCTTAACCCCAGCATCCTCAACATGATCACCACCGCCACCCTGCTCCACGACGTGGGCAAGACCCGGGTGCCCCTGGAGATCCTCAACAAGCCGGGCCGTTTCGAGCCGCACGAGCTGCAGGAGATGCGCAAGCACGCCACCTACAGCGGCGACATCATGCGCGAGGCGGGCACCTTCCCCGAGGAAGCCATCGCCATCGCCACCCAGCACCACGAGATGATGAACGGCAGCGGGTACCCGCTGGGCCTCAAAGGGGACGAGATCCACCCCTACGCCCGCATGACCGCGGTGGCCGACGTGTACGACGCCCTCACCGCCAAGAGGGTGTACAAGCCGGGCATGCCCATGTACCAGGCCCTGCTGCGCATCATCAAGAACCGCGGCACCGAATTCGACGACGATACCGTCGAAGACTTCATCAAGGTGCTGGGGCTCTATCCGGTGGGCAGCCTGGTGGAGATGAACACCAAGGAGCAGGCCATCGTCATCGAGCCCAACCCCCTCGACTCCAAGAAGCCCAAGGTAGCCCTCCTGACCATGCCCAACCAGAAACCCCGCGCCGTGCCCCTGGTGGCCAGCATGATCAAGCGCTCCGAGGCAGAAGGCCGCGAGATCGTCAAGGTGCTGAATCCCGAGGACTTTGAGGTGGACGTAGAGGAGATCATGAAAGAGGTGAAGGAGCGGGGCGAGACCACCGAGAGAAGGCGGCGGTGAGGATTGAGATCCTGCTGCTGAGCGCCACCGCCTTTGAGCAGGATCAACTGGCAGCACAACTCGCAGCAGGGGTGGAACAGCAGGTGGCCGGGCGCCGCTGGCGGCAGGGGCAGGTGGCCGGTCGCCAGGTTCTGCTGGTGGAGGGGGGTATAGGAGCGGTGAACACCGCCCACGCCCTCACCTGCGCCCTGCAGGCCCTGCAGCCGGCCTTGGTGCTGCAGGCCGGGGTGGGCGGGGCCTATCCGGGGGCCGGCCTGGGGATCGGGGATGTGGCCCTGGCCAGCGCGGAAAACTACGGCGATCTGGGGGTGCGCACCCCGGATGGCTGGCAGTCGGCCGAGCTGATCGGCATTCCCGTCCTGCAGCAGGAACGGCCTCTCTTCAACCATTTCCCCCTCGATCCGGACCTGGTAGCCTGCGCCGAGGCCGCGCTGTGCGGCGGTCTGAAGGGCGTTCGCCTCTGCCGCGGCCCCTTTGTCACCGTGCAGGAGTGCAGCGGTCTGGCCAGCCTGGGGGCCGAGCGGGCTGCCCGCTTCAGCGGGGTATGCGAAAACATGGAGGGGGCCGCGGCGGCGCACCTGTGCCGGCTCTATCAAATCCCTTTTATCGAGGTGCGGGGCATCAGCAACCTGGTGGAGGACCGCCGCCGCGAGGGCTGGGACCTGCCCCTGGCCTGTTGCCGCGCCCAGGAAGCGGCCCTGCGGCTGATCGAGGAGTTGCCCCTGTGAATGCGCTTTCCCTCGGATTCTCCCCCTGCCCCAACGACACCTTTGTCTTCGCCGCCCTGGTCCGGGGCCTGATCCCGGGGGCTCCGACCTTTGCCGAGGGGCTGGAGGACATCGAGACCCTCAACCTCCTGGCGCAAAATGAAAAACTGGACGTGGCCAAGGTCTCCTTCCACGCCCTGGCGCATCTGCGCGATACCTACTGCCTCCTGCACGCGGGGGGGGCGCTGGGCCGGGGCTGCGGCCCGCTGGTGGTGGCCCGCGAGGAGGTGGAACCCGCTGATCTGCACACCCTGAAAATCGCTGCGCCGGGAAAACTGACCACCGCAGTGCTCTTGTTGCGGCTCTTCGATCCCCGGATGGGGGAGTTGGTGCTGATGCCCTTCCACCGGATCATGGACGCTGTCCGCGCCGGGGAGGTAGACGCCGGGCTCATCATCCACGAGAGCCGTTTCACCTATCCCCAGTACGGGCTGAAACAGGTGATGGACCTGGGCCAGTGGTGGGAGGAGGAGACCGGCCATCCCATCCCGCTGGGGGGGATCGTCGCCCGGCGCGCCCTGGGAGCAGAATTGATCGGCGCGGTGGACCGCGGCCTGCGGGCCAGTGTGGAATACGCCCGCGCCCACCCCGAAAGGGTCTTGGACTACGTGGCCGCCCACGCCCAGGAACTGGACCCGCAGGTGATGCAGGCCCATATAGACTTGTACGTGAACGAACACACCCTCGACTACGGCCCGTCCGGCGAGGTGGCCATCGCCGACCTGCTGGCCCGGGCGGCCTGGGCCGGGGTGGCGCCGCAGTCCGAACTGCCCTTGTTCGCAACCGCGTAGGGACGGCCCGCCGGACCTCCCTGCCATCGCCCTGGAGAGCGCCGATGAAACTCGTGCAATTCGCCGATCCACAGCCCCGGGTGGGCCTGATTTCCGGGGGAGAGGTGATCGACCTGAGCCAGGGTGCGGGGGCCCCCCGCACCCTCTTCGAGATCTACTACGACTGCGGTGGGGATGAGGTGGGATTGGAGGAGGCGGTGCGGCGGCTGGAAAAGGCCGCCTCCGGGGCGCGAAGGCTCGAACTGGAGGCCCTGCTGGCCAACCGCGACCCGGCCAAGCCGCATCTGGTGAAACCGGTAAGCGGTCCGCCGGGCGAGCCCCACGCCCTGCGCATCTGGCTGGCCGGGGTCACCCACGGGGACAGCGCCCGGCTGCGCGAGATCGAGGCCAAGCAGGCCACCGGCGACGCGGTGAACGTGTACGAGCAGAAATACCGCGAGTGCGCCGCCGGGGGCCGGCCCGAACTCTTCTCCAAGGGAGACCCCGACGCGGTGGTGGGCCACGGCCAGGCCCTGACCCGGCCGGCCGACACCCAGCGCCTGGTACCGGAGACCGAACTGGTCTCGGTGTACGGGGTGAACCGGAAGGGCCTGCTGGAGAAACTCGGCTACACCGGCGGCAACGACGCCACCGACAACGGCATCGAAGCGGCCAACCCTCTCAACCTGCCCCAGGCCAAGAACTGGGCACAGGGCTGCGCCAGCTTCGGGCCCCTGCTGGTGACTACCTCGGCCTTCGACGATACCTCGGTGACGGTATCCTGCGAGGTCCTGCGCGGGGGCCAGCGCGCCGGTTTCAAGGAGGGGAAGACCGGGCAGGGGCATCTCAACATGCCCGACAAGCTCTTCCACCTTGAGCGTTCCCTCTTCAGCCGCCTGCCCCTGCCCCCCCGGCATCTGCTGGTCTTCTACTGGGGCACACCCATCGTCTTTGCGGAGAAGGACCTGGCCGGCGGCCTCCTGGTGGGGGATGTGGTGCGGATGGGGTTTTCGGGCGGGATCGGGACGCTGGAGAACCCGGTGGTGGCGCTGGAGCCGGTGGGGCAGTTGGCAGGGCTGAAGGGCTAGTCCTAGCCTCTCCAGGCCGCCCAGGCCAGGCAGAGCCAGCCGGCCATGAAGGCCAGGCCGCCCAGGGGGGTGACGGCGCCCAGGACGCGGGTGCCGGTGAGGCTGAGCAGGTAGAGGCTACCGCTGAACAACACCGTGCCGGCGACAAAGCACCAGCCCGCGGCGCTGGTCCAGGGGCCCGGCCAGCGGGTGCAGGCCCAGGCGGTGGCCAGCAGGGCCAGGGCGTGGTAGAGGTGGTAGCGGGCGCCCACCTCGAAGATGGCCAGCAGCTCCGGACTGAGGCGCTCCTTGAGGGTGTGGCCGCCAAAGGCCCCGGCCGCCACGGCGAGGAAGCCCGAAACCCCTCCGGCGATCAGAAAGATCCTCTCCATCAGTGTAGTCCCTTCTCCTTCAGATACGCCACCGAAGCCTCTAACTGGGCCAGTTCGTACTCGGCCCTGACCAGGGGGCTTTCTCCCCGCTCGTGCGGAGTGCGCCAGTCTTCTTCGGGTGGGTGTGCCGCCTGGTGCAGGGCGCGAAGGGCATTGATGGCCTCGGCCAGGGGGCGCGGCGGGTAGGTGGCCCAGTAGTCCTCTTCGAGGATACGGATGTGGCGAGCCGCCGAGGCGCCCAGTTCGATGCAGCCTTGGACCTGGGGCGCCCCCCGGTCGAAGGCGGCCAGGAGCGCGGGCCAGTCGACCACCCCGGCGCCCAGGGCGCAGCGCTTGAGCCGGTACCCGGAGGGGGTGGGGTGGACACTGTAGTCCTTGAGGTGGACGTGTTTGAGGAAGGGCATGACCCGGCCGGCAAAGGCCAGGGGGGTCTCGCCTACGGAGAGGGCGTTGCCGCAGTCCATGGTCACCCCCAGCTTGTCGCTGCCCACCTGCTCGCAGAGCCAGCACAGCTCCCACGAGCACACGTCCTGGTGGTTCTCGATGCCCACCCAGATGCCCTGGTCCGCGGCGATGGCCATGATCTCTTTGAGGGGGAGTACCAGGTTTTCCAGGTATTGCCTCCATCCCTCGTAGCCGTAGCGGCGGCGGTCCCCCTCCAGCAAGTTGCTGATGGTGGTGCGCACCACACAGACGCCGAGCTGGTGCGCGGTCTCGACGGCCTGGCGCAGGGGGGAGGGGTCTTTGGCCAGGTCGTGGCCGCCGGTGTCGATGATCAGGCCAAGTCTGCGAGCAGCCAGGGAGGCGGTGAAGTCCCGCAACTGCTCCGGGGATTGGCCGGCGAAGAACTGGGGCGAGCACTCGATGCTGTGCAAGCCCCAGCGCAATGCCAGCTGGGCCAGGCCCTCGGCGGTGTGGGGATCGGGGGAGAGGCCGGCCTCCCGGTGGGAGCCGGTGAAACTCCAGGCGCACAGGCCGATTTTCATAGAACGCTCATGTCGTGTTTTCCTGGGGGCAGGTCCGCGGGGTGCCCACTGCGGGCGTCTCTGCAGTCCCGGATCTTCCCCCTCGCTCCATAAACTACGCTTCCCCACACCCCAGCCCTGCGATCCTCCCCCCGGCCTCTCCCCCAGAGACGTCCTTCGGGGCACTCCCTCGGCCTAGCTCAACATCCGGGGTCAGCTCCCCGCCGCGTTTCCATTACAGCTCGCCCAGGGGAACGTCGTTTTCCTCTCCGCTGGCCAGGTTCTTGACCCGCACCTTGCCGGCGGCCCACTCGTCGGGGGCCAAGAGGACCAGGCGGGAGGCGTGGCGGCTGTCGGCGTGCTTGAAGGCCCACTTGAGCTTGCGGTCTTCGAGGATCAGATCCACGGAGCGGCCCTGCTGGCGCAGGCGGTCGGCCACCTGCATGGCGGGAGCGCGCAGGGAGGCATCGAAGCAGAAGACCACGTCGTCGAGTTGCCCGGGCGGTTGCGGCAGCAGGCCCTTGTCCTTGAGCAACTCGACGATCACCGCGTCCCCAAAGCCCAGGCCGCAGGCGGGGAGGTCCTCGCCGCCGAAGGTGGAGAGCAGACGGTCGTACCGGCCGCCCCCGCAAATGGCCCGCAGGGAGGCGCCCCGGTCAAAAGCCTCAAAGACGATACCCGTGTAGTAGGCCAGGCCACGCACCAGGCTGGGGTCGAAGCGCAGCCAGTCGGCGT
>Ga0194132_10005872_pt1 | contig 19480 bp, 19 predicted proteins | sample TA2KigOf80mmetaG_FD_148612 | JGI IMG/M metagenome (GOLD analysis project Ga0194132, IMG submission 148612) | Freshwater microbial communities from Lake Tanganyika, Tanzania - TA2015054 Kigoma Offshore 80m | ecosystem: Environmental > Aquatic > Freshwater > Lake | place: Tanzania: Lake... | reverse complement strand
AAATGCCGACGAGCCGGCCGCCGGGATCGGTGACCAGGACCGCGCCGACATTGCGGGCATCCATCTGCCGCGTCGCCTGGCGTACCGAGATTTCAGTCGCGACGGCAAGGATGACCTGGTCGTGAACCAGCTGGGAAACGGTCCGGAACGCCATGACACCTCCCGGGGTGACCGGCGAAGAATACAGGCTTCAGGTGGCGCGGAACATCCAGGTGTCGCCCGCCCGCTCGCGCCGGGCGCGCCCTTCCCATTCCAGGAAGTGCAGATGCGCCAGGGCTTCGCCGACGGCCAGCCCCATGTTCCCGGGTCCGATCTCGCGCCGGAAGAGCAGGCTGAAGCAATCGGTGGCGGCGCGCGGCACTTCGAGTGCTACGGCCAGCGCATCGAGTCCGTCGGCATGGTGGGCGCGCAGATCGGCGATGCGCGTGTGGATACCGCGATAGGGCAGGCCATGCGCCGGCAGGACCAGCGTGTCCGCCGGCACGGAACCGAAGCCGCCGAGCGAGTCCAGATAGTCGCGCAGCGGGTTGGCCAACGGTTCGTTCGGCCAGACGCTGACGTTGGGTGATATCCGCGGCAGGAGAATATCCCCCCCGATCAGCACGCCGAGTTCCGCGCACCACAGACAGGCATGTTCGGGCGCATGCCCGCGGCCGATGATGGGAAACCAGGCACGGCCGCCGATCTCCACCGGCACGCCGGCGGCGATGCGGCGGAATACGGGTGGGATTTCGGGGACGCCGCGCCGGTACATGTTGTTGGGCTCGGCGAAAGGCCCGATACTCTCTGGACTGACGCCGTTGCCGCGGTAGAAGGCGATGCGCGCGGCGACGTCCGCCGGGCTGCCGTTGGCGTGTACCGAGCGCGCCATGTACCACTCGCCGGCGGTCATCCACAGCTCGGCCTGCCAGCGCTGGCACAGCCATTGGGCGAGGCCCATGTGGTCGGGGTGGAAATGGGTGACGATGAGCCTTGCGACCGGCAGGCCATCGAGCACCCGGGCGAAGATCTGCTCCCAGTATCCCTTGGCGTCGTCGCGCGCCAGGCCGGCATCGACGATGGTCCAGCCGGTCGGCCGGTCCCGCGGACCGTCGGCGAGCAGCCAGAGATTGATGTGGTCGGGCGGGAAGGGCAGCGGCATGCGCAGCCAATGGATGCCGGGTGCGAGCTCGATCGTCGTCCCGGGCTCGGGCGGCGTCACGTGCGGATAGCTCAGGCGCGGCGGCGTGGGATCGTTGCTCATTGCTTCGGCCTGCGCAGCGCGCGCCAGTTCGGAATCGCCCGCCAGCCGATATCGTTGCGGAAGATCCCTTCCGGCCAGTCGATGGCATCGACCGCCTGATAGGCGCGCGAATAGGCCGCCGGCAGGCTATTGGCGCAGGCGGTGACCCCGAGCACTCGGCCGCCATTGGCCAGGATGCTGCCATCGCTTCCGGCCTTGGTGCCGGCATGGAACACCGTGACGCCGGCCAGCGCAGCGGCCTGGTCGAGGCCGCGGATCACCGTGCCCCGCAGCGGCTCGTCCGGATAGCCGCGTCCCGCCATGACCACGCACAAGGCGCTGCGGTCGTGCCAGCGGATTCCGACATTGCGCAGCTGGCCGTCGCGGCAGGCGATGAGGATGGGCAGCAGATCCGACATCAGGCGCGGGACCAGAACCTGGCACTCGGGATCGCCGAAGCGGGCGTTGTACTCAATCAGCTTCGGCCCGGTGTCGGTGATCATCAGCCCGGCGAAGAGCACCCCTTTGAAGGGGCGGCCGAGCTCCGCCATGCCCGCCAGGGTCGGCTGAACGATGTCGCTCATCACCTGGGCGCTGAGCTGCGGCGTCATGATGGGTGCTGGGGAATAGGCGCCCATGCCGCCGGTGTTGGGCCCAATATCGCCGTCGCCGACGCGCTTGTGGTCCTGGGCTGAGCCGAAGGGGATGGCGGTCGTGCCGTCACATAAGGTGAAGAAGCTGACCTCCTCGCCGCGCAGGAACTCTTCGATGACGACCTCGGCGCCGGAGGCACCGAAGCGCTTGTCGACCATGGCCGCGTCGATAGCCGCCAGCGCCTCTTCTTCCGTGCGGCAGATGACGACACCCTTGCCTGCGGCAAGGCCGTCGGCCTTGACCACGAGCTCATGCCCGGGCCGCTGGGCGGCATAGCTCCGCACGAACCCGCGCGCCGTCTGGGCGTCACGGCAGCGCTGGTAGGCGGCGGTCGGGACCTTGCAGCGCTTGGCGAGATCCTTCATGAAGCCCTTGGAGCCTTCGATCTCGGCCGCCTTGGCCGAGGGGCCGAAGGCCTTGATGCCGGCCTCCTCCAGCCGGTCGACCAGGCCGGCGACCAGCGGAGCCTCGGGGCCGACGACGACGAAATCGATCCCCTTCTCCTTGGCAAAGGCGACCAGCCCCGGAATATTCTCGGCGGCGAGCGGCACGCACTCGGCATCCCTGGCGATACCGGCATTGCCCGGGGCGCAGTAGAGCTTCTTGCACAGGGGAGAGCCGCCGATGGCCCAGCACAGGGCGTGCTCGCGGCCACCCGATCCGACGACGAGAATTTTCATAAGGGCGCTAGATCGATTCTGTTTCGCCGACAAAACCGCGGCGAATCCGGAGGATGGACGGCTCGCCACGGCTCGGAGCGGCTTGTATCATATCCCTCACACGATGTCCGAGATTCGCGTCCCCGCGCCGAGCAACCTGCCCGAATACACCGTCAGCGAGATCTCGCAGGCGGTCAAGCACACGCTCGAACGCTCGTTCGAGCGCGTGCGGGTGCGCGGCGAGCTGTCCGGCTTCAAGCGCCATACCTCCGGCCACCTCTATTTCACGCTCAAGGATGCCGAGGCGGCGATGGACGGGGTGTGCTGGCGCGGCACGGCCATGCGGCTCTCGATTCGGCCCGAAGACGGGATGGAGGTCATCTGCACGGGCCGGATTACCACCTATCCGGGGCGCTCCAAGTACCAGATCGTCATCGAGTCGATGGAGCTGGCGGGCGAGGGCGCCCTGCTCAAGCTGATCGAGGACCGGCGCAAGCGCCTGGCCGCCGAAGGCCTGTTCGATCCCGAACGCAAGCGTCCGCTGCCCTTCCTGCCGGAGATCATCGGCGTCATCACCTCGCCGACCGGCGCGGTCATACGCGACATCCTGCACCGCCTGGCCGACCGCTTCCCGCGGCGTGTGCTGCTCTGGCCGGTCCTGGTCCAGGGCGAGGGTGCCGCGGAGCAAGTAGCGGCGGCGATCCGCGGCTTCAATGCGCTGGGCCCCGGGGGCACGGTGCCGCGGCCCGAGTTGCTGATCGTGGCGCGAGGCGGCGGCAGCCTCGAGGATCTCATGGCCTTCAACGAGGAGATCGTGGTGCGAGCCGCGGCCGAGAGCCGCATCCCGCTGATCGCCGCTGTCGGTCACGAGACCGACACGACCCTGATCGACCATGCGGCGGATCGCCGCGCCCCCACGCCCACGGCTGCGGCCGAGATGGCCGTGCCCGTGCGGGCCGAGCTCTTGGCCGGATTGCAGCGCGACGGGCAGCGTCTGGTCTCAGCACTGACCCGCATGGTCGAGGAGCGCCGCGCCAAAGTCGATGGTCTGGCGCGCGGCCTGGGCGACCCGCAACGGCTGATCGACGAGCGCCGGCAGCGGCTTGACGATTGGGAGGACCGGCTCAAACTTGGCCTCGCCAACTGGGTCCAGCAGCGCCGTGCCAAGATCGCCGAATCGTCGGGCCGCCTGACGGCTTTCCGGGCCAGCGCCGGGCGGCGCATCGAGCGCGAGGTCCGGCATGTCGAGGAGCTCGGACCCCGGCTGCGCCGCGCCGCGCAAAACCTGATCGAGCGCTCGGCGAACAAGCTCGAGCAGGCCGGCAAGTTGCTGGAGAGCGTGTCTTATAAGAGCGTCCTGGGTCGCGGCTTCGTCCTGGTTGCCGATACGAGCGGCCATCCCGTGCAAAAGGCGGCCGAAACCCATCTCTCCATGGCGGTCCGTCTGCATTTCAGTGACGGTGACGTGGGCGCTACGGTTACGGAAGGCTCCCGCAAACCGGTGAAAACGGCGAAGCCCGGCCCCGGCGACCCGTCGAAGCAAGGATCGCTCCTGTGATCCGTTGGCTCGGCCTGTTTCTTCTTTTTCTCACCCTCCCTGCGCAGGCTGAGGTCGTGCTCGACGGCGGCCTCAGCCAGGGTGGCGTAGCCTTTGGCCGCGCTAGCGCCGGCACCCGGCTGAGCTTCGAGGGCCGGGCGGTACGCCTCTCGCCGCAGGGTGAATTCGTCATCGGCGTCGGCCGCGATGCGCCGCGCAACGCCACGCTGACCATCGTGCATGCCGACGGCCGCAGCGAGGCACGCAGTTTGCCTATCGCGCCGCGCCGCTTCGATATCCAGCGCATTGACGGTCTGCCGGAACGCCAGGTCACACCGCGCCCGGAGGACGCCGCGCGCATTCGCGAGGAGAACGCGCTGATTGCCGACAGCCGGACACGCGACACCGCCGAGGCGCTGTTCCGCTCGGGTTTCATCTGGCCGGCGATCGGGCCGATCTCCGGTGTCTACGGCAGCCAGCGAATCCTCAACGGACAGGCTCGCGCCCCTCATTGGGGCGTCGACGTGGCGATAGCCACCGGCACGCCGGTCGTTGCCACCGCCGACGCCATCGTCAGCTTTGTCCATGACGACATGTTTTTCACCGGCAAGACGCTGCTGCTCGACCATGGTCACGGGCTGGCCTCGGTCTATTCGCATCTCAGCGAGTTCACAGTAGCTGCCGGTGAACGGGTGAAGCAGGGGCAGGTGGTCGGCAAGGCCGGCGCTACCGGCCGTGCCACCGGGCCGCATCTGCACTGGGGTATCACCTGGTTCGATGTGCGTATCGATCCGGCGCTGCTGGTGCCGCCGATGCCCAAGCCCGGCGGCTGACAGCCCGCTCCATGGACGAGGCCGAGCGCCGGCGGACGCTGACCGACCTTATCGCTGCCGATGCTCAGGCGATGGCCATCCTACGGGCCGTCCGAGATCTTGGTTTGAATGACTGGGTGATTGGCGCCGGTTTCGCCCGCAACCGCGTCTGGGACTGGCTCAGCGGCCGCACCGACAAGACGCCTTTCGCTGATATCGACGTTCTCTATCACGATCAGGCGGACATCCGGGTCGAGCGTGAAAAGCAGCTAGAGGAACGACTGCGAGCGGTTATGCCCGACGTGCCACCCTGGTCGGTGAAGAACCAGGCGCGCATGCATCTCCGCAACGGCGATCCGCCTTACGGCTCGACGGAGGATGCGTTGCGCTTCTGGCTGGAGACACCGACCTGTGTTGCCGTCCGGCTGGAGGGCGGCAGCAGCCTGACGATCCTAGCGCCGCACGGCTTGGCCGATCTGTTCTCGCTGGTCGTGCGGCCGACACCGAGCGACCGCCAGCGGATCGAGGCGTACAGGCAGCGGATGGTAGAAAAGAACTGGACGGCCCGCTGGCCGCGCCTGCGGATCGACGCTTTGAGGGACTAGTCCGGCCAACGCCTGTGCAGCCAGAGCCACTGGCCGGGGCACTGGCGGATCCAAGCCTCGATCCGGGCGTTGACGGCCGTCATCGTCGCCAGGGCGTCGGCATGACGATCGCCGCCCGACGATACCGTAAGCGGCGGCTCGACGCGCACGCGAAAACGCACGCCGCCAAGGCGCTCGACCCAGGCCGGCAAGACTGTGCAGTCGTAGCGTGCCGCGAGCTGGGCCAGCGCCGGCGCAGTCATCGCCTCGCGGCCGAAGAACGGCACGGCGATGCCGTCATTCATCTTCTGATCGACGAGCATGCCCAGCGAGTTTCCCGCCTGCAGAGCCTTGATCATCAGACGCGCACCTTCGGCCCCCTTGGGGATCATGCCGCCGACGACATCGCGCCGCCCGGCGAGGAAGAGCCGGTCGGCCCATTTATTGTTGGCCGAGCGGTACACGACGTGCAGCAGCACGCCACAGCGCAGGCTGACCAGTGGCGCCACCTCCCAGTTGCCGATATGGGCGGTGAAGAAGATGATGGGCTTGCCGCGGTGAACCGCGTCGTCGACGTGCTCCCGCCCGAGGATCTCGACCTGCGTCGGGCCGGGCACGGGATCGCTATCGAACACCTTCATGTGCGGCAGATGGGGCATCTCGCCGGCGACCCGGCCGAGGTTGTCCCACATCTCCCGCACCAGCTTCTCGACCGCAGCAGCATCGAGCTCGGGAAACACCCGGCCGATGCTCTTGCGCGCCCGTCGGCTCAACCCCAGGCGCGGTCCCATGGCGCGGGCAAGGGCACCGCCCAGCGCCGAGGCGGCGGTCACCGGCAGGATGCTGACGATGGCATGCAGCAGATGGAGTATGACCGCCTCGAGCGGGCGGACGAGGTAGTGCGTGAAGCGCCGACGCCACGCAGCACGGCTAGCCACGCACCGCTCCGAGAAGCGGCATGAGAAGGCGATCAACCACGGCAGGGTCGGCGAAGCGCAGCCGAACGCCGACGGCCGTCGCCAGTGCGCGTGCCGGCTCCGGGAGGCGGACCAGGTCTTTGGCGGTGGTGACCAGCGTCGCCTGGCGGTGCTGGGCGGTTTCGGCGAGACGCATGATCTCGTCGGCAGTGTAGGGATGGTGGTCGGCGAATTCGGTGACGTCGATCACCTCGGCGCCGATCTCGCGCAAGGTATGAAAGAACTTGGCCGGCCGCCCGATACCGGCGAAGGCGACAACCGGACACCCGCGCAGGCGCAAGGCGGCCTCGTCGGGCTCCAGGCGGGCCCGGAGGATCGGCAGCCCGGCCGGCAGAGCCATCGCTACGCCGCGGCTATCGTCGCCTATCAGTACCACTGCGTGGGCACGGGCAAGCCCGCGCTCCACCGGCTCGCGCAGCGGCCCCGCCGGCAGCACCCGTCCATTGCCGAAGCCGTAGCCGCCATCGATCACGACCAGCGAGAGATCCTTGCGCAGGCTCGGGTTCTGCAGCCCATCGTCGAGCAGGACGATGTCGGCGCCCTCGGCGATGGCGGTCTGCGCGCCGCCCCGCCGGTCGCGGGCAATCCAGGTCGGAGCCACGCCGGCGAGTAGAAGCGGCTCATCGCCGACATACGCCGCCGTGTGCCGCGCGGGATCGACCCGCAGCGGTCCATGTTCGCGACCGCCATAACCGCGCGACAGGCAGGCGACCTCGATCCCTTGGTCTTGCAAGCGTGCGGCGAGAGCGAGCACAGTCGGGGTCTTGCCGGCACCGCCAACGGTGAGATTGCCCACACAAATAACCGGGACCGGCGCGCACCAGGGCGTCGTACCCCAGTCGCGCAGGCGGGCCAGGGTCCCGTACGCCGCCCCCAGCGGTGCTAGCAGGGCGGCGGGCAGGCTGCTGGATGGCGTGTGCCAGAATTCAGGCGCGCGCACGATCGGGCTCCGGCGCCGTGCTCAGGGGCGCGATCAGCGGGTCAAGGGCCGAGGCAACGCGCTCGACGGCGCCGCGGTCGGATTCGGCGAGGCGCCGGGCTGCCACGCCACGGCGTTTGGCAAGATCATCATCGGTCAGCAGGCGGTCTATGGCTGAGGAAAGGGCCGCGCCCTCCGTGATCTGCTCGGCGCCGCCGGCGGCGAGCAAGGCCGGCGTCATCTCGGGGAAGTTGAACATGTGCGGGCCAAGGACAAGGGCGCAGCCCAGCCGCGCTGCTTCGAGCGGGTTCTGCCCGCCGTGGGGGATCAGTGAACCGCCGATCAGCACGGCACGGGCTACGCGGTAGAAAAGACCGAGCTCGCCCAGCGTGTCGGCGATGTAGATATCGGCGCTCCCCGGTATCATGCCGTGGCTGCGCTGCGCGACTGTCAAACCCCTGCCAATGAACGCCTCAGCCATCTCGCCGCCTTTGGCGGGGTGCCTTGGCACAACGATGGTCACCACGCCGTGGTGGCGCGCCGCCAGGGCGCGATGCGCGTCGGCCACCGCCGGAACCTCCGCCGGATGCAGGCTGGCGGCGAGCCAGGTCGGGCGATTGCGGAGGGCAGCCTGAACATCGACCAGGGCGGGGCCCGCGGCCGGCAAGGGCTCCGCGTCGAACTTGAGATTGCCGAGACAGCGAACATGGCGCGCGCCCAGCGCGCTCAGCCGCGCGGCGATGGTCTCGTCCTGGGCGAGGCAGGGATCAAACAGATCGAGCGGTGGACGGATCAATGACGACACCTGCCGCCAGCGAATGAACGAGCGCGGCGACATCCGGGCGTTGACTAGTGCCGCCGGAATACGGCGCTGGCGCAGAATGGCCAGGGTATTGGGCCAGAACTCACTCTCGACCCAGAGCACCGCGCCGGGCCGCCAATGATCGAGGAATCTCTCCACCCATCCCGGCACATCGAGCGGGGAGTACTGGTGGATGCAGCCCGCCGGCAGGCGCTCGGCCAGGAGCTGTGCCGAGGTGACCGTGCCGCTGGTAAAGAGAAGCGTAACCTCCGGCCACTGCTGACGTAGCCGGGCTGTCAGCGGCAAGACGGAGAGTGACTCCCCCACACTGGCCGCATGCATCCAGACCAGGCCGCCGCTTGGCCTCGCTCGGCCGGCGATGCCCAGGCGCTCTTCGAGTCGGTCTGCATCTTCCTTGCCCTGCCTCCGGCGGCGGGCCAGCCAGAGGCGGAGGGCTGGTGCTGCGACGCCGGCAAGACCCCGGTAGAGGGTTTCGATCATGCCGTCTGTTCCACGGCGGATGGCAGGGAAGCGGGCTCGACCGGCCTGCGGCTGCAGCGGCGATCCGCTTCGGCTGTGATGGCGTTGAGCCGTGCCTCGAGCTCCAGCCGCGCCGCGGCGATCGCGGACTCATCAGCGTCCCGGGCGACGCGCAACGGCTCGCCGGCGATGAACACGCCTTTGTTAAAGGGCCACGCCAGCAGGAAGCGGTCCCAGGAACCCAGGATACGGCCCTTCTCAACCGAGTAAGCCAGCGGAAAAATCGGCGCGCCGCTCAGACGGGCCAGTGCGATGATGCCCTCCTGCACGCGCATGCGAGGGCCACGCGGCCCGTCCGGGGCGATACAGACCGAGCTGCCTTCGGCGATGACGCGCGCCATCTGGCGCAGGGCCCGCGCCCCGTGCCTGGAAGATGAGCCGCTGATCGAGTGCACGCCGAAACGCCGCAGGGTGCGCAGGATGAGTTGCCCGTCACGATGCGGCGAGCCCAGCAGATAGAGGCGCATGGCGTGCGGCCAGTAGTTCGGCATCATCAGCATGCGGCCGTGCCAGAAACAGACGATGAGCGGCGTGCCGGAGGAGCCGTGGGCCTGGAACTCCCCATCATTCACGCGCGTCCATCGGGTAAGGCGGAAGACGACGCGGATATAGAGCGCGATCAGCCAGGACGCGGCGCGCTGCACCGGCTCACGCTTGAGGAGTTGCTTCACCGTCCCGGCTTCCGCGATCTCAGGCGCGGGCCCGCGCGCCCTCGAAGCCCGTCTCTCCGGCCTGAAGGGCATGAAGCCGGGCATAGACCCGGCCCCTGGCGATCAACTCGGCGTGGCGGCCGTGTTCGACAATGCCGCCGTCATCCACCACGTAGATGATGTCGGCATCGGCGATGGTCGACAGGCGGTGGGCCACGACCAGGGTCGTCCGGCCCTGCATCAACGTTGCCAGGGCCGCCTGCACGGCACGCTCGGATTCGTTGTCGAGCGCCGAGGTGGCCTCGTCGAGCAGCAGGATCGGCGCGTTCTTGAGCAGCGCCCGGGCGATGGCCACGCGCTGACGCTGGCCGCCCGACAGCTTGGCGCCGCGCTCTCCGACCAGCGTATCGTAGCCCTCCGGCAGACTGGCGATGAACTCGGCCGCCCCGGCGAGCTCGGCGGCATGGCGGATTTCCGCTTCCGTAGCATCGGCGCGGCCATAGGCGATATTGGCGCGCACGGTGTCGTGGAACAGGCTGATCTCCTGGCTGACCAGGGCGATGCGTGAGCGCAAGGAAGCAAGCGTCACGTCGCGCACGTCATGCCCGTCGATGGTCACGCGCCCGGCGTCTACATCGTAGAAGCGGGGAATGAGGTTGAGAATGGTCGACTTGCCGCCGCCCGAGGCGCCGACCAGGGCTGCCGTCTTGCCGGCTGGTATGGTGAGCGTGATGCTGCGCAAGGCCGGCTTGTCGGGTCCGTAGCGGAACCAGACGTCGTCGAAGCCGATCTCGCCTGGTCCCGGCGGCAGGGTTTGCGCGCCCGGTCTGTCGCGGATCGCCGGCTCCCGGTCGAGCAGGGTGAAAACACGCGCCGCCGCGGCCAGCCCTTCCTGCAGGTTGGCGTTGAGGTTCGCGAGGTTCTTGACCGGCTGATAGGCGAGCAGCAGAGCGGTGATGAAGGAGAAGAACACTCCTGGTGTCGTGTTGCCGGCAATCACCTGGCTGCCGCCGTAGAGGATGACCAGGGCGATGGCGATAGCGCCCAGCGTCTCCATGATCGGGTGCGAGGCCGAACGCGTGCGCGTTCCCTTGATCGTCAGGCGGTAGAGATTCTCGATGACCGCGGCGGCGCGGCGGGTCTCGCGCTCCTCCATGCCATAGGCCTTGACGTGGCGCGCGCCCTGGAAAGTTTCGTCGAGCAGCGTCGACAGCGCTCCGACTTCCACCTGGGTGCTGGTCGAGACCTTGCGCATGCGTTTGCCGATACGCACGATGGGCAGGATGGCGACGGGAAAGACGACGAAGGCGAGCAAGGCCAACCGCCAGTCCTGATAGAACATCAGCGTCACCAGGAAGGCGACCGTCAGCATGTCCTTGGCGATGCCGGTCAGCGCCTGGGTGATGGCGCCGCGCATCATGCCGATATCGTTGGTGAAGCGGGAGATCAGCCCGCCGGTCGGGGTGTCGTGGAAGAACGCAAGGTCGGCCCGCATCAGGTGGCCGAAGAGCCGCACCTGCAGGTCGGCGAGGATGCGCTGGCCGACCCTGGTCATGATCAGGGCCTGGGCGTAGGTGGCGCCGCCCTTGACCAGGGCTGCCGCGATCACCGCCAGCGGCACGAGATAGAGCATCGTCAGGTCGCGGCGCACGAAGACGTCGTCGAGGACCGGCTCCATCAGCCAGGCGTTGGCCGCCGTGGCCGCCGCGGCAAGGCTCATGGCGCCGACGCCCAGCGCCACCCAGCCGAGATGCGGCCGGATGTGGTCGACAAGCAGTCGTCGGACCAGTGCGCGTGTCGTCGCCGGCGGTGCGGGCTCCACGCTCAAGCGATTGTATCCGTTCGCGGATTCACGCCTGACGTATAGCACGCAGCGGTGTTTCAGGGCGAGGGCGCCATGGCGGGACCTGCCCAGATACAACTTATTGTACGATCGAACCGTGCGGCTGCTGATCATCTACAACCCCACGGCCGGCCAGCGCCGCCGCCGTCGCTTCGAGGCCGTGCTGAAGATCCTGGCCGAACGGGGTGCGAGCGTCACCCTGCAGGCGACCGCGAGACGCGGCGATGCCGAGGAATTTGCCCGCGCCGCCGTCACCGCTGGATACGACCGGGTGGCGGTTGCCGGCGGCGACGGCACGATCAACGAGGCGATCAACGGTTTGGTCGGCAGCCAAGTGGCGCTGGCTATCGTGCCACTAGGTACGGCGAACGTGCTGGCGGCCGAGATCGGGCTGGGCAGCCGGCCCGAAGACATCGCCGCGGCGATCCTGCGCGGCACACCGCGGCCGGTGGCACTGGGACGTATCACCACGGCCCAGCGGACACGGCGTTTCGTCATGATGGCCGGGATCGGCTTCGACGCGCAGGTCGCGGCGGGTGTCAATCCGGCGCTCAAGCGCCTCACCGGCAAATTCGCCTACGTCGCGGCCTCGCTGCGCGCGCTGCTGCGCGACCCCGGTCTGGTCTTTCGGCTGGAGATCGACGGCCGCGTTTACCACGCTGCCTCGGCCATCGTCGCCAAGGGGCATTTCTACGGTGGGCGCTTCGTCGCCTGTCCCGAGGCCAGGCTCGAGGAGCCGATTCTCCATGTCTGCCTGTTCGGCCGTGCCGGAAGGCTGCATATCCTGCGCTATGCGGCGGCCCTGGTGCTGGGTTTCCTGCCGCGCCTGCCGGACGTCACGGTCGTGCGGGCGAAACGAGTCACGCTTGACGGCCCGCCGGGCGAGCCGGTGCAGGTGGACGGTGACAGCGAGGGCCGCCTGCCTGCGACCCTTGAGGTCGAGGAGCGGGCACTCACTCTGGTCTATCCCTGAGGATTTGTAGAGCCTATAGAGTCCGCACCATCAACGAAGGTACGCAGCATGAGCAAAGGGCGGGTTCTGATAACCGGCGGCGCCTCGGGCATCGGCCGGGCGACGGCCGAGCGTTGCAGGGCCGAGGGCTATGACGTCGTCGTGATCGACCGCGAGAAGGGCGGCATCGAGGCCGATTTGAGCCGGCCCGAGGACACCGCAGCCGCGCTCAAGGAAGCGTTGCGCGGCGGGCCGATCACGCGCCTGGTCAACAATGTCGGTGTCGTCCGGCCGGGACCGGTCGAAGCCCAGACGATCGAGGATCTCGAAGCAGCCGTCTCGCTCAACCTGCGCTGCGCCATCCAATGCCTGCAGGCGCTGCTGCCGGGCATGAAGGAGGCGCGTTTCGGGCGGGTGGTGAACATCGCCTCACGCGCCGCCCTGGGCAAGGAGCTGCGCACCGTCTATGCCGCTACCAAAGCCGGGCTCATTGGCATGGCCCGGGTCTGGGCGCTCGAGCTCGGCGGTTTCGGCATCACGGCCAATGCCATCGGCCCGGGGCCGATCCGCACCGCGCTCTTCGACAAGGCCAATCCGCCGGACAGCCCGCGCACCAAGGCGATCATCGACGTCGTGCCGGTGCGCCGCATGGGAACACCGGACGATATCGCCCACGCCGCCGCCTTCCTGCTCGATCAGCGCAGCGGCTTCGTCACGGGGCAGGTTCTCTATGTCTGCGGCGGCATGACGGTGAGCGTGGCAGCGGTCTGAACGGGCTAGAGCCGGATCTCGATCCGCAGGTGAACGGTCATGCCGGCACGGATCGCTTCCTTGTCGCGGATCTCGGCCTTGAGCGGCAGGATATAGGCGCCGGCTTTGCTGTCGGGGAAGATCGAGGTCGTCCACCGGGTCTTGCCGATGGTCACGGCAACCGGCAGCGAGCCCCATCCCCGCTTCATGCCGCCGAAGAGGGTGCGTATCGCCGTGGATTGGCGCTTGGGCAGCGTCACAAAGTACCAGGTCGCCTTGCCGGGATAGAGCCAGACCTTTGCCTTCATTCTGTATTCGTGTGGCGCGGCCATCGCATCCTATAGCAGCGTCAGCTGGTCGCCGGGCCGCGGCGGCACCTTGAACAATGACAGATCCGGGTTCCAGTCGTTCCGGTTGAGCTCGAGCCGGGCGCAGGCAAGGCGGAAGCGCTTGCGCAGCAGCTCGGCATAGGGGCCCTGGCCGCGCATGCGGCTGACGAAATTGGGATCGTTGAGCCGTCCGCCGCGGGTTTCGCGGATCAGGTTGAGCACGTGCCTGGCCTTGAGCGGCGCATGCTCCTCCAGCCACTCGGTGAACAGATCCTTGATCTCGAAAGGCAGGCGCAGGAGCGTGTAGCCGGCCGAGCGGGCGCCGGCTTGACAGGCCGCCTCGAGAATCGCTTCGAGCTCGTCGTCGTTGAGGGCCGGGATCATCGGCGCCGCCATCACGCCGGTGGGGACGCCGGCATCGTTGAGCGCCTTGATCGCGGCGAGGCGCCGCGAGGGCGTCGAGGCGCGGGGCTCCATCTTGTTGGCGAGATGCCGGTCGAGCGTGGTCACCGAGACGAAGACGCGCACCAGATCCTTGCGGGCCATCGGCGCGATGATGTCGAGGTCGCGGATCACCAGCGCCGACTTGGTGACCAGGCTGAAGGGGTGGTTGAAGCCGGCCAGCACCTCGAAGATGCCGCGCGTGATCTTCAGCTCCCGCTCGAGCGGCTGGTAGGGATCGGTGTTGGTTCCCAGCGCGATGATCGAGGGCTTGTAGCCTGGCTTCGCCAACTCGCCCGCCAGTAGCCGCGGCGCGTCGGGCTTGATCAGGATCTTGGTCTCGAAGTCGAGCCCGGTCGACAGGCCGAGATAGGCGTGGCTCGGCCGGGCAAAGCAGTAGATGCAGCCGTGCTCGCAGCCGCGATAGGGATTGATCGAGCGCTCGAAGGGCACGTCGGGGGAATCGTTCCTGGTGAGCACCGAGCGCGTCGCGTCGCGCATCACCGTGGTACGCAGCGGTGCGGCGTCGTCCTCTCCCTCGTCGCCGCTCTGCGCCTGCCAGCCATCGTCGGTAGCGAAACGCTGTGCCGGCTCGAAACGCCCGACCGGGTTGCTGATGGCGCCCCGGCCCTTGCGCGCTTTCTCGGGAACGATGTCGACCATACGACGATTATCGGCTAGGAATAGAACAAATCAAGAACATTGATTTCGATGCCAGATTTAGTAGTATGGTTCTCATCGGAGCCCCTATCTATGGCTAGTAAGCGGAAATCGGCAGGCCTTACGCCTCGCCAGATCGAAACGATTGGCAAGATCGAGCGCGAGCGCGGCCTCGAACTGCCGGAGGGCTGGGAGAAGGATGTCGCCTACGGCGAGGCGCTGCTCGACTGTCTGGCGATCGACCGCCAGGAACGTCCGCTGAAAGAAGTCGCACGTTTCGTCAACAATCTGGTCGTCGAGGTCGAGCAGGGCGCGACGGTCGAAGAGCTCAAAGAGAAATACCGGGTGCCGGCGAAACTGGCGCTGACGCTCCATCGCTATGCCCTGAAGCAGCTCGGTTGGCGCGGGGCGGAGGAGTGGTTCAGCGATCGCCAGCGTCTCAACCAGGCGATCGAGGAGAACGACGGGCTGGCGGTGTGAGCCGGGAAGAAGAAGGAGAAGAAGCCCCACGCGATTGCGGCGACAATGCGTCTTTTATGTCTTTCCGGTGGCAGCAGAAATCGCCTTGTCCAACTTGCTGATTCTGCCGGGCTATTTATGTGCAGCTCGGGCCTTGATATGTCCAACGTGTCTAACGATCTGTTGGGATGCCGCCGGTCTTTCCCGTCGTCGACGGAAAGCGTGACGCGCCGCCGCGCGTCGCGTTCTCGCGTCAGGCCGTCTAGGCGTCGTCCTGGAGCTGGTTCCAGATGCGGTCCATCTCTTTGTGGCAGCGCTTGAACAGCTCGATCAGCTTGGGGTCGAAATGGGCGCCCGGGTCGATGCGATCGTCGCCCTCGATGATGATCGTATACGCCTGCTCATGGCTGTAGCCGCTCTTGTAGGGCCGGGGGCTGCGCAGTGCGTCGTAGATATCGGCGAGCTGGACGAGGCGCGCCGAGAGCGGGATCTCCTCGCCCTTGAGCCCGTGCGGGTAGCCGCTGCCGTTCCACTTCTCGTGGTGGCAGAGCGCGATTTCGGCCGCCATCTTCAGACGGTCCGACTGCAGCAGGATCTGGTGGCCGTAATTGGGGTGGCGGTCCATCTCCTGCCGCTCCTCCGGCGTCAGGCGCCCTTTCTTCTTCAATACGGCCGAGTCAACGCTCATCTTGCCGACGTCGTGGAGCTGCGCCGAGTAGCGGATCTCGTCGCAGAACTCGGCAGGCATGCCGTAATTCTGCGCCAGCATGTAGGCGTACTCGTTGACCCGCACGATGTGGTTGCCGGTGTCTTCGTCGTGCAGCTCGGCGGCACGGGCGAGAAGGCGGATCGATATCTGGAAGGCCTCTTCGGTTTGGTCCTTGAGCTTGGCAATGCGCTTGCGTTGGCGTTGCAGGGTACGGCTACGCTCGGTCAGGCGCCGGTTCTGCTCCTGGATGCGCTCGATCATCAAGGCCCGGTCGATGGCCCCGCCGACGATGTGATTGATCGGCTGGATCAACGCGGCGTCCTCGCTGGTGAAGGGCAGGGGCCCCTTGCCGGCGCGGTCGCGCTTGTTGATCAGCTGCACCACGCCGATCACTTCCTCGGCGTAGTTCTTGAGCGGGAAGCAGAGGATGGAGCGCGAGCGGAAGCCGGTGGTCCTGTCGGTGTCGGGATTGAATCTGTAGGGCTTGTCGGCAGGAATCTTGTAGACGTCGTCGAGTCGGACGCGTTCGCCGGTGCGCGCTACGTAGCCGACCACCGAATTGGCGTCGGCGGGCAGCTTCAGCAGATCCTGCGGCACGGCCACGACATCGTTCTGCACGTTGGCGATCTCCAGCGTCTTCTTCCGCCCGCGCTCGCGCACGATAAAGATCGACCCGGCCTCGGCGCCGGTCAGCTTGCGGCTCTTGACCAGGACGCGGTGCAGCAGGTCATCGACCGCCGGCTGCGGGCCGCCGCTGATGAACTCGACGAATTCGAGGAGCACGCTCACGGTGCCATTATCGCACGGCGGCGAAAATCTTCGCCAGACGCCCGGCATCCAGCGTGTGGATAATCGCCTTTCGCGCCAGGGCGCGCGCTTCGGGCCCCAGCACGCGCTCCGCGCCGCTTGCCCGGAACGCTGCATAAGCCGCCGTGGTGCGCAGCGCGATCAGGCGGGCGAAGGGTTTGAGCCAGGGCCGTAGCGTCTGGGCGACACGCGGGCCTCGCTGCCGGAAATAGGTGTCGAGGAAGCGCCGCAGGTCGGTAGATGTCAGACGCTCGCCAGAGCGGCCCCAGGCGATCGCGGTGGGCAGCGTGGCGTGGGCCAGGTCGATTGCCGGACAGGCGTACTGGCCGCGCTCGAGGTCGAGGCAGATTGCCTTATCCTTGCCGGACCGGCTGTCCGTGGCGATCAGGAAGTTGCGGGGATGGGCATCGGTGACGACCAAGGTGCGCGGCGCTCGGCGCAGCGCCTTGGCGTTCTCGCGGGCGAACTCACGTGCCCAGCGCCGCTCGCCTTCGATCACTTGCCGGATCTCCGAGGTCAGTGCCGCGGCGCCGCGTTCGAGATTCCGCTCGATCAGAGTCAGCGTCGCGACAAACGGTTCCGGGATTGCAGGAACCGGCGTCTTGCCCCGCGGTACCGGCAGGTCGTGGAGGGCGGCCAACGCCACGGCGAGAGCCGGCAGATCCTCGGGTACCCGGGGCATGCGCCCCCCGATGGCCTCGACGAGCAGGGCGCCGGCCGGCAGGTAGCGCGAGGGTCGGAGCACGGCGTGCAGCGCCGGCGTGTGGCCGCTGGCGGCGGCGCGCCGGAAAATCGTCGCCTGGCGATCCAGGGCTTTGGCCGCGCCGGGCAGGATTGGTACCCGCAAGACGAGACCGCGGCCGCGCAGCCGCCAGTGCCGGTGAGCGAGGCCGTTGCGCGGCAGTTCCTCGAGAGTTTCGGGGCGGATCCGCGCCCCGATCGCGGTGAGCGCGGCGACCAAGTCGCGGCTCTTCGGAATGACGGCCTGCGGAGGCATGGGGGTTACATAACCCGTCGCGAGTCAGGGTGCTATGATCATCGCGTGCTGAGTATCGTCATTCCGACCCTGAACGCCGGGAGTAGCTTGCCGGCAACCCTCGCCTCCCTGGAAGAACGGCCGACGGACAGTGAGATCGTCGTCAGTGACGGTTTCTCGACCGATGCCACACGAGCCGTCGCGCAGGCAGCGGGGCTGCGCGTGGTCGAGAGCCCGCGAGGCCGTGGCATGCAGCTCGCTGCCGGAGCAGCCGCAGCACGGGGCGACTGGCTGCTTTTCCTGCATGCCGACACGCGGCTGGCGCCGGGCTGGGCGGCGGTCGTCCGGTGTTTCTGCGCTGTCGGTTCGCAGCGCGCCGCCTACTTCCGTTTCACTCTTGACGACGATGCGGCGGCCGCACGACGACTCGAGGCGCTGGTGGCCTGGCGCTGCCGGCGCCTGGGCCTGCCCTATGGCGACCAGGGGCTGTTGATCGCCACGAACCTTTATCGCGAGACCGGTGGCTTCCATGCCTTGCCGCTGATGGAGGATGTTCACCTGGTGCGCCGGCTCGGGCGCCACCGGCTCGTCGGGCTCGATCACCCGGCCATCACCTCGGCGGCGCGTTACCAGGACGGCTATCTCCGGCGCTCGCTGCGCAATCTCTCCTGCCTGGCGCTGTACTTCGCCGGGCTGCCGCCGGCGCGCATCGTCCGCCTCTACGAATGAGACGGCATCTGGTTGTCTTCGCCAAGGCGCCCGCCCTCGGGCGGGTAAAGAGCCGCCTGGCGGCGGGCATCGGCGCTAGTGCCGCGCTCGCATTCTACCGCCGCACCCTGGCCGCGTTGCTGCGCCGGGTTGGGCGCGACCGGCGCTGGCGCACCGTTCTCGCGGTGACGCCGGATCGGTCGGCGAACGCCCGCGTTTGGCCGGCGCACCTGCCGCGGCGCCCGCAAGGGCGGGGCGATCTCGGCGTGCGCATGGGGCGTGTCTTTCGGGTGTGGGAGAGGGGACCGGCGATCATCATCGGCGCCGACATTCCCGACATCACGCCGGCTCACATCGCCCAGGCTTTCCGCGCCCTCGCCGGCGCCGATGCCGTCTTCGGTCCGGCGCGTGACGGGGGCTACTGGCTGGTGGGGTTGCGCCGGGGGCCGAAGCCGCCGGACATTTTCAAGAATGTCCGCTGGTCAACGAAGCATACGCTCTCCGACACGCTGGCCAATCTCAAGGGCCGGCGTGTGGTGCAGATCGACACGCTCGAGGATATCGACGACGTGGCCGCTTACCGGCGCTGGCGTAACCGCTAGGCGCCCTCGTGCTCATCGGGCAAGGCGCTCGCGCATCCAGTCGGCGGCCAGTGGCCGCCAGGCCCAGGGCATGTTGTTCACCACGTGGTTGCCGTCGGGATACATGGCGAGCTGCTTGTCCGGGCTGGCGATCTCGTGGAACAGCCGCTCGGCCTGAGCGGGCGGGATCAGCCGGTCCTGCCGGCCGAAGATTACCAGCATGGGAATGGCGATCTTTTCTGCCACACCTGTGAGATCGAGCCGCGCCGCAGCCTTCTTGGCCGCCGCCAAGTCCGGCGAATGGCTGCGGATGCGGAAGGCTTCCTGGGTGAGCGACGGCACATGGTCGAAATGCGCGCCGAAATCATACGGGCCGCCCACCGGCACGGCGCCGCGCAGGCGCTTCTCGAAGGCCGCGGCGCGGGCCACGTAGTAGCCGCCGAGGCTGACCCCGACCGCGGCTACGCGGCGTCCATCGACGTCGCTACGCTTCTCCAGCCAGTCGAGCACGGCGCTCATCACCTTCTCGAATTCCGGCTCGATTGGCAGCGCTTCCGATTCGCCCTGGCCCGGCCCGTCAATCGTCAGGGTGGCGATGCTACGACGGTGGAATAGCGGCTCGAAGCTGTTCATCTCCTCCTTCACCGAATCGAGGCCACAGACGATCAGTGCCACCGGGGGACGTGTTACGCCGGGCGGGCGGCGCAGGTAACCGGGCAGGGCGGTCTTGCCATAGGGGATGGAGACTCGATCCGCCGGGGGATCGAGATGCGCGATGGCCTTGCGATAGTTCCCGTGGGTGGCGGCGTCGGCCCGGCGGTACTGCTCCATGTCGTCGAAGAAGACGAACTTGCCGAAATGGTGGCAGAGTGCTGCGCGCACATAGGCGTCGGCGGCAGAGATCAGGCT
>Ga0194132_10005871_pt1 | contig 19480 bp, 22 predicted proteins | sample TA2KigOf80mmetaG_FD_148612 | JGI IMG/M metagenome (GOLD analysis project Ga0194132, IMG submission 148612) | Freshwater microbial communities from Lake Tanganyika, Tanzania - TA2015054 Kigoma Offshore 80m | ecosystem: Environmental > Aquatic > Freshwater > Lake | place: Tanzania: Lake... | reverse complement strand
CAGATTTACGCAGGACTCATAGACTACATTAAAAAGTTTGCGGATGAACGACACTACACTGTTGCTTTTCCTGCAAAAAACGAAATATCTATATCTTCTGATTCTGTGAGAAAATTCATTCAGGATTTTCTGCAAATAACGGTGGACGGCAAACGGATAGACCCACACCATCACCAAATAAACGCGGTGCATCACGCTCTTACACATGAGCGGTGCTTGCTGTTGTCGCCCACAGGCAGCGGAAAAAGTCTTATTATTTACAGTCTAATTCGCTATTATTTGGACAAGATTCCAAAGAACAAAAAGATTCTTATTATTGTGCCCACCGTGTCTCTTGTAGAGCAAATGCTGTCAGATTTTGAGGACTACTCGTTTGAAAACGGGTGGGATGCAGGTGCTAACTGCCACAAAATCATGTCAGGACAGGAGAAAATCACAGACAAACGTGTAGTGATATCTACATGGCAGAGCATCTATAAGCAGAGTGAAAAGTGGTTTCAGCAGTTTAACGCAGTTATCGGTGACGAAGCACACCTGTTTAAGTCCAAGTCTCTTACTGCTATTCTTACCAAATTAAAGACTTGTCCGTATCGAATCGGAACCACCGGAACACTGGACGGTACAAACACACACAAACTGGTGCTTGAAGGCCTTTTTGGCAAAACATATGAGGTTACGAAAACTAAATCACTAATGGAAAAAAAGATACTTAGTGATTTGAAAATTGACTGTTTGCTCCTGTCGTATCCTGATATTGACCGCGAGGCAATTAAACGAGCAAAATATCAAGACGAAATAAAGTGGATTATTTCGTCTAAAAGGAGAAACACATTTATTGCAAAAATGTGTGAACGACTAAAAGGAAACTCTCTTGTGCTGTTTCAGTTCGTGGAGGACCACGGGAAAATCCTAAATACTCTTGTGAAGACTTCTGTTTCTTCTGACCGCAAAGTATTTTTCGTGCATGGTAGTACAGAGGCAGCAGACAGAGAGGAGATTCGTAAGATTGTTGAATCAGAATCTAATGCCATTATTGTTGCATCATACGGAACATTTAGTACTGGTGTGTCTATTCGTCGCCTCCATAACATTGTGTTTGCTTCACCGTCAAAATCTCGCATTCGTGTTTTACAAAGCATTGGGAGACAATTACGTGTCTCAAAAGATAAAACAGTGGCACGACTTTACGATATCGGAGACGATCTTTCATGGAAAAGTTGGAAAAATCACACTCTCCGACACATGAACGAGCGTATGAAACTATACAAAGCTGAGGGGTTTGAGCATAAATTAGTCAAAATACAGTTAGGAGAAGATACATGAGAAAATCTAAAATTTCTAATCTCAAAGTGTTTAAACTTCGTAGCGGAGAAGAAATTATTGCAAAGGTGTCAGGCAAGTCTAGAGGCAAGATTAAACTTTTCCGCCCAATGCTAATAATGAACAATATCCATACTGATTCGTATAGTGGTTCAAAGCGTCATGTAGTGTTCTTCTCTGATTGGCTTGGTAGTTCTGCGGACACCGAAGTTAGTATTCCTCTTGATTTTATTGTGGCGCAGTTACCACCTGATCCTGATATGATTAGTCTGTACAGCAGACAAACTGAAATAGACGATAAAAATTCTGGTAACTCTTCTACTGCTTCTAGTGATTCTCGTTCTTTTCCGATTCAAGCAAATGAAGCAGAACTGCAAAAAATGGCAAAGGAGATGGACAAAAAACTAGAAGAAATGCTAAAGCAATTAGCAGAAGAAGGCGCAACAGGAGACATAACGAGAGACAAGCAAAAACCAGAATCTCTAGGGGGTCCTCCATTTCCTCTGTTTCCTCCGTTTATGCCGCCACAAATACCAAAACCACAAACTCCTGACGGTATACTGTTTTCTATCTTAATATCTAAAGAAATAATGAATAGTTGGATTGAAAGTGGAGTGATTGAATATCTAAAAGACTGTATTGGAGATTTTATCAATACAGAATTTATTGAAGACATGATGAATATTGATGCTCCGCACGCGCCCAAAAAGAAGAAAAACAATAAACAAAAAAAGATTACAAAAGAAAAATGGAACGAACCAACAGAAGATCGTAAAAAGAATCCCAATTACGGCAATAGTGTTGACGATTGGTCGCCGTACATAAAAGACTTTTTACCAGACGAAAATCCACCAAAAAAAGAAGAAAGTGATTGACAACTAGTTGGATGATTGGTAGTATAATACATGAAAGAAAATTATTATGACAAAAAAGAAGAGTAAGAATACTGAACACTACATTGATAATCAGAAGTTTTTTGATGTAATGCGGGATTGGAAAATTTTAGTGAATGCAGCAGACAAATGTGGGACACCACACCCCCCTGTTACTGAATATATTGGCGAATGCTTTATGAAAATTGCAGAGAACCTGTCCCGTAAACCCAATTTTATTAATTATCCGTATCGTGATGAAATGATTTCTGATGGAATCGAAAACTGTCTGCTGTACGCATACAATTTTGATCCGTTGAAATCTAAAAATCCGTTTTCTTATTTTACCCAAATAATCTATTACGCTTTTCTTCGTCGTATACAGAAAGAAAAAAAGCAGGCGTATATTAAACTTAAACAGATTGAGATGAGCGAAGAAGACTCCCAACTAAAAAAATGGTTCCGAGAAAACTACCTAAATGTTGGCAGCAACTTTGAACCATTACCTACATTTTTAACAGAAACCGACATAGAAAAGTTTAATAAAAAAAGTGGTGAAACCGAAGATTCTGTAAAAATAAAACCCAAAAAAGCAAGAAAATCCAAGTCTAAAAAATTGGTAAACCACAAGGCAAACCCTGCAAAGAAAGGAAAATAAGTGAAGATTGCAGTCGTAACGGACACGCATTTCGGTGCGCGTAACGATTCTCCTATATTCATGGAACACTTCATGCGGTTCTTTGACCGAGTGTTCTTTCCGCGTATTGCAGCAGAGGGAATCAATACCATTATTCACATGGGTGATTTTCTTGACCGTCGAAAGTTCGTGAACTTTTTAACACTGAATGCCGTGCGTAGTGGGTTTGTACAGAAACTTGAGGAATACGGTGTAACCATGCACTGTATTCTTGGTAACCACGACATCTTCTTTAAAAACAAGAGCGAGGTGAACTCGCTGCAAGAATTATTTTCTGATAAATTTGTAGTGTACAACAAACCCACACTAGTTGAATTTGACAGTTTGCCTGTTGCCATGTTGCCGTGGATAAACAAAGAGAATGAAGCAGAATCTCTAAAGTTTATTGCAGATACTCCGGCAGAAATTCTGTTCGGTCATCTGGAACTGAATGGATATCAGGTATTTCGCGGAACCATATTTGAAGGCGGCATGAACGCAGACCTGTTTAAACGGTTCTCTGCTGTGTACACAGGACACTTCCATACACGGCACTCCAATAACAATATCCACTATTTGGGATGCCCGTATCAAATTACCATGAACGATTACGGAGAAAAAAAAGGTTTTCATATCTTTGACACCGAAACTCGTGAAATGGAGTTTGTAAAGAATACACACACTATTTTTACGCAGATTCGATACAACGACAGAGACACAAGCGAGTCTTCAAACATTACAGTGGATGAAGACAGAACTCACGGCAAGTTTGTTCGTATAATAGTGGAACAAAAAACCAAACCGTATCTTTTTGAAAAGTTTGTAGACTCCATATACGCAACTGCTCCACACGGTGTTATTATTATTGAAAACTTTCAGCAAGAGGAGAAAAGCGGAAGCGGGGACAGCGATCCCGTAGATTTGAGTGAAGACACAATCTCTATCATAAACAAAGAGATTGAAAGCATACAAAATCTATCTGATTCAACCCGTTTGAAAAGTCTTGTGCGCGATTTGTACACGGAGTGCATCGCAAATGAGAACATAAAGTCATGATTACATTCAATAAAATCCGTTGGAAAAACCTGCTTAGTACAGGCAATTACTTTACGGAAATTCAATTAGACAAACACCACACCACTCTTATTTGTGGTGATAATGGTGCTGGTAAGACTACGATGTTGGATGCTCTAACTTTTGTGTTATACGGCAAACCATTCCGTAATATTAATTTGCCTCAACTTGTAAACTCTATAAACGGAAAAGACTGTTTGGTAGAGATTGAGTTTACTTCTAACAATAGCAAGTTTAAGATTACTCGTGGACTGTCTCCAAAAGTGTTCACTATTGAAAAAGACGGCACAGAAATTCCACAGATGGCAAATGTAAAAGATTATCAAGCAATTCTTGAAGGTCATATACTAAAAATGAATTACAAGACATTTTGTCAAGTAGTCATTCTTGGTTCTACAAACTATGTGCCGTTTATGTGGCTTCCTGCTGCGGACAGACGCAATATTGTGGAAAATCTATTGGATATTGATGTGTTTTCAAAAATGAACGAAATACTAAAAAATAGAATTTCTTTCGCTAAAGAAGAATTGGGGGGAGTAGAAACACAGATTTCTACTCTTAAAATAAAAATTGAAAACAAAGTAGACATGATCACCAAGATTGAAGAGAAGTCTGATAGTCAGTTGGAGTCGTATCGTAAGTGTCTTGGCGAGGAGCAAACCGTACTTGCTGCTATGCTTGAACGAAAAGCAAAATTACAAAGCGAGATTGTTGAATTAGTGGAAAGCGTGGCATCTGTAGACAAGCAACGAGACTCTATTTCACAGATGAGCGCACTCCGTAAACAGATGCAGGGCGGCATGAAAAAAGTTCAAGAAGAAAAAGAATTCTACACAGAAAATGAAGAGTGTCCTGTGTGTAAACACGGATTGCCCATAGAATTTCGTGAAGACATGATCAGCAAAAAAGAAACTCGTAAAACGGAACTAGTGTCTGCACTAGAAAAAATAGAGGTAATGCTTGAAGACGCACGGGAAAAACTAAACACGTCTACAGAGGTGTTGTCTCTGATTGAAGCAAAAAAACAGGAGTCGCACAAGACAGATTCCGCTATTGTGTCCTCAAAAAAGTATATGAAGCAATTAGAGGACTTGTGTGCTAAAACTGTAGAAGAAAAAAACTCTGTTCAGACAGAGCGGAAAATCATAGATGACTTACAGGTAGATAGTATAAACACAGAGGCACAACGAAAACAATTGATTGAAGACCTACATACAATGGAAATTGCCACAGTTCTTCTAAAGGATAGCGGCATCAAACGAAAAATTATTCGTAAATATATTCCTGCTCTCAACAAGATTGTAAACAAATATTTGATTTCTATGGATTTTTTTGCACAGTTCACCCTTAACGAAGATTTTGTTGAAATAATCAAGAGTCGCTACCGTGACGAGTTCTCGTACGATAATTTTAGTGAGGGTGAAAAATTAAGAATTGATCTGTCCCTCTTGTTAGCGTGGAGAGATATTGCTAGAATGAAGAACAGTGCAAACACAAATCTTCTTATTCTTGATGAAGTATTTGACTCCTCTCTTGATTCTGTGGGAACAGAAGAGGTAATTAAAATTCTTCAAAACATGGGTAGATCAAATAATATTTTTGTTATCTCACACAAATCTGACCAAATGCTAGATAAGTTTCAAAACATTCTTGTCTACAAAAAGGTAAACAACTTCAGCAAACTATGCTAACCATGAACCAAAAACTGTCCAACGAACGTGCTCGTAGAATTCTGTCTGGAGGGAATGAACCAGAATTTACAACCATTTCTAAAAACGCAGACCACGATCTGCTTTTGGAAAAATCTCTCCATTGGTATCGGCAGAATTTTAATTCCCTTTTAGGAAAAAAATGGGTTTCAGAATGGCTAATTAGCAAGGGTCGTGACGATGACGCAAAACTAGTCTTTCGTGCATCAAAAAACTTATTAAGAATGATTTCACCGTACTGCCGCTGTGCTAGTCGCGGATTTCCCATGACGGAAAAGCAGATGGAGTTTATTCTTAAAAATGTTAACGAATTGCTCCTAGACGCACGAAAGCGGGAAATTGAAAAACCAGCAGATAAAACAACGGTTCAGGACCGTATTGAAGCAAAAGCAAATGAAATGCTTACTACTCTTGAACCTGTGCTTGATATTTTAACTGAAAGCGTGATTGTAAAAAAGAAGTGCAATCCTATTATTGACTGGATTAAGACAGCTGATCTAAACAAACCCATGGCTACAGTGGCACTTAACCGTTTACAAAAGTCGTATACAGAAATAAAAGCAGCACAAGATAAAACAGATGTAGATTTGGTAGAGGCGTATTCATATTTGAAATCCAAAAATCTAAAAAAACTTGTGGAATATTTCGAAGAAGCAATTAGTAATTTAAATGATCGTATTAGTGTTTTACGGTCTTCACGCAAACCTCGTAAGAGCAAACCCAAAAGCGCACAGTCACAGGTCAAGGGCTTAAAATTTATGTTGAAAAGTAATGTGTTTGGGGTTGACTCTGTGCAACCAAGTGATATTATTGGTTCACAAGGACTAGTAATGTTCAACACCAAAACCAACAAGGCTATTGTGTTTGTGGCAGTGGAACCCAAAACAGGACTGCTTATTAAGGGGTCTACTGTTCTCGGTTTTGACTCGTCCAAGTCTTTTGAAAAGACGGTTCGCAAGCCTGAAGAGTTTGTGAAAAACACTAATGAATGCCGTAAAACATTTGCTGTAGCAGTGCGTTACCTTAACAGCGTAAAAACAAAATCAGAAATTCCAACAGGGCGAGTAAATAAGCACTGCCTTATTTTACAGGTACAGTAATGATTCTTGTAGACAACACACAGGTTCTACTGTCCTCTATTTTTGCACAGACACGGGATATTGGCACAATTAATGAAAACCTTATACGACATATGGTTCTAAATACATACAGAATGTATCGCAAAAAGTTTTTTCGTGAGTACGGTGAACTTGTGATTTGCCAAGACGATGGTGCGTCTTGGAGACGTGAATTTTTTCCACTGTACAAAGCAAAGCGTAGAGCTGACCGCAAGGAAAACCCCGAGCAGTGGGAGCAGTTCTACAACATCATAAATACTATTCGTGAAGAAGTGGCAGAAAACTTTCCGTATAGAAACATGATTGTGAAGGGCTGTGAAGCAGATGACATCATAGCGTTTCTGACGAAGCGGTATTCTCCCACCGAGAAGGTACTTATTCTTAGCGGTGATAAAGACTTTGGGCAGTTACAGATACATCCTAATGTGACTCAGTATTCGCCAGTGTTAAAAAAGTTTATATCCGTGGAGAATCCAAAGCAGTATTTGTTTGAACACATTATTAAGGGTGATTCTTCTGATGGTGTTCCTAATGTGCTGTCTGATGATGATTCATTATCGAACGAGTCCAAACGACAAAAACCTGTTACCAAGAAGCGAATGGAACAGATACTAAAGTTCTATGTGGACACAGGTAATATTCAGACCGAGTATGCCGAAAATTGGAATCGCAATAAAATTCTTATTGATTTGCTGCACATTCCCGTGAAGTACGAAGAAAAAATTGAATTTGAATGGAATAAACCGGTAAAACTCACTCGCGCCAAGATTTTGAACTACATGATAGAGAAAGGATTGCGTAACCTAATTGGAGATATTGGAGACTTTTAAATGAGCAGAAGCAATGATTGGTTTAAATATGACCGTGACCGTAGTGCACGAAAGGCACAAAAAACTGTGGATCGCAAACACAAAAGTGCGCGAAGACACAGTGAAAAACAGCAGTTGAATGATATTACAAATGATCTAAATTCAGGAATAAAGGATTTTGAATATGACGAGTACAAAAACAATGACAAATAATTCTATCACTATTTCCAAGCGAACTCTTGAGATTCTCAAGAACTTTGCGACTATTAATTCTGGTATTATTGTGAACCACGGTAATACTCTAAACACCCTGTCCTCCACAAAAAATATTCTTGCCGAGGCAAAAGTAAACGAGACTTTTAGCAAGTCGTTTGCTATTTGGGACTTAAACAAGTTTCTTGGCACGGTTAGTTTGTTCAAGGATCCAGAGTTTGTGTTTGAAGAGAACTACATTACTGTGAAGAGCGGAAAGTCTAATGTTCGCTACTATTACTGTGATCCAAAGTTGGTGACTTCTACAAGTAAAAAGATTTCTATGCCGTCTGCTGTGGTACAGTTTGATCTAACAGCAAAAGATTTTGCCGATATTGTAAAGGCAGCGTCTGTGCTTCAGGTGGGGCATTTGTGTGTTCGTTCATCTGCTGACGGCAAACACATTGAATTTGCTGCTATAGACAGGGGAGATGTTACTTCTAACTTCTATTCGCTTGTGGTGGGAGACAATACTTCAGAAGCAACTTTTGAATTTATTTTTGATGTGGAAAACCTGAAGATTCTACCTGGTGATTACACGGTTGCAATTTCAGAAAAAGTGGTGTCGTGTTTCTCTAACAAAAACGAACCGTTAAAGTATTGGATTGCCCTAAACTCCGACTCTACCTACGAGGCTTAAGTTTGACTACAACAAATGTGAATGGTTTGTGGACTGAGAAATACAGACCACAAACTGTGGAAGACTGTATTCTACCAGTAGAAACCAGCGAAAGTTTCTTGCGGACAGTTGAGTTGGGTGAACCACAAAACCTTCTGTTGTCTGGAGGACCAGGTTGTGGCAAGACCTCTGTGGCAAAGGCACTGTGTGCTGATCTTGGTTGTGACGTGATGGTGATTAATTGTTCCGAAGACGGAAACATTGATACCCTCCGCACAAAGATACGGAGTTTTGCTTCTACTGTGTCGCTTACTGACGGAGTGAAAAAGGTGGTGATATTGGACGAGTTTGACTATTCAAACGCACAATCAACACAACCCGCGCTCCGTGGTTTCATTGAGGAGTTTGCAGACAATTGCCGGTTTATTCTTACCTGCAACTTTAAAAACAGAATCATTGAGCCACTCCACTCTCGCTGCACCTGTATTGACTTCAGGATTCCACAAAAGGAAAAACCGCAGATGGCAGTGCAGTTTTTGAAACGAGCCGAGGAAATCCTCAAGACCGAGGGGGTGGAGTACGACCAAAAGGTTGTTGCTCAACTAGTGTCCAAGTACTTCCCTGACTTTCGCCGTACCCTGAACGAGTTACAGCGGTACTCGGCAGGAGGCAAGATTGATGTGGGCATCCTGCAAACCCTTGGAGATTTGCAGATTAATGGGCTGATAAAGTCCATGAAAGGCAAGGATTTTGGTGGGGTTCGTAAGTGGGTGGTGGAGAACCTTGACAACGATCAGTCTCGTGTATTCCGTGCGGTGTACGATGGGTTGTACGAGAACTTGGAAAGTGGATCCATTCCACAAGCAATTCTTATTCTTGGTGACTACCAGTACAAAGCAGCATTCGTAGCAGACGCAGAAATCAATCTTACTGCGTGTATGGTGCAGTTGATGATGGAGTGCAAGTTTAAATGAGTACACACCGTATCATTACAGGCGACTGTATTGAAGGCATGAAGACGCTGCCAGACGGCTGCGTTCACACCTGTATCACATCTCCTCCGTATTTTGGACTCCGGGATTATGGTCACGGCGCACAGATCGGACTTGAGAAAACTCCCGAGGAGTATGTCACTCGCATGGTCGAGGTGTTTCGTGAGGTGCGGCGGGTGCTGCGTGATGATGGGACGCTGTGGCTGAACCTGGGGGACTCGTACTGGGGCGGCAAAGGGCAGAATGGCACATCGAAAGCATTGGGGAACGCAAAAGAACGCGGATACCAGCAGCCACGCGGGACAATCGTTTCCAAGATGCGGCCGCAGGACGGAAAGCACTATACACTCAAGCCCAAAGACATCATCGGCATCCCGTGGCGGATCGCCTTCGCGTTGCAGGCCGATGGCTGGTGGCTGCGGCAGGACATCATCTGGAACAAGCCCAATCCCATGCCAGAGAGCGTTGCGGATCGCTGCACGAAGGCGCACGAATACATCTTTATGCTGTCCAAAAAGCCCCACTACTATTACGACCACGAAGCGGTGAAAGAATCAGCTTGTAATTGGGGAACCCGCGACCGCTCTAATATGCGGGACGGAACCACCGATCCCAAACTAAAGCACCACGGACTAAAGGGCAAGGAGTGGGAAGACAATCCGATGAAGAATAAACGGTCAGTGTGGACAGTGAACACACGGGGCTACAAGGGCGCACACTTTGCGGTGTACCCCGAAGACTTGATCCTGCCGTGTGTGCTTTCTGGCACAAGCGCACATGGATGCTGCCTGAAGTGCGGGAAACCGTGGCAGAGGGTGGTGGAGAAGGGTCAAAGCACATACTCCAAGATCAAGCAGCAGACGGGACATGATTGGCGTGATATGCAGGCTCAGGCCGAATCGAACGGCACAGCGTTGAAAGCCGGAGGAAATAAATCAGTCGGTGGAACACGGCTTCCTAATGGCACGGTGCCAAGCCTCAACTCAGCGAACTCCCACACCGTTGGCTGGCAAGCAGCTTGCAAGTGCGGAGGCAACCTCGTACCCTGCACCGTTCTCGACCCCTTCACAGGCAGTGGCACGACAGCAGTAGTGGCAATGAAGAATGGTAGGGACTTTATAGGATGTGAACTGAATCCTGAGTATATCAAAATCGCGGAGAATCGGATCAAAGCTGAAGTTCCAGTGACACTTGATACACTTCTTGAGGAACACGCATGACCTACGTACTGTCTGATTATTTAAATGCTATCAATGTGAACAAGGAACCACTCTTGGACGAGAGTGAGGCGTACACCAAGCAGTCGTATCCACCGTTTGTGGTTACCCGCTGCTTGTCGTATTTCCCTGATACCCTGTTCGCCGCGAACGAGATGAATATTCGCCCCCACTTGGATTTAAAAATGCACTTTGACTTCCTGCGGGGTGCAGTGCGTCCACGCAAGCGGTTCTCCAAGTGGCTCAAGCGGGAGGAAGACGTGCGTGTAACAGCACTGGTGGAGTACTACGGGTTCTCGTCCCGCAAGGCACGGGAAGCCCTTACAGTGCTGTCTGAAGAGACTGTAAAGGAGATACTAGTGGCAGTAGACAGGGGTGGAAAACGAAAATAATATAAATAGTTCTGTGTCGGTTCAATATTTAGAGGTGAACACAACATGGAACAAAATGAACGTTACATTGATCTTGAAACATCAGATCTTCTTGAAATTACCCTACAAAAACCTGATGACTTTCTAAAGATTCGTGAAACCCTTACTCGTATTGGGGTGTCTTCCAGAACAGAAAAGAAATTGTGGCAATCGTGCCATATTCTCCACAAGCGCGGCAAGTACTATATTGTACATTTCAAAGAGATGTTTGCACTGGATGACCTGCCAACTTCCATTGATTCTGATGATATTGGACGACGAAACACTATTGCGTGTCTACTGGAAGAGTGGGGACTATTGAAAATTGTGAATAAAGCAAAAATTGCCGACAAGGTTCCTGTAAACAAAATAAAGATTCTGCCGTTCAAAGAGAAGAACGATTGGGAACTGTGTACTAAATACCATATAGGACGTTCCAAAAAGGACATGAAGTCAGATTAAATAGATGTAAACAAAAAGGATATTTATTATGAGCAGACTTGTGATCAAATTTCCCACCCGCAATCGTCCCGAAAAGTTCAAAGCAATTTTTTCTCGCTATCTTACTTTTTTGAGTGGACAGCACGATGTGCGTTTCATCCTGACAATGGATGAAGACGATCCCACCATGAATAATTCAGAGATGAAGCAGTGGATTGACACTCGCGCACAGAATGCACAGATTGAGTATTTTTACGGACACTCCAAGAGCAAGATAGAGGCTTGTAATGCCAACCTAGAAGGAGTGGACGGTGATGTGTTGGTGCTTGCTTCGGATGACATGGTTCCTGTGCAGATGGGTTATGATGAAATAATATCAAAGGTGTACGAGCAGGCGTTTCCTGATTACGATGGGGCAATCAAGTTTTGGGACGGGTTACGTCCAAAAGAAGACCCTTTGATGACCCTCACGGTCATGGGCTTCCCCCTGTACAAGCGATTTGGGTACATATACAATCCTGAATACAAGTCTCTGTACTGCGACAACGAGCAGACACAGGTGTGTGCAGCACTAGGAAAACTGCGCCGCTGCGATATCTGTATTATTCAGCACCAATGGAGTGGTGAGCCGTGGGACGAACTCCACGCACGAAACGAGAACGCAGAAATGTACGGTGTTGATGGTGAAACTTTCAAGCGTAGAAAAGAACGCAATTTCGATATGGAGGAAATGTTTAATGCCAGTACCAGCAAGTGAAATCAAGTTTAGTGTTTTGATTCTGTCCATTCCGTCCCGCAATGAATCGCTCATGGCAGCAATGAAGCAGTTGCAGGAGCAAGCAGATGCCACAGGTCAAGGCAAGGCAGTAGAGATTCTTGTTCTACTGGATAACCGCTCAAAGAGCATTTCAGAGAAGCGTAATGACCTGCTACAAGCAGCGCGTGGCAAGTACATTGCGTTTCTGGACGATGATGATGCCGTGAGCAAGGAGTACATGAGCAAGATTCTTGCAGCGATTGATGAGCATGACGGTGTAGATTGCATTTCATTTAATCAGTGGTGTACCATTAACGGTGAACCCATGAATGTGGAGTTTGGCATCGGAAACCCACACGGACACCTGTGGCGGGACGAAGACGGTTTCCTTGGCGATATACAGCGTCCACCGTACCATATGTGCGTGTGGCGGCGCGAGATTGCACAGAGCGAAGCATTTAATCCTGTATACGGAGAAAACGGTCAGTCCACCGAGGACATTGACTGGCTCATGCGCCTGTATCCCAAGGTACAGACAGAGCACCACATTCCTGACGCTCTGCACGGGTACATTTACAATTCACAAACAACGGCTTCACTGGTTCCACAGGAGCAGCAGTGAAAGTCATAACATTCAGTTTGTGGGGGGAAACCCCCACTTATACCATAGGTGCAATTAAAAATGCCGACCTTGCAGCACAACTGTTTCCTGATTGGACCTGTATTTTCTATTGCTTTGAATCTGTTCCTTCGGACATAATTAAAGAATTAGAATCCCGTCCAAATGTGCTTGTGCGGCGTGTGGATGGAGAGTACAATCCTACTGACAGCCGTGGAATGTTTCACCGCTTCTTGCCTGCTGATGAAGAGGGTATAGAGTACATGATGAGCCGAGATACTGATTCCCGTCTATCCGAGCGTGAGCGTCTTGCGGTAGAGGAGTGGCTTGCCAGTGGAACTGATCTTCATGTGATGCGTGACCATCCCTATCATGGCGCACCCATGCTTGGTGGTATGTGGGGTGTAAAGGGAGGCAAACTCAATGGGATTGCCCGTGACATTGAGGAGTTTCAACCCACTAGCGACAAAGGACAAGACCAATCGTTCCTATGGGAATTGGTGTGGGGTAAAGTGCGTGATGGCGAACTCACGGTATGTGTTCACGATCCATTCTTTGAGAAGACTCCATTTCCTGCGGGTTCTACCCGTGGGGACAGCAACGGCGGTGTGTGGTTCATCGGACAGTGCTTTGATGAACACGACAAGTACAACAGTCAAAGCGATTTGGACATGGTGAAAGGCAGACAATGAAAATTGATCGTGTATTGATGAGTTGTGACGATAATCCACTATATGTGGACTTTTGGGAACCTGTCTCAAAAGTATGGACGGAAAAGATGGGAATAGTTCCGATTCTTCTGTATTTTGGAACAGGAACCCCATCCGAAAAATACGGAGAGGTAGTGAAATTCACAGAAGAGTCAAAACACCCATCGTACTTAAAAACACTTTGGTCAAGATACTGGTATCCATCAACCTGTCCCAATACAGTCTTTTGTATCAGTGACATAGACATGATTCCTCTAAACAAGAACTACTTCACTGATACCATAGAATCTATTCCCGATACAGCATATGTTAATTTGGTAGATCATCTTCCACTACCATCATGCTATCATGTGGCAAAGGGAAAATTATTCAAGTCTGTTTTAGAGTTATCTGATTCATTTGAAGAATCACTTGATGTTGTTTCTGCTCCTGATCTTTCTGTTGGACATCCCGAATTTGATTTTCCGCATTGGGGCAGCGACGAGGTTTATGCAACCAATATGATTATTTCAAAATTTAGGTCTAAAACTATTGATTTCAGAGTAGTTTCAAGAAAGCCCTACGAGGGAAGACTTGATCGTTCTAATTGGAAATACAATGCCGAAAATATCAGAAGTGGAAGGTATTTGGACTGCCACAGCATTCGTCCGTATATCACACATCAAGAAGAAATCGACAAACTGATAGAGTTGATACCATGAATATTCAATATGTTGTCCTATCAGCGGACTCCAATCTTGACAGCAGAATAAATCCAGCAAGAAATACATGGATTCGTAGACTGTCAGCAAACGAAGGTCATGTATTCTTGACCGATAGATTGTGTGATGCTGACTGTTTTCCATATAACGATGATCGTTATCTACAGCCACTCAACTATGACACGGTTTCTTACAAGTACATGAAGTTCTTTAAGGAGCATATCCATACTGTTGGCACAAACTATTTTTTCATGGACGACGACACCTATCCAGTATTTCCCGTGATACGTAATCTGTTTATTGTTGATGATTACCCATCAATAGTAGGTTTTATTCTTAAGAGCAATATGCCTACAATTTCTTGGGGCAAGGATGTGTACTCATCTGTATTGTATCCCTCTGGAGGAAGAGGATTCTTTATGAACGAAAGTTGCTTCACTGCAATACAAGGGTGTGTCAAATTTTTTGGGAATATGTCTCCGATGTCCTCTTATACAGATGTCACAATCGGTTCGTGGATCAAATCGTTCGGAGTGCCAGTACGATTTTTTCACCACAGAAATATGGAGGAATACAATTCTGATTCTGTTCGTGGAAGAATTACAGATAATAGCACATATCATCGCGTAGAAGGAAATCAGTTCTTTGAACTAGAAAATAGGATGAAAGATGAATCAGTCCCTCACTATCATATTTGATGGAAATACCATAAACTTTCAGGAACACTCTTGCTATGAAAGCAGGGGTAAGAGTGTGATTTCCATGACTAAAGCGGCATTTAACAGTATATCTCCCGAAACTGTTTCAACTATGAAACCTTTTTCCGCTGTCTTTTTCTTGGGAGACAAAACAGATTGTGATTTGTATTTTTCTGAACACTATCCGTTCTCGTTTTCTTTCTCTGCGTACCATGATGCTCTGATACCATGTTTTGCTTTTGACAGATGGGTTGAGTGTGGTATGGATGACTACGAAGAAATTTGCAAAGACATGATTAACCGATCATTGGTTCCTCCAAAAGATGAGCGGTTGTTTTGGATTGGAAATTGTGGAACCAATAAGACTAGAGATGTCTTTTGTGAAATTACTAAATGCGATTCAACTGTGTGTGCAGTGAATATTGGTCGTTGGCACAAGGTTGATGGTTCCGAAAAATTGAGAACTGATACTGGAAAGTATGTTTCGATACCAGAACACTGTGATTACAAATACCTTATAGACTTGCAGGGTGCTGGTTGGTCTGCTCGTACAAAGTTTCTTTTCCATAGTGGAAGACCTGTATTTTACCAAGAGAGGAAATGGAATGAGTACTGGTTTTTTTGGATGCAGCCATTCCATCACTACATTCCTGTGAAAGATGATCTTTCGGACTTCAAGGAAAAGTACGAATGGGCAAAGAAAAATCCAGAACACTGCAACTTCATAGCGAAGAATGCCCTTGAGTTTTCAAAGAAACATCTCAAACGAGAAGATGCGATTGCAAGATATAAAAGTATACTATTGAGATTGGGTGGTGCTTATGTTTAAAGGTAAGAAAGTTGTGGTGGTCGTTCCTGCGGGTCGGCTTCGGTACATGAAATTGATGTATCATTACTTGAACAAGCAGATGGATTTTATTGATGTATGACTATCTCATAGTTGGTTCTGGTCTGTTTGGAGCAATATTTGCACGACAGATGACCGATGTGGGTGCGCGGTGTCTGATAGTGGACAAGCGTAGCCACATTGGGGGAAACTGTTACACGCGAGATGTGGGAGGTATTCATGTCCACGAATACGGTCCTCACATATTCCATACAAGCAGCGACCGTGTATGGGAGTACATGAACAGATGGACGCGCTTCAACCATTTTGTGTACCGTCCTCGCGTAATTCACGGAGACAGCCTGTATTCGTTCCCGATTAACCTGTTTACTCTGTACCAACTATGGGGAGTGAAGACCCCGCAGGAAGCACGGGAAAAATTGTCAGCGGTGCGAATTCCAATACAGTCACCGTCCAATCTTGAAGAGTGGGTGCTGTCACAGGTAGGAGAAGAGATTTACGAGAAATTTGTTAAGGGCTACACCACAAAACAGTGGAATCGTGACCCCCGCGAGTTGCCTGCGTCCATCATCAAGCGACTTCCCATTCGCTTGACCTACGACGACAACTACTTTGAAGACAGGTATCAAGGCATTCCTGTTGATGGATACACTCCCATCTTTCAAAAACTCTTGGACGGAATTCCAGTGGAAACAGGCGTTGATTTTCTACAAGACCGTGACCATCTTGAGGCGCAGGCAAAGCGAGTGGTGTACACGGGTGCGGTTGATGAATTCTTTGGATGCGACCTGGGTAGTCTTGCGTGGAGAAGCCTGCGGTTTGAACACGAAACTTTAGGCATTCCTGACTACCAAGGAGTAGCCGCCGTGAACTACACCGATGCTACGGTTCCGTATACCCGCATAGTGGAACACAAGCATTTCATATTCGGAAAGCAAGATCACACGGTAATTACACGCGAGTACCCACAGAATTGGGACAGCACCAAAGAAAAATTCTATCCTTTGACCGATGATAAAAATAATGAATTGTATACACAATACAAAAACAGGATAGACGCTGACAGATACATATTCGGTGGTCGGTTGGCAGACTATAAATATTACGATATGCACCAAGTGGTGGGGTCTGCCTTAACACGCAGTCAAAAGGAAATACAAAAATGAAAGCACTAGTTACAGGTGGAGCGGGTTTTATTGGATCAAATCTTGTGGATCGTCTAATTGCAGACGGTCACGAAGTCACCGTGATCGACAACGAATCTTCGGACGCTCACGATCAGTTCTATTGGAATCCCGCAGCGCAGAACTACAAATACGACATCAACGATTACACAAGAATTCGCAAACTGTACGAGGGAGTGGACACTGTGTTTCATCTTGCTGCTGAAGCGAGAATTCAACCGTGCATTCAAAATCCTCTAAAAGCAGTGGAAGCAAATGTGCTTGGTACTGCAAGTGTGCTGCAATGCGCCCGTGTTTGTGGTGTGAAGCGGGTAATCTACTCGTCCACTTCGGCGGCTTACGGATTAAAGAATACTCCTCCATTGGTTGAAACCATGCCCAACGATTGCCTGAATCCGTATTCGGTCACAAAAACTAGCGGCGAAGAATTGTGCAAAATGTACTCCAAATTATACGGTTTGGAGACAATCGTCTTCCGTTATTTCAATGTGTACGGAGAGCGTCAACCCCTGCGGGGTCAATACGCACCTGTCATAGGTATTTTCTTGCGCCAACGCGCAGCAGGAGAACCCATGACCATTGTGGGTGACGGAGATCAGCGGCGTGACTTTACCCATGTGAGCGATGTGGTGGAAGCGAACATCAGGGCATCACAGTTTACTGCTCCTGATTACGATATAACTGAGACTGAATCGTGTAGAATCCATCGGGGATGGGAGTGGGGACAGATTTACAATATTGGAACAGGAGTAAATTATTCGGTGAATGAGATTGCTGCACTCATGGGGGGCGAAACTGTTAATATTCCACCCCGTCTTGGAGAATCGCGGACCACTCTCGCAAACGCATCAAAAGCAAAAATACACCTTGGATGGACTCCGCAAGTTTGTCTTGAAGACTGGATTGCCCAGTATAAATAACTGTACAAGGAGAATCGTGAATGTCTAGAATATGTCTCTCCATGATTGTTAAGAACGAAACAAAAATTCTGCATGAGTGCTTGGACTCTATTCATCCTCACATTGACTACTGGGTGATTGTGGACACAGGTTCCACAGACGGTACACAAGATTACATCCGCAAATACTTTGAGGAAAAGGGCATTCCTGGCGAACTCCATGAGCGGCCGTGGATAGGTTTTGGTCATAACCGTAGTGAAGCACTTGATTTATGTGTTGGTAAAGGCGATTACGCGTGGATGATTGATGCAGACGACCGTGTGGTTGGAGAGTTTAAATATCCAAACAGCAAAAATCTAAATGCCGATGCGTACGCTATTAAGTGTGGTCGGGAAGGGTGTATATGGTGGCGCAATCAAATCTTTAAGACAGGAATTGGATGGAAGTACATTGGTGTGCTTCACGAGTACGCCCACTGTGAAAAACAACCACTTCAACAAGAAAAAATTGAAGGCAACTATTTTCTTGAAGCACGCACTCTTGGTCAAGAGCGAAACGGCGGAGTTACACCTGTTGAAAAGTACTCCAGGGACGCTATTCTGCTTGAAGAAGAACTCAAGAAAGATCCAACCAACACCCGTTATCAGTTCTATTTGGCACAGTCGTATTTTGATTCTCAGCAATGGGACAAAGCAATTGAAGCGTACTATAAACGGGTAGAGATGGGTGGATGGGAAGAGGAGTGCTATTACTCTCTGTTCCGTGTGGCACTGTGTGAAATTTCCAAAGAGTCTCCTTGGCCTGTGGTTCAGCAAAAATTTCTAGACTCGTACGATTACCGTCCGTGCCGTGCAGAACCACTTCACGCTGTTGCACGATTTTTGCGTACGAACGGTCGTCCACGAGCTGCGTATCTGTTTGCAAAAGAAGCATCGCAGATTCCGTACCCACAACACGACATTTTGTTTATAGACACCAATGTGTACAGATGGATGGCACTGGATGAACTTGCTGCCACTGCTTTTTACACTCACGACTACAAAAACGGACACGCTGCGTGTGAAATACTTTTAAAGCAAAACCGTTTACCACCAAGTGAAGTAGAAAGAAATCAAAAAAACCATGCTGCTTACACAGAGCAAATTGAAAAAATTCAAGCAGCACAAAAACAGTCTGCAAATTCTATGCCTATACCTTTACATTCAGTGACTCCTACACAAACTGCTTCTTTGCTAAATACTAGTGCTGTAAACAGGAAAACATTTAAGAAGCGAGGGAAAAAATAAATGGCATCAGCGTATTACGACATTAATGCACAGCAGCACTCTACTTTAAATTTTCATGTAGAGTATTACGACAACCAAAAAAATCCTATTAATTTAACAGGATACACCGCTCGGTTTCATGTGCGTCCAAATAATGACTCGTCTAAACTGTACTTAATGATTACTACTTCAGGGGTTACCGGTGGTGGTTTAACAGGAGAATTCGGTGCAACCTCTGGTATTAGTGGAAGTGGAGGTATATTTTTAAACACGGGAGAAACGGGTGGAGTT
>Ga0194132_10005869_pt1 | contig 19481 bp, 17 predicted proteins | sample TA2KigOf80mmetaG_FD_148612 | JGI IMG/M metagenome (GOLD analysis project Ga0194132, IMG submission 148612) | Freshwater microbial communities from Lake Tanganyika, Tanzania - TA2015054 Kigoma Offshore 80m | ecosystem: Environmental > Aquatic > Freshwater > Lake | place: Tanzania: Lake... | reverse complement strand
AAAACAACTCTTTGATAACAGATACGGAACAGGACAAAGCACAGTTGACGGATACCTTCGAGCAATGAACCTTCTATTTGCATCAAAAAGAGTTGTAGTTGTTGGATATGGCTGGGTTGGAAAAGGAGTTGCTGCAAGATGCCATGGCATGGGCTCTAAAATCATTGTAACCGAAGTTGATCCTATCAAGGCACTAGAGGCCCACATGGATGGATTTGAGGTAATGCCGATGGGCCAGGCTGCAAAATTAGGCGATATCTTTGTCACATGTACTGGAATGACTGGAGTAATTCGCAAAGAGCACATACTACACATGAAGGATGGTGCAGTACTTGGAAATGTAGGTCACTTTGATGTAGAAATTGACAGTAATTTTCTTTTGAAAAAGTCAAGATCTGTTAGAGAGGTAAGGCCTAATCTTGATGAGTGTGTATTGAATAATGGTAAAAAAATTTATTTGATAGGAAAAGGTCGACTAGGAAATCTAGTTGCAGCAGAAGGACATCCTCCTGAGGTAATGGCTCAATCATTTTCAAACCAGCTGCTTTCCATCTTGTATATTCTAAAGAATCACAAAAAACTACAAAAGAAGGTAATGAAGGTACCAGAAGAAATTGACAGGCAGGTTGCATTTGATGCACTGGCAGCAATGAGTGTAAAAATAGACAAACTGACAAAAGAGCAGATATCGTATATGAATAGCTGGTAGCTTCTTAAGCTACATTAGTTCTGAATTTAGCATGAGAGACAAGGCAATAATCACAAGCGCGTTACCATATGCAAATGGCGAGATTCATCTAGGTCATGTTGCATCAACTTATCTGCCAGCAGATATTACAACTAGATTTCTAAAGCAAAAAGGAGTTGAGGCCTATTACATTTGTGCATCAGATGATTTTGGCACACCAATTTTGATTCAAGCAGAAAAGGAAAAAAAAAGTCCGCAAGAGTATGTAGAGTATTGGAACAGACGTGATTATGAGGACTTTACTGCATTTGATATAAATTTTGACTTTTTTTACAAGACAAGCTCAAAAGAAAACATCGAATTTGTTCAAGATGTTTTTAAAAAACTATACGAGGCAGGTTATATCTATGAAAAAGACATTATCCAGTTTTACTGTAATATAGATAAAAAATTTCTTCCTGATAGATATGTAATAGGAGTTTGTCCTTATTGCAAAGCCGAAGATCAATATTCAGATCTTTGTGAAAAATGTGGGAGAGTGCCAGAAGAAATTGAACACCCAAAGTGCGCATTGTGCCATAATCCACCAGTAAAAGAGAAAACAAAACACTATTTTTTTAAACTCAAAAATTTCTCTAAAGAACTTTACAAATGGCTTGATGAAAACCAGAGTCTGCAAAAAGATGTAAAAAAATACGTACAAAACTGGATAAAGGGTGGCTTGACTGATTGGGATATTACTCGAGATATTTCATGGGGTGTTCAAATACCAATAGATGGCGCAAAAGGGAAGGTGTTTTATGGTTGGTTTGATAACCACCTTGCATACATTTCATCTGCTGTAAAATTTCTAAATGACAAAGGCATTGATGGAAAAAAGTTCTGGAATTCTGCAGATATCTACCATTTTATTGGAAAAGACATCGTGTATCATCACTATCTTTTCTTGCCTGCAATGAGAATTGGAATAAAACAAGAGTACAAGCTTCCAGACTATATTCCAACACGTGGTCATCTTACACTACAGTCAAAAAAAATATCAAAGAGCCGCAATTGGTATATTGGGTTAAAAGAATTTTTAGGATATTATCCTGCTGACTATTTACGATTCTACCTTGTTTCTATAACTCCATACTCACAGGATGACTTGAATTTTGACTGGGATGAGTTTGCAACAAAAATAAATTCAGAATTGATTGGAAACCTTGGCAATCTAGTGAATCGAGCACTAGGCTTTGCAAAAAAAAGCTTTGATGGGAAAATTCCAGCGCCAGAAAACCTTGATAACCACGATAAAGAAGCAGAAGAAAAGATCAAAAAATTATCCTCAGAAGTTGGCAATCTAATACAACAAAACTATCTTGACAGAGCACTAAAAAAAATTCTCGAGTTTACAGCATACTTTAACCAATATTTTCAGCACAAAGAGCCTTGGAAAAATAGCAACAGTGCTAAAACAGCAACACATCTCTCTGTAAATGCAGTTGCAAGTCTTGCAATTGTTTTGTATTCTTTTTTGCCTACTTCAGCAGAAAAGATATGGTCACAACTTGGAATGAATAAAGTTTTAAAGCAGTCATGGGATTCAGCATCTGATCTTCTAATAAAAAAAGATCACAAGATTGGTATTGTAACTCCACTGTTTTCAAAAGTTGAAGAATCAGATATACAAAACTATAAAAAGAAATTTCAAAACTAGAATCATTTTCATAAAAATCTCTGACTGGATAACTTAATACCTAATTGAATAAGCTATAGTCTAATTGAGAACACGAATCTTGTGGATTTGTGCATTGATATTTGTACTATCTAGCTTATTCGTATTCGCTACGACAAATGGCGAAAAAGAAAGTACATCAAATTATGGAACGCTCAAAATTGATAACGATTCATTTTCCATAAAAGAGGATCAAATGACAATCATGCAAATTACAGGTAATATTGTAAACGCATCTCGCGGGACAAGATTATCCCTATTTATTGATAAACCAGATGGTTCCACCGATGAAATAAAGACGCTTCCAAACAATCTTGGTGAGTATTCTACTAGTCTTTTACTTGACTCAAATTGGCAAGCTGGAAACTATTCAATACGTGCAGTTTATCTTGGAAATCAAGTTGGTACTGTAACTTTTGTTATTAGCGATGTTGAAGGTCCAAATATAGTCATAGCATCAACTATTGGTACACTCTACATAGAAAAAGAAGAATATTTTATTTCAAAAAATAAAACCACCATCGTTGAAGTTTATGGTAACATTATAGAATATGAAGAAGACAGCCCAATCCTGTTTATTATCAAAAAACCTGACAGTGCAACACAAGACTTTGCCGCCATGGGGGAAATAACAGGTAATTTTAAAACAAGAATTACAATAAAAGATGACTGGGCACAAGGCACATATGAAGTCAGTGCAAGTTATAAAGAGAAACCCTTTGGAAAAGTTACCTTTGTTTTAAACAATTTAGAATCAAGCCAATCTGAAATACAAATTCCACAATGGATTAAAACCAATGCTGGCTGGTGGGCTTCAAACCAAATCCGAGATGACGATTTTGTTAAAGGCATAGAATATCTCATTAATGCAGAAATTCTCAAAATACCTCAAACCAATCAAGAAGAATCGGAAACAGAGTCACAACAAATTCCATCTTGGCTACGAAAAAATGCTGCTTGGTGGTCTGAAGGGTTACTCTCAGATGAAGAGTTTGTAAAAGGAATACAATATCTAATACAAAAAAACATAATGAAAGTTTCAAAATAAACAAATTATTCAAATATTGATCTACATTGAATTAGCGGTAACTTTTTTGTTAAAATAATGAAATCTGTTAACTTTGTAGTTTTAGGCGAGCAATCAATTGCTGATGAATTTGGAAAGAGAGGAACAAAAACTGATATTACATTGTATGATAGAAAAGAATCAGATATTATACGAACTTGGGTTGTTCCAAACGGGTTTCCAGACAAAATTCAACCGCTTTTTCAAGCAATTAGTCTTGGAGAGTACGTTATCTTCTATGTAGGATCGCTTGATAAATTCACAGGCGAACAAATTATTGCACTTGATCTATTAAAAAAAAGAGAAGGGGTACTGAGTCACACATATGAAGTAGATGAAAATCGATTAAACTCGATGATCAAAGGGACTGTACTTGAACGCTACAAACTAGTAAATTCATCAGATCTAAAACAAGTCATCAATAAACTTGAACCACTTTCCAAGGAAGGGAAAACAAAAATTGTAATTGACCATTGTTTTGATGTAAAAGGCGTTGGAACCGTAGTTTTAGGTAAAGTTGCACAAGGAAGAATAAAACAATACGATACACTGAAACTTTTACCTGCAGGAATCGAGGTTGTTGTAAAATCTATTCAAATGCATGATGATCCAGCTACTGAAGCTGTCTCGCCTGCACGCGTTGGTCTTTCACTCAAAGGAGTAAAACCAGATGAGATAAACAGAGGCGATATTTTGTGTGAAGATCCTACTTTGTATAAAATAAAATCTGAAATCGAACTTGATTTTAAGAAAAACCCTTTCTATAAAGGTGAGATTTCAGAAAATCAGATGTGTTTGGTAAGTATAGATATGCAAATAAAGGCTGCAAAGTTTGTTTCTGTTAATCCCGTTAAACTAAGATTAGATAAACCAGCAGTATTTGATAATGATATATGTGTAATACTAAAACCAGATTCTGAGAATATCAGAATCCTTGGAAGTGGTATGATTATAAATCATCAATAAAATAAATGGTATCAGTTACCTTGAAATAATATCAAGTTCCGATATGATACTACAGGAATTTTAAAAATGAAGGCGTGCTTGTCCAATTTGCCCAAACTGTGGCTCAAAAAAATTTATGCGCCTACAAGGTAAAATGACCAAGTGAGATGTCTTTCTTGTAATAAGACTATATCGTTATAAGCTTGTTAGTTTTTATTTGCAATATTTTTTAGAATTAAACATGGCAAAAATATGGAAAGATAATGATGTAAGTCTTGATCCAATAAAAAACGAAACAATTGTAGTTTTAGGATATGGGATTCAGGGAAACGCACAGGCAAACAATCTGCGCGATTCTGGTCTGAAGGTAATTGTGGGATTAAAGGAAGGCGGAGAAAGTTGGAAAAAGGCAAAACAGGATGGCCATAAAGTACTGTCCATTACCAAAGCTTGCAAAGAAGCAGACATTATTCATGTGTTAATTCCTGACATGATTCAAGCTCATGTCTATAAAGATGAGATTGAACCAAATCTATCAGAAGGAAAAGCGCTCTCGTTTTCACACGCAGCTGCAATTCATTGGGGATGGATTAAAGCTCCCCCATTTGTTGATGTTATAATGGTTGCACCAAAAGGTCCTGGCTCTAAAGTACGAGAGACATTTCTTGAAGGATTTGGCACCCCATCAATTGCTGCAGTACATCAAGATTATACAAAAAGAGCATGGGATAGAACACTTGGAATTGCAAAAGGAATAGGTAGCACACGAGCGGGGGTAATACAAACTACATTTCAAGAAGAAGTTGAAACCGATTGGTTTGGTGAACAAGTAGATCTCTGTGGAGGTGTAGCTTCGATGATTACAAATTCATTTGAAACTCTTGTTGAGGCAGGCTATCAACCAGAAATAGCATACTTTGAAGTCTTACACGAGCTTAAACTCATTGTGGACATGATCCAACGATATGGCATTGCAGGAATGTACAGACGTGTCAGTGAAACCGCAAGATATGGCGGCCTAACAAGGGGTCCAGTGGTGATGAACAGTGAAACAAAAGCTAGAATGAAAAAAGTTCTTGGAATGATAAAAGATGGAACTTTTAATGAAGAGTGGGTCAGCGACTACAAAAAGAATGGCAAAAATGCTTTTGATAGATACATGAAGGATCTAGAGTCACACCAAATAGAACAAGTTGGAAAAAAGATGCGGCAGATGATGTGGCCTGGTTCTACAGAATAAACATTAAATCTTTCTAAGTTTTGCAACTTCTTTTACTATATGATCTATTACAGTAGGAAGAGTTGTCCCTGGGCCAAACACTCCATTTATTCCTGCTTTTTTTAATCCAATTTTGTCTTCTTCTGGAATGACGCCGCCCCCTACAACTAGAACATCATTGATCCCTTTTTGTTTTAGACATTTTACAACTCTTGGAAACAATGTGTTATGTGCCCCATTAAGAAGGCTTAGTGCAACAGCATCAATGTCTTCGTCTTCTGCAATCTGAGCAATTCTCTCAGGTGTTGCAAAAAGTCCTGAGTAAATTACCTCCATTCCTGCATCTCTAAACGCTCTACATAAAACAAGCGCACCTCTATCATGTCCATCTAGTCCTAATTTTGCTACAAGAATTTTGATTTTACGAGACGCAGCTTTTTGTTTCATATTGTTTTTTGCTGATCTCTTTATTTTAAAACCTTTATTTGTACTTCACATACTGTTGCTGTCAAATCTACATAAATACATCATTTCTAATTTCATACATTTAATGTTTATCATGCAGACTAATTTAGAATTTGAACGAGATTTTGGCAATTTAACATTTAAAGGTAAAGAATTAGTATAGATTCAAACCAAGAAACAACATAGTCCAAAAACATTATGAACAAAAAAATTATTGTGACGATTTTTGGTGTGGTGATAATTATATTGAGTTTGGCAATACAAGCAAGTTTCAATACACTAGATCATAACCTTTTGGAGCAAACATTTGTGATAAGTGCCGTATATTTTGAAAACGAAGGTTATGCTGAAATAAGTTTTCTTGATTTATCAAGTAAAACAAAACATATTACACTTGAGATATTGGGCATGCCGGCATCATTTCATAAAGAGTATACATCTACAACCTTTGTTGAAAAAATTCAACTTTCTGTTCCTAAATACGGGTGGCAAAGCATTCCTATAACCATATCAGTAGTGCATCAAGAGTTTGGAAATATTGGAATTAAGACAGAAATAAGGCCGATTGGTGAGGCACCAGCCAAGATAATTTTCAGCAAACTAGATATCTAAACACTTTATTTTTTAACGAAATATTTTATTGCATTAGCAAACTCTTTCATGCTTATTTTTTCATCTAGTATCCACTTTGCAAAAGTACTTTCTATTGTAGAAAATGAACAAAAAGAGGCAATCCATTTTTATACCAGAATATACCATGGTATAATGTAGTATACCATGGAACAAAGTACGATTAAGCTTTCTAAAAAACTCAAAAACGATCTCAAAAAACAAATGAATCACCCTGGAGAAACCTATGAGGCTGTGATTGTTCGTCTTCTAAAAATCACACAAGACGATGTTCTAAGCAAGGAGGTAATCAAAAATATTGAAGAAGGTATTGCAGACATCAAAGCAGGACGTGTGTATACATCAGAACAAGTAAAAAAGAAATTGGGACTAAAGTGAAATGACATGGGAAGTCATTTGGTCTGAGAAATCCCTTAAACAATTAAAAAAAATAGATAAGAAAAATGCACAAAAGATTTATGATTCAGTTTTAGATTGTGTTGAAGATCCGTTTAGATCTGTAATGAGATTAACCAATTCGCCATTTTATAGATTACGTGTGGGAAATTACAGAGTTATTTTGGATTTACAGCAAAGCAAGATGATAATCTTTGTTGTAGAGGCTGATCATAGAGGAAAAATTTACAAGAAATAATTTTAAATCATGGTAAAAATTTGCAATAACACAAATATCCACGTCATTTCTGATCGTATTTAGTTTTACAGAATTTGGCGAGAAGCTTCCTTTAGGGTTGGGAGTATGTCAGGGCAATTCAAGAAACTCTTTCTTTGAGTACACCAATTTACAAGACGGCAAAAAGCCCGAGTTTGGAAAAGGATGTTGTTGCAGATAATCTCTGATTGTGTACTGCTTTTGGGCTTGTCCAAAAGTACAATAAACACAGTACCAAGTGCGCAGTGGGCGGGTTTGTGGCAAAATTGTCGTCTTCCGTGACAAACATAAAACACCAAAAGCTTACCTAAATCAATCTGGTGTCAAAGAGAAATGATTCAGTGCAAAAGCTGCGGCAAAATACTGCAAACCAGTTCAAGTACTGTCAATTTGTTCATCACAATTAAATCAATAGGTAAACTACGAAACTATGTGTCAACATTTTATTGTAGGTATACAATGTTATCGAATATTGGAAATTATTAAGGACTTAAAAAAAGGAAAACGAAAAGCAATTGCAAAAGCACTTTCTATTGTAGAAAATGAACAAAAAGAATCAAGAAAACTAGTAAAAAAAATATTTAAAGACTGTGGAAATTCAATCGTTATTGGAATAACAGGATCTGCAGGCGCAGGAAAAAGTTCACTCATTAATAAAACTGTGCTTGAGCTAAAAAAACTAGGTGTGGTTCCTGCGGTTTTAGCAATAGATCCTACAAGCCATGTATCAGGAGGCGCAATCTTGGGCGATAGGGTAAGAATGACAGAGTCAGCTGATTCTGGAACCTATATTCGAAGCATAGCATCAAGAGGAGCAGGCGGTGCCATCTCACGTTCAATTCGAAACAGCATTAGAGTATTAGAATGTGCTGGATTTGATCCTATAATTATTGAAAGTGTTGGTGCAGGACAAACCGAAATCGAAATTTCAAATATTGCAGACATTACAGTAGTTGTGTTAAATCCACACACGGGAGATAGTATTCAAACAATAAAGGCAGGACTTACAGAAATAGGCGATATCTACATAGTAAATAAAAGTGATTTAGAGGGTACATCACAACTATTTGACGCCGTACAGGATTACATAGTAAGTGCATCGCCAGATAAAATCTCGGTGTTTAAAACATCGACAAAAACTAATGAAGGAATTTCAAAACTTGCAAAAAAACTTAAAGAACTAATGAAGGAAAAACAAAAAACAAAAAAAGAAAAAGAAAAGGAATGTTTGGAATACGAGCTTAAAGACATCATTTTAAATAATGTAAAAGAAAAAATTGACTTTATGTCAGACAACAAAACCTATGCTAAATATCTCAAACTGGTACAGTCAAAGAAAATGGATCCAACTGATGCAGCAGAAAAAATATCAAAATTAATTATAAAGTGATAAAATGAAAGAAAAAAAAACTGAAAGTAAGAAGGAATTTTTCACCGATTCTAACATTCCAGTAAAACAAGTATACTATAATTCAAAATCTGTGAAGGAATACCCAGGCAAGTATCCATTTACAAGAGGCATTCATGAAAACATGTATCGCGAAAGACTTTGGACCATGCGTCAATACTCTGGATTTGGAGATGCTATACATACAAACAAACGATTCAAGTTTATGCTAGAAAAAGGCCAGACTGGTCTTAGTATGGCCTTTGACCTTCCAACACAAATAGGTCATGATCCAGACACGCCTCAAGCCGAAGGTGAAGTGGGAAAAGTTGGAGTATCAATTGCCTCATTGAAAGACATGCTGACTGCCTTTGATGGAATACCACTTGGAAATGTAAGTACTTCAATGACAATAAATTCAACAGCTTCTACACTTCTTTCATATTATATTGCTGTAGGCGAGTCACAAGGATTTTCAAGTGAACAACTAAGAGGAACAACACAAAATGACATTTTAAAAGAATACATTGCACGTAACACCTACATTTATCCACCAAAACCATCTATGCGTCTAATTGGTGACATGATTCAATATTGTGCAAAAAAAATCCCACAATGGTATCCAATATCAATTTCGGGGTACCATATGAGAGAAGCAGGCGCAACAGCGGTACAAGAAATTGCCTTTACGCTTGCAAATGCAATTGAATACATACAAACCTGTCTTGATCGAGGTCTTAAAATTGATGATTTTGCTCCCCGTCTTTCATTTTTCTTTTGTTGTACAATAGAATTTTTTGAAGAAATTGCAAAGTTTAGAACAGCTAGAAAAATCTATGCGAAAATACTCAAAGAAAAGTTTCATGCAAAAGATCCAAAATCAATACAACTCAAATTTCATGTACAAACAAGTGGCGAATCACTAACCGCGCAACAACCAGATAATAATATTGTCAGAGTGGCAATACAATCAATGGCTGCAGTTCTTGGCGGTGCACAATCGCTTCATACAAATTCACGGGATGAGGCACTTGCATTACCTACTGAAGAATCGGCAAAAATTGCACTAAGAACACAACAAATCGTTGCACATGAAAGTGGAATAACAAAAACTGTTGATCCAGTGGCAGGTTCACATTATTTGGAATATCTTTGCGATGAAATTGAAGACAGAACTTGGCAATATCTAAAAAAGATTGAAAAAATGGGAGGATCGCTAAAAGCAATTGAAAAAGGTTTTTTCCAATCAGAAATAAGGCAAAACGCATATAGACTAAAAAAAGAAATTGATTCTAATCAACGAATTATAGTTGGTGTAAACAAGTTTGTTGATGAATCAAAACAATCCAAAAACTTGCTAAAAATTGATGACTCCATTGGCCTAAAACAAGCAAAAGAAATCAAAAAACTTCGAAGTACGCGTGACAACAAGAAAGTTGAAAATTGTTTGTCAAAGATGAAAAATGCAGCAGAAAAAGAAGAAAATCTCATGCCTTACATATTAGCATCTGTAAAAGCCTTTGCGACAACTGGCGAGATTAGTAACACTTTCAGAGAAGTCTTTGGTGAATATAGACCAAAGGAGATATTTTAAAATGAAAATTGATCACATTGCAATTGCAGTAAATAATTTAGAATCCACAGCAAGAGAGTATCAACAAGCACTAGGCGTTGATAGTATAGAATTTGAAACTGTAGAGTCTGAAGGAGTACGAGTTGCAATAATTCATCTTGATAATGGTCGAATTGAGCTAATGGAGCCAACAAACGATTCAAGTCCAATTAAAAAATTTCTTGAAAAAAGAGGAGAAGGATTACATCATATGGCACTTGAAACAGATAATATTGAAGACGAAGTTGAACGTATGCAAAGTTGCGGAATTCAGTTTCTTGGCAAGATAAGATCTGGTTCTGCTGGAACAAAAGTTACATTTATCCACCCAAAATCTCTTCACGGAGTTTTAGCAGAACTGTGCTCGCATCCTAGATAACTATTCACTCCATCATTTTCAATGTGTCTGATGCAGTTATAATGCCACAAATTTTCGAATTTTTTGATACTAGTATACATTTTGAAAATCTAATCAATGGAACGAGCGCATTAGCTGGTGTTTTATAATCTACAATTGGTGGAGATACTTCCATAACTTCTGCCAATTTTATTTTTTTCCAGTGTTCTTCATTTTCTTCTAGGTGTTTTACTATGCCGTCTTCTGTTACGACTCCTATTGGTTCTTTTCCATTAAAGATTGGGATTTGACTTATAGAACGCTTCCGCATTAGCTTTATTGCATCATGTAAAGAATTGGTTGGTTTTAATTTTATAACTTCCTTACTACAAATATCTCCTGCTTTATTTGGTGAAAGTTTTCCTTCCAATGTTGCAAGACTATCAAATATTTTTCTAGCCGTTTCGTAACTTGGATGGGTACGACCAGATTCGATTTGATTAATCATTGAGGTGCTTACATCAACCATATTTGCTAACTGTTTTTGTGTCAAGCCTAGCTTTATTCTTGCCTGTTTTATAGAGTCTAATCTTGGAAGCATCTGATCTGATTAAAATCTTAATTCAGATATCTGGTTATCGTTTTCTTTGTTTTTCTAATAATACAGCTTGAGCAGCAGACACTATGGCAATTGGAATCCTATGTGGCGAGGCACTAACATAGCTGAGTTTAGAGTTATGGCAAAATACTATTGATTGTGGGTCTCCTCCATGTTCACCACATATGCCTATCTCAAGACTTGGTTTGAGCTTTCTTCCTTTCTCGACACCAATTTTCATTAGGCTTCCAACCCCATTAACATCAATTGATTGAAAGGGACTTCGTTCCAGCATTTCTTTCTCAAGATATTCTGGGAGAAACTTTGCTTCTACATCTTCTCTACTAAAACTAAACACTGCTTGTGTTAAATCATTTGTTCCAAAACTAAAGAATTCAGCAGTTTTTACAAGATCATCTGCGGTAAGACATGCTCTTACTACTTCAAGCATTGTTCCAAAGTTTATTTTTAGTTTCATTTCATATTTTTTTTCTGTTTCAGATTTTATACGATCATAGATTTTCTTGATGTGATTGATCTCAGAAAGACTTCCTACTTGTGGAATCATGATTTGCGGATGTGCATTAATCTTTTGTTTGATGAGTTCTGCAGCAGCTTCAAATACTGCATTTATTTGCATTTCATAAATCTCAGGATATGTTATTCCAACTCTTACGCCGCGATGTCCCATCATTGGATTGATTTCTGAAAGTTCTCTGGCCCTTTCTAATACCCGTTTATATTCCTCTATTTCGTCTGTATCGTTTGTTTTTTCCAATCTATGAATTTTGTTCATTAATTCTTCTGGATTTGGAAGAAACTCATGTAGTGGCGGATCTAGTAATCGTATGGTAACAGGATATCCTTCCATTTCTTTTAAAATTTTGATAAAATCACTTTTTTGTAGCTCGCCTAATTTTTCAAGTATCGACTTACGCTCTTCTAGAGTTTTTGCCATAATCATATCAACAAATAATCCAATCCTGTCTCGTGCATTGAACATTCTTTCGGTTCTACAAAGTCCAATTCCTTTTGCACCATATTTTCTTGCTAATGCTGCAGCGTCTGGTGTGTCTGCATTGGCTCTAATTCCAATTTTTTTTATTTTCTCTGACCATGAAAGTATAGTTCTAAAATCATCTGTTATCTTGGGTTCTGCTGTAGGCACTTCACCTACAAAAATCTCACCACTACTACCATCAATTGTAATGGCATCTCCTTCAAAAATTGTTTTACTGTTTGCAATACATTTTTTGTTTTCATAGTCAATTTTCAAGTCAGAGCATCCTACAATGCAGGGCTTTCCCATCCCCCTTGCTACAACAGCGGCATGAGATGTTTTACCTCCTCTACTTGTAAGAATTCCAACAGATGCAAAAAAGGCAGGCACATCTTCAGGTTTTGTTTCTTCTCTTACTAGGATCACCTTTGCACCATTTTCGCCCATTGCAACTGCTCTTTTTACATCAAACACCACAACGCCGCTTGCGGCACCAGGGGATGCAGCTATGCCTTTTGCAACTTTATCATAATTTTTTGTACTGCTTTGATCAATTGTTTTGTGTAATAGCTGTTCAAGCTGTTCTGGATGTAATCTTAGAATTGCTCTATCTTTTGTGATTAGTTTTTCTTTTACCATATCAACTGATGTTTTTACCATACTTGCAGCATTCATTTTTGCAGATCGTGTTTGTAAGAGATAGAATCTTCCTTGTTCTACAGTAAACTCGATGTCTTGTGGTTCTTTGTAATGTTTTTCAAGTTTACTACATGTTTTTAGTAATTGTTTATATGTCTCAGGAAGTTCTTTTTTCATTTCGTCTACTTGCTTTGGTGTTCTAATTCCTGCTACGACGTCTTCTCCTTGAGCATTAATGAGATATTCACCAAAAATCTTGTTTGTACCATCTCCAGGATTTCGTGTAAATATGACTCCTGTTGAGCTATCATTTCCCATATTCCCAAATGCCATTGCAACAACGTTTACTGCAGTTCCATCAGCAATGTCTTTTGTGATGTTGTTTTTTTCACGATAAACTAGGGCTCTTTCGCCCATCCAGCTGTTAAAAACTGCCTTTATTGCTAATTCAAGCTGCTCATCTGGATTTGAAGGAAATGATTTTCCTGTATGTTTTTCACAGATCTTTTTGTACTGTGCGACTATGTTTCTTAGTGAAGCCTCTGTTAGTTCACTATCTAATTCCACATTTTGATTTCTTTTTGCATTTTCTAAAACTACATCGAATTTTTTATCCTCCACACCAAATACCACTTTGCCAAATAATTGGACAAACCTTCGATACGAATCCCATGCAAACCTTGGATTGTTGCTTTTTTTTGCAAGACCTTCTACGGTCTCATCATTTAGACCTAGATTCAATATAGTATCCATCATGCCTGGCATTGATATTGCAGCACCGGATCGTACAGAAACAAGCAACGGATTTTCCTTAGTGTTCCATTTTTTCCCTGTACGTTTTTCTATTTTTGCAATATTCTTCTTGACTTCAGAAAGAAGTCCTGATGGCAACTTTTTGTTATTTTTGTAATAGTTTTTACAAACGTCTGTTGTAATGACAAACCCTGGAGGCACTGGCAACTTTAGTCGGGTCATTTCACACAGGCCTGCGCCTTTACCGCCTAGGAGTTTTTTGTTTTTACCGTCTCCTTCGTTAAAAAAATACACTTGCTTCATGATTTATCCTTTGATTATCAAATTCAGGGTGTTTTATATCATTGCCTTGGAAAACTCTACAATTATTTTTTCCCAATTTTTTGATTTGATGATTCCGCTTGCAACAAGTATGCCTTTTGCACCAAGCTGAATAGCTTTTTCTACATCTTCTCCTGAAATAATTCCAGCACCACATAATAGTTTTGTAGAATTATTTGTACTTTTTATTGCTCTAGTAGCTTTTGTGATAAGTTCAGGTTTTTCTTTTGAAACGGCTCTTCCAGAACCAATTAGCTCTGGCGGTTCGATGGCAATGTAGCTTGGGTTTAGTTTAGCATATTTTTGTGCCTCAACAATGTTTCTTACACAAACAATTGACAACATTCTCAACCTGTGTAATCTTGAAACAAGTTGTTTGATGTCCTTGCTTGGTATCCTATGTTCACTGTGATTAATTATCGAACCTGCAATTTTCGATGTTTTTAGTAATTCTGGAATTATAAAACCCGTGGTGCTTCCCACATGTGCATTATCTACATGTTGCGCCAAGATTGGAATTGAAACATTAGTTATTTTTGTTAAAAGATGATGTGGTGGTGCTAAAGCGATCTTTATTTTGTATCTTTTTGAAACAATTTCAATTATTTTAGCTAATTTTACTATTTTATCCCCTGCTATTTCTTCATAGTTTTTACAGTTTATGATAAACAATGTTTTGTCTAATGGAAATTATGGTAATATTTGTTGTTTAAACACTATAGTCATGTATGAATTCTACGTAATGCTTTTTTTATTACGCATATAGTAATGTTAGCATTCATTGAATGCGTCTGCCATGCCAAAGTGTGAGGGCACAAAAAATATGCCCTCACTTAGTTTATTATGTAAAATTCAGAATTACATAGATTTTGCAATATTTTTTTTATATTTTATTTTAAGACCTAATGTTATCATTGTAAGTATGATTATGCCAACATTTACTCCAATGATATAAAGATCATTTATCTCAAATCCATACACAAGCCACAAACCCCCACCAGACGCAATTAATATCATCAAATACGCAGAAACATCATCAAGTTTTTTTGTTCTATAGCCTTTAACAATCTGAGGTAACCACCCAGATAAAACTATAACGCTGGCAATTATTGCAAGAATTCCTAATGAGAATTCGTCAAATAGCATCCAATAATCCGTGATGTGACCCTATTTTAGTATAGTTAACAATTTTCCATCAGTTAATTCCAAAAAAATTGATCAAGGCCCATCTGTTTTGGTTTGCCAATTATGGAATCAAAGTCAAGATCCATAGAAGAAGTAATTTGATCCAAAGTACTTTCCATAAATTCCATATACTTTGATGAATCAATTTCATCGGGCCTTGCCATTTCTACTGGTTTGACCCCTGGCTTGTTAATGATTTTTACATATGATATGATATCGCCTTTTTTTATTTCTCGCATTGATTCAAGAAGTTTTGCTGCACGGATATGTTGTGGAACAGTTTTTACATATTCTGACGGTGATTTACTTATCATTACATTAAAGGCAAGTTCTGATAGAGGAATTTCCTTTGCTTGAACCTTTTTTGCATATTCTGCAATTTTATTACTAATCTGTTTCTTTGCATTTTCAAAATCCTCAACTGTTTCAACTTTTGATAATATGTCTAGAATTTCATAAAATAAAGTTCTGATAAAAGGTGGAGTGTGTGATTTTTTCCCTGTTAACCCCTTAACATCAACATTTCCGCTTTTTGTTACTCCAAGATAGTTTTTCTTTCTTTTACTAAGCACCACATATCGATACTCTTTATCAACTTCCAAGTCTACACCATGTTCTTTTTTTGCATTTTCGATAACTTTTTGAACTTGATGTTCCATAGGATTTTTTAAAAATAATGAATCTGTATTATGAAGTAATACATTTCCAATTCCGCCACAAAAATGATGATTGCTTGTTTCTAAATCATACACAAATCCATCTATATTGAAGATTTCAATTTTCTTGATGGCATCGTGTTGTTTTATGCGTTTGTCTGTTTTGTCCTTGATAATTCTGATCCTACAAACATTTGGTTTATCTTTTCTTATCTGTAATGAATATTCAACACCCAGCTCTTCAAAAATCATTACTATTCCTGCTTGGATAGTTTTATGTATTTGATCAATGATGGTCAATCCATTTTTATCTATATTTCCATCGCCGTCTATCATTCCATCAATGAATGCTTTTTTTGCACTAGATTGCGCGTTTAACACATGTTGTGGTATGGCCTTGTATTTTCCTCTATAGCATTGTTTATTGAAATAATCCACAAGTAATTTGGCATTATCTTTTGGAATAAGAGCATATGTTGAAGAGCTTTTTCGTATATCTATTATGCTGGTAGAGAGACCAAGATGCTCTTCGATTATCTCATTTGCTTTTTTTAATAATTTCTTATCTTGGTTTACAATTCTCCAAGAGTATTTTATATTATTTTCATAATGATAAATTCCACAAGTGCCTTCTGCAATAAAGAAACCAAACAACCAAGCCAAATCCGGATGTAGTTTTAATTTTGAATTTGTTTCAAATGAAACTAGATCAACTTTGTCTCCAACTTCAAGTTCGGATGGTTTGATTTTTTTTCCGTTTATAACTAGGCTATGATCATCAGTACATTCTACAAATCCCTTTCTTGTAAGAATTCTATAACCTTTTTTCTTTACCTTATGTCTGTAGATATACTTGATTTTAGTAAATCCTTGTTCTGTCAGTACATCAACATCGCCAAATTTATCATATCTTATACTGCTTACAGTTGCTGGCATAAGTGATTCTATGGGGGCAACATCAACGATGCCGTCTTTTCTTCTAACTGTAATTGGAGTATCTGGCAGCACACTATCGCCATACAAAACCTTGATTCCAGTTTCTTCGCATTTTTTGATGGTTTGTAAAATTATGTGCCTGCCAGTTGCCGTGGTTGCCTCTGCTGCAGGAAGATAATAAAGTGGAAAAATATCTGCACCCATAACACCATAGCTTGCATTTAGAATAACCTTGAGCGCTTGGCTTACCACCATATACTGCTGTCTTTGTTCTTCAGAAAATGATGGGTTTTTTGACAGGCTTTTGTAATAATTTACTCTCAGATCTCTTAGCGAACCAATTAGCATTGCCGTCATACCATTTCGTTTGGTGCACACCCAGTGTGTGGTATCAGGAATTTTGTTATTTCTACATTCATCATGTGGGCATCGTACAGTTTCATATGATAGGTTTCTAACTTTGATAATGCTTGGATATAGACTTGCAAAGTCCATTACTACAACATTAAAATGAATTCCTTCTTCAGGTTCGACAACTAGTCCTCCACGATATTTTTTGTCTTTGATTATGGCATCAGTTGATACTCCAGCAGATTTTGTTTCAAGCTCTGCCCTTCTTGGAATCAAGGCATTATGTTGCCTATGCTCATAATATAACAAACTACGAATCCATTGAGAAACTCCCATTCTTGCAATATCATCAATTGGCATTCTAGCTATTCTTGATATTACAACAAGAAGCATCATTAACAAATCATTGTTAAAGCTTGTAAGTTTGTGAGTAAGCCGTGCATCATTAAAACAATAATTTGCAAGCTGGTATAGATTTAGACTTTCAAGGTCTATACCATAATCAATTTTTGATTCATTTAGTAATGCACTTGCTATACTATCAAGTGAAAAATCTGTATATTGATGGCTAAATGCGTATATCTGAAATGAGCGATTTGAAAATGTTCGATACAAATCAATATGCACGCCATGCTTTAAGGTAGCAGAATCCCGCATCATGTACAAAGGATTGTCATTATTTGTAATACCTAGTCTTTCTGCACGATTGTATAGATATGGCATGTCAAATTCATCACCATTAAAGGTAATTACAAAAGGATATTCTGAAATTATCTTAAATGCGTCTAAGATCATGTCTTTTTCTTTGCCGTCATCATAAAAAACGGTCTTTACATCTGAAGGTAGCTCGCTTTTTCCTTCTTCTACATCTTTTTTTCTTAAAACAAATACTTGCTTAAAGCCATCAGAACCCTCAAACCCTATAGCAGTAACTTTATTTTCTGCCAGTTTTGTATCAGGAATTCTCCCTGCTTGTGATTCTACTTCAATATCAAAGCTTATTCTTTTTATTTTAGGAATTGGCTGATTGAGAAGATCTGCCCACTCTGAAGTATATTTTTGAAATTCATTTGCATCAACAACGTGATTTCCTGTAAGCTTGTCCCATAACATGCTTTTTAGTGCAAGACGTACTTCATCAGAAATTTCTTGTTCCTGTGGAATTATCTTTCCATTTTCAATTTTATAATATTTTCCAACGATAAGTGCCATATCATACAGATAATTTTCATAATATTTGATATCTGATTCCCATGTTTCAATTATGTTTCTAAGACTCTTATCAGTCTGTGTGCCACCTATTGCTAAAGGATCAGCCACAATTATCTTTGAAACTTTGATACTTGAATCTTTGAGCAAATCATGTCGCGTAATCTGTTCAATTTTTAACACATCTTCTCTATCTGATAAAAATCCGAGTTCCCCGGGGTCTAATTTTGAATAACAATATGGTTTGTGTCCTGTTTCATCAGTCCAGAGTATTATTTTTTGTGACTTTGGCTCATAAAATTTTAAAACCGCGGCTTTTTTTTGGCTATCATAGGTTGCAGATACTAGTAATGATGTTGGTATTGACACAGCTTGTTTTTGTTCAGTTTGCATCATGATCTTGTTTTACAATTATTTCTGATCATAATCCTTGACAAGCTCACTTGCCCAGCGTTGAATCTTTTTTTTGTCTAGTTTTACTACGTTAACACCTGCTTCTTTTATGAGCTCAAAATCTGTTTCAGGATAAGAATCAAGGCATACTACTTTTTTAATTCCTATAGTAATTGCCATTTTTGTGCATTCTAAACATGGAACAAAGGTTGTGTATAGTATGGCATCACTTGCTCCAGCTTCTATTCCTAGAATGGCGCAATGCATTATTGCATTTGCTTCTGCATGATTGCACAAACATCTATCAAGTGCTGCCCCTGACTCTAATTTCCCTTCCATCCTCAGTTGACATCGTTTGCAACCTCCTTCAAAGCAGTTTTTCACACCTGGAGGTGTACCATTATAGCCTGTTGCAATTTGGCGATTATTTCTAACAATAACTGCACCAACATGTCTTGTCATGCAGTTTGAGCGTAGCTTTGCAAGCTCAGCCTGAAGCATGAAATATTCATCCCAATTTGGCCTTTCAAATGAATTTGCCATTGTAAAAAATGGCGATTCCTATAATATAAGAAATGGGATTAAGTTTCGGGATAACTCGATCATTTGATTTTAAGTAAAAGCTACTAAACTACTACACGAAACCATAAAATCAATTATCTGATAAATCCTAACAAAAGGAGATGCTTTGCCTTAGAGTATATAGAACATAGATATATCAA
>Ga0194132_10005867_pt1 | contig 19483 bp, 15 predicted proteins | sample TA2KigOf80mmetaG_FD_148612 | JGI IMG/M metagenome (GOLD analysis project Ga0194132, IMG submission 148612) | Freshwater microbial communities from Lake Tanganyika, Tanzania - TA2015054 Kigoma Offshore 80m | ecosystem: Environmental > Aquatic > Freshwater > Lake | place: Tanzania: Lake... | reverse complement strand
GCGTCCACGATCCGCTCGGCGGCCGCGGCCACCTCGGCGAAGCGGCCGGGGCTTGGGTACGCGAGCGCGATCGCGCAGAGCCGGTACATCGCGGCGCGATGGAGCTGCCGCGCGAGGGCCGTGCGCGCGCTCATCGCCCGATCACGACGGGGACCCACGGCGACCACGCCTTGCGCGCGCCGACCTCTCGCGCGCCTCCTTCCCACACCGCGAAGGCGGCGAAGGTGCGCTGCCCCGCGACCAGGCGCGGGGCGTTGCGGTCGTCGGAGACCATCGGCCGCGAGATCGCCACCCGCCACCCCCCGTCCTTCCACACGCCCTTGCCGACGGCGTGCTGGTCGGGCTTCACGGTCATGGAGCCCCAGCCCTCGGACATCTGGTCGAGCACGGGCGACGCCACCCCGCGGCTCACCGGGTTCTCGATGCCGAGCGCGCCCGCGTACGGCTTCGCGTCGGTGGCGCCGAGCACCTCGTCCGGGTACACGTCGCTCCACGCGTACGGATAGAGGTCGCCGATGGTCCGCGGCCCCTTGTCGATGTCGTGCTGGAGCGCGGCCCGCCACTGCATGATGTTCACCCGCCCGCCCGCGTTGCCCATCATCGGCGACGGCGGCGTCGCGGCGGCGTCGATCGGCAGCTGGACCGCGACCTGGTCGCCGAAGGTGTCGGAGACGAGCCGATCCGACATCGTCGGGTCCTTCCACTCGACGAGGAACGCGATGAAGCCGCCGTTGTGCACCACGCGTACTTGCAGCTCCTTCACGGCGGGCGCCGCGAGGTGCGGCAGCGCGACCGTCTGCGGCAGCAGCGCGACCGCGCGCGGGCGCGCGTCCTTCCAGACGCGCGCGTCGGGGTCGACGATCGGCCCCGCCCCCGGCACGCGGACCGCCGTGATCGGCGCCTGCGCGGCCGCGGGCGCGGCGGACGCCGCGAGGGCCGCGACGAGCACGAGGACGAGCGCGAACGGGCGAGCCATCATGACGATCTCCTTGGGCCGGCCTACGTGATGTTGGTCCGGTAGACCTTGTGCTTGATGTCGTACAGCGCGCGCACGACCGTGGGCTCGCGCAGCGGGACGCGCACGATCTCCGCCTGCTTGGCGTCGTAGCCCACGACGGCGTCCCCGTCGACGCGGAAGTAGTGCGAGATCTCCGGGGTGGCGCCGAACAGCGTCATCGCGGCGAGGAGCTTCGGGTCCTGGTGCGCGTTCCTGTACGTCTCGATGGCGCGCTCGACGCCCCAGCCGAACATCTGCCGCAGGTACGGCGCGGGCACGTGCACGGGCGGGATGTAGTAGGTGTTGGGCTCCAGGCCGAACTGCGGGTAGAGCGGCAGCGCGACCTTCTTGATGAAGACGAGGTAATCGAGCGGGTTGTCCGCGTCGGGCGTGTCCGGCTTGCCGAGGAAGCCCTGGATCCGGATCTTGCCGATGCAGCTCGTCGTGCACTGCGTCTGCCGCCCGCCCTCGACGGCCGGGTAGCAGCCGATGCACTTCTCGCTGACCTTGGTCTGGCTGTTGAAGTAGACCTTCTTGTACGGGCACGCCTTCACGCATTCCCGATACCCGCGGCACCGGCTCTGGTCGAGCAGGACGATGCCGTCCTCGCGCCGCTTGTAGATCGACTGGCGCGGGCAGGAGCTGAGGCACGCGGCGTACGTGCAGTGGTTGCAGATGCGCGGCAGGTAGAACATCCACTGCATGTGCGGCATCGTCATGTGCGCGCCCTGCGGCATGACGCCGGTCGCGTCGTCCTCGCCGATGTTCGGGTGCGCGTAGTCGAGGTCGTCCGGCAGGTAGCCGAGGATGACCTCGCCCGTGGGCGCCGCGTCGAAGAGCGTCTTGCCCGTGTAGACGGAGCCGTCCATGGCCTGTACGCCGAGCTTGTCGAGGACGGTGACGTCCCAGCCGAGCGGGTAGTACCCGTACGGCTTGGTCTCGACGTTGTTCCAGAACATGTATTCCTGCCCGCGGCCCTGCGTCCACGTGGTCTTGCACGCGACCGTGCACGTCTGGCAGGCGATGCACTTGTTGGTGTCGAACAGCATCGCGAACTGCCGCTCGGGGCGCTCGACCTCGTAGGGAAAGTCCATCTCGCGCCCGAGCTGCCAGTTGTAGACCTTCGCCATCGTCAGGCCCTCCCGGGCCGGAAGGCACCGGCCAGATAGCGCTTCATCGCGTCGCTCTCGTTGGTCGGCCGGAGCCCGAGCGTGACCGGGCGCCACAGGCCCGTGCCGCCGATCCCGCCGTCCTCGGCCTTCGTCACCTTGCACATCGCCTCGCGCGGCGCGCCGGTCACGCAGTGCACGTCGGCCTGGAAGCCCTTCGTCACCTCGTGGCTGAAGCTGCGCCGGGTGATCAGGCCGTGCGTCTGGTGCGTGGGCTTGAGCCACGACCGCGTGAGGCTCTGGTGCGAGCCGTAGCGGAAGAACGACTGGTAGTTGGTGTCGGGGTTCTTCGCCATCCCGTCGGGCCGGGTCTCGTGGCCGCGCACCGAGCCCGGCGTGGCCATGTAGCCGTTGTGCCACATGCGCATGATCCCTTTCGGGGTGCCGGGGTAGTAGCGCGCGCGGCAGAGCAGGCGCGCGACGTGCGCCTCCGCTTCGCGCCCCTTGTCCTGCCAGCCCTTGAACGGCGTGTCCTGCGGGTCGCCGTCCACCCAGACGTAGTCGCCGTCGTTCACCCCGAGCGCGCGCGCGTCGCCGGGGTTGATGTCGAGGTACGCCTCGCCCACGTGCGGGCTGCGCTTGTCGCGCCGGTACATGTCGCCGAACGGCCCGAAGAAGTTCGCCATGAGGTCGGTGTCGATCGGCGTCGTGTGCGAGCCGTGACGGTACTTCGGCGTGTGGAACACGCTCGCGTAGCCCGCGGGCACGAGCGGATGCTGCGTCTTCAGCAGCTCGTCGGGCGTGACGATCACGTTGCGGCCCTGGCGCGCCGACCAGTCGCGCTTGTCGCGCGGGAAGCCGTAGACTTCGGGGCCCGCGGGCCGGATCGCCACGTGGGGCCGCGCGACGATCGCGTTCGGGTCGTAGAACGTCGAGTCGACGGGCTCGCGATAGATCACGAGGTTCTCGCCCGCCTCGAGGAACTCCGGCTCGCCGCGATAGAACTCGAGCCGCCCCGTCTTCGTGTACCAGGGCTTCGACTCGTGCACCTGCTCCCAGGAAAACGTCCGCGGATAGGTCCGCGTGTTCATCAGCGCGGGGATGCCCTGCGCCGCGAGGGCCTCCAGGTCGCGGATCGCGTACCCCCTGCAGGGCGCGCTCGCGTCCAGGATGCGCTGCAGGTAGACCTCGACCTTGTTGTCCGTCACGAACTTCCAGTAGTCCACGAAGCGGCGGTCGCCGGTGAGCGCGGCGAGCGCGCCGGCCACGCCCGCGTAGGTGTCGAGGTCGCTCACGGTGCCGAACGTGCGGCGCAGCGGCGTGCGCGGGAAGACCTGCAGGAACGGGTTGGTGTTCGACGCGGTCATGTCCGGGTACTTGAGCTCCATCCAGGAGTCCACGCCGTAGACGACGTCCGCGTACTCGCACGAGCCCGACCACCACCACTCGTTCACCACCACGCACTCCTGCTTCGGCAGCGTGTTGAAGACGACGTCGTAGTGGTACTTGGTGTTGGCGATCTGCGAGTTCGAGTTGGTGAGCCAGATCGCCTTGGTCGGCGTCGGCACGTGGGCGCCCGTCGTGAACTGCTTGGTCCCCTCGCGGTGGATCACCTCGCCCGCGGCGTAGTAGTGGAGCGACTCGTACCGGACGTAGCTCCGGGTGGCCACGGGCCCGGTGGGATTCAGCTGCGCGTTGAACGGGTCCTCCGCGGCGTACTGCGGGATGCCGGAGAAGAGCGAGGTGCGGTAGTTGCCGGCGAACGAGCCGACGTTGCCGCCCATCCGCCCGATCGACCCCGTGAGCGCCGCGACCAGGAAGATCGCGCGGTCCTTCAGGTCGTTGTTGAAGAACTGGTTGGGCCCCATGCCCACCGCGAACATCGTCGTGCCCGCGTGACGGGCGATCGCGCGGGCCAGCTCCTGCACCGCGGCGGCCGGCGCCCACGTGATCTTCTCGACGTCGGCGGGCGACATGCTGTTGTCGAGGTACTCACGGGTGAGGTCGAACACCGTGCGCGCCTGCACCCGCGTGCCGTCGGCGAGGGTGACGTCGAACGTGCCCGCGAGCGCCGGCTCGATGCCGGTGGCGCCGAAGCGGTCGCCGACCATGTCGTGGCTCACCGCCGCCGGCTTGTTCGCCTTCGCGTCCCACACCACGAAGTCCGCGAACTCGCCGCGCAGCGCCTCGGGGATCTGGATGCCGTTCTGGTCGACCGTGCCCGGCGCGGCCGTGCCTTTCGGCAGCACGCTCGTCCAGTTCGCGAGCGTCGCCTCCGTGTGACCCGGGAAGACGTCGCGCGCGAGCAGCGGCGCGCGCGTGTCGAGCCGGACCAGGCGCGGCAGGTCGGTGAAGCGCTTGACGAAGGCGTCGTCGTAGAGCTTCTCGCGCATGATCACGCCGGCGAAGCCGAGCGCGAGCGCCGGGTCGGTCCCGGGGCGGATGACGAGCACGTCGTCACCCTTGTTGGCGGTGGCGCTGTACTCGACGGTGATCACGACCACGCGCGTGCCGCGCAGGCGGGCCTCGGTCAGCCAGTGGCTGTCCGGCATCTTGGTCGTGATCCAGTTCATGCCCCACACGAGCAGCAGCCCCGCGTGCTCGGCGGAGAACAGCTCGAAGTCGGACGTCTGGTCGCCGTGCACCATCGGGTGGCCGGGCGGCAGGTCGGTGTGCCAGGAGTACGAGTCCCACGCGCCGCCGCCCATCGCCCGCTCGGGCCCGACGCCGCGGACCTTCGCGTCGAGCAGCGCCATCATGTTGCCCGCGCGATAGGTGCCGACGATGCGCGTCGCGCCGAGCTTCGCCATGCCGCCGCGGAACTTCTGCGTGCGCACGCCGCTGCCGCCGACCGCCTCCACCATCGCCGGGTCGTAGCCCTGGGCGAGCAGATAGGTCTTTCCCCGCTCGCCGGAGTACGTACGCGCGATGTTCTCCAGCGCCTTCGCGTGCAGCGCGTAGGCGGTCGCGAAGTCCACGCGCTCGTAGCCGTCCCAGCCGCGCTTCATGAGGTCCGCGGGCGCCCGCCCGGTCTCGGGATCGCGGGGGAAGCCGCGCTCGACCCACTGCCGGAAGCCCTTGCGGACGTACGCGCCCTTCACGCGGCGGTCGCCGTAGAGCCGGCGCCCGAGCACGAGGCCCTTCTGGCAGCAGCGCGGGTCCCAGCGCGGCGAGGCGCGATGGCCGGAGAGATCGGTCGCCTTCGCGTAGCCGTAGGTGGGCTCGATGCGCATGAGCACGTTGTTCTTCACGAAGCCGCGGAGCAGGCAATTGTGGGTGTCGTTCGGCGCGCACAGGAACGTGAACGTGCGGTCGGTGCGGTAGACGTCGCGGTAGATGCGCTCCCAATCGCGGTTCGGATACGCCTCGGTCGGGTTCGCGACCTTCATCGGCGCGAGGAACCGGTACTGCGCGAAGAGGTCCGCGGGCGCCGCCAGCGTGCCGAGCCCCGCCATCGCCGCCATCTGCAGGAAGCGCCGTCGATCCATCCTGTCCTCCCGGGAGCCCGTGGTCTCTGGGGCGATCATGCGAGCGCGGCGGGAACGGCGGTATGACGCCGGTCATAGCGGAAGTAGGGAACGCCCGCGCACCCGCGGCACATCGGGCGGCCGGCGACGCGCAGCTCACGCTGATAGTTCACCCCTTCCCCGCACTGCGCGCAGATCACGCGGACGCGCGGGCGCTCGAGCCAGTCGGCGTCGACGATCACGGGCTCGAGCGCGAGCAGCTCGTGCTCCGGCATGGCGCGGTACGCGGCCATCTGCGCGCGGCGCGCGTCGGGGGCGTCCGGGACCAGCGCCGCGGCCCGCGCCCGCGCGCTCTCCCGCGCCACCACCCGCACGCTCGCCCCGGAGCGCCGGTCGATGAACGTCGCCGCCATCTTTCCGTAGTCCAGGAACCTGAGCGTGCGCTTGCCGAGGGTGACGCCGGTGAGCGCCTGGATCGCGTCGGTCGCGCACCGGTCGATCTCGACCACGATCACGAGCGACTTGCCCGCGGCGCGCGGGTCGTCCACGCCGATCTCGCGCAGCCCGGCCAGCGTCATGCGCACGCCGAGCACCTGGCCGGGACAGAGATGGCCGTGGAAGCTCACCGCTTCCGCGACCAGGTCGTCGAATGTTCGGGTCGCGATGCTCACGCTTCACCTCCGGCCCGCGGGTGCGCGCCGCACCCCGACGGAGGCAAGCGCGGTGCCCCACCCGCGCCGCGCGGCAACTGCGTGAATTCACGGAGGCCGGGCGGGAGAGAACGCGGCCACGCACGGCGCGAGTGAGGCGACCGCGCCCCGCCGCGCGGTCCCTGCGCCCCACCCCTCAACGACCTCCCGATCCATGAGCGGCTGCGCGCGGCGCCCATGCCGATCGAGTAGGTCGCCTCGTGATAGGCCCGCGCGCGCTCCACGGTGAAGCCCTCGGCGTACCGCCGACCATAGCGCCCTTGCCCCACCCCGGGGCCGCGATGCCCCACCCCGACGATGGCGGCGCCGCCGAAGTGCCCGGAATCGTGGACCGCGCCCGTGGCTGTCCGCTTGCTCCCTCCTGCCGCGGAGGCGCGACACACGATGAGCCGGCCCCACCCGCTCCTGGCGATCGTTCCATGATCCGCAAGCCCGTCGCGCTGGTCACCGGGGCCGGCGGCGAGATGGGGCAGGCGCTGCTGCATCGCCTCGCGGACGAGGGCGCGCACGACATCGTGGCGCTCGACGTGCGGCCGCTCGAGTCCGCGCTCGCGCGGCGGTGCCGGGCCGCGCGCGCCGGTGACGTGCTCGACCGCCGCCTGCTCGAGCGGCTCGCCGCCGAGTTCGAGCTCACGACGATCTTCCACCTGGCCGCCCTGCTCTCGAGCCGCGCCGAGCTCGCGCCCGAGGCGGCGCACGAGGTGAACGTCGACGGCACCCTGAATGTGCTGCGGCTCGCCGTCGACGAAGCGCGCACGGCGGCGCGGCCGGTCACCGTCGTGTTCCCGAGCTCGATCGCGGTCTACGGGCTGCCCGACGCGGCGACGAAGCGCGCGGCCGGGCGCGTGCCGGAGGACGCCTGGCTGGTCCCCGCGACGATGTACGGCTGCACGAAGCTCGCGGGCGAGCACCTCGGCCGCTACTACGCGCGCCACTACCGCCGGCTGGCGGCGACGCCCGAGCCGAGCGGCGTCGACTTCCGCGCGATCCGCTTCCCCGGGCTCATCTCCGCGTTCACGACGCCGAGCGGCGGCACCAGCGACTACGCACCCGAGATGATCCACGCCGCCGCCCAGCGCCGCGCGTACGCCTGCTTCGTGCGCCCCGACTCGCGTATCCCCTTCATGGCGATGCCGGACGCGGTCGACGCCCTGCTCGCGATCGCCCGGGCGCCGGCGGCGTCGCTCGGACGCACCGTCTACAACGTCGGCGGCTTCAGCGCGAGCGCCGAGGAGATCGCCGCGCGCGTCCGCGCCGCGTTCCCCGATGCACGGATCACCTACGCGCCCGACGGGCGGCGGCAGGCCATCGTCGACGCGTGGCCGGAGGACGTCGACGACACGCGGGCGCGGCGGGACTGGGGCTTCCGGCCGCGCTACGACCTCGCGCGGACGTTCGACGACTACCTCGTGCCGAACGTCCGCGGCCGCTACGCGGGCGCCGCCGCCGCCGAGGCGGGCTGATCGTGTACGGCCCCGCGGTCGCGCAGCGGCTGGCGAGCGAGCTCGACGCGATCGCGCGCGCCGGGCTCGCCAAGGCGGAGCGCGTGCTCGAGAGCCCGCAGGGCGCGGCGGTGCGCGTGGGCGGGCGCACGGTCCTGAACTTCTGCGCCAACAACTACCTCGGGCTCGCGGACGACCCGGCCCTCGTGCGCGCCGCCGAGGACGGGCTCGCGCGCTGGGGGCTCGGCCTCGCGAGCGTGCGCTTCATCTGCGGCACGCAGAGCATCCACACGGCGCTCGAAGCCGCCGTCGCGCGCTTCGTGGGCGCCGACGACGCCATCCTCTACACGTCCTGCTTCGACGCGAACGGCGGGCTCTTCGAGACGCTGCTCGGCGACGGCGACGCGGTGATCTCGGACGCGCTCAACCACGCGTCGATCATCGACGGCATCCGGCTCTGCCGCGCCGAGCGCCACCGGTACGCGCACGGCGACATGGCGGAGCTGGAGCGCCGGCTCGACGCGACCCGCGGCGCGCGCACGCGGCTGATCGCCACCGACGGCGTCTTCTCAATGGACGGCGACGTGGCGCCGCTCGCGGACATCTGCGCGCTCGCCGACCGCTACGACGCGCTCGTGATGGTCGACGACAGCCACGCCACGGGCTTCTTCGGCCCCACGGGCCGCGGGACGCCCGAGCACTGCGGCGTGCAGGATCGCGTCGACATCGTGACGTCGACGCTCGGCAAGGCGCTCGGCGGCGCCAGCGGCGGCTTCACGGCCGCGCGCCGCGACGTCGTGGCGCTGCTCCGCCAGCGCTCGCGGCCCTACCTGTTCTCCAACACGCTGCCGCCGGCCCTCGTGTGCGCCTCGCTCGCGTGCCTCGAGCTGCTCGAGCGGTCGACCGCGCGGCGCGACCGGCTCGCGACGAACACCCGGTGGTTCCGCGACGCCATGACGGCGGCCGGCTTCGCGATCCGCCCCGGCGAGCATCCGATCGTGCCGATCATGCTGGGCGACGCCGCGCTCGCCCAGCGGATGGCCGCCGACCTGCTCGCGGAGGGCATCTACGTGGTCGGCTTCTCCTACCCGGTCGTGCCGCAGGGCGCCGCGCGCATCCGCGTGCAGGTCAGCGCGGCGCACGAGCCCGCCCACCTCGAGCGCGCGGTGGCGGCGTTCGTGAAGGTCGCCCGCGCGCTCGGCGTCCTGTGATCGCCGCACGCCGGGCGATCACAGGACGCCGAACAGCGGGCAGAGCAGGCGCAGTCCGAGCCAGATCACGACGGCGCCCGTGAGATCCAGCCAGATGCCGGACGTCACCATCTGGCGCAGGGACACCAGGCCCGAGCCGTAGACGATCGCGTTCGGCGGCGTCGACACCGGCAGCATGAACCCGAAGCTCGCGCCGAGCGCCGCGCCGAGCGCGGGCGGCAGCGGGCTCACGCCGGCGCCGGCGGCCACCGCGATCATCAGCGGCACGATCACGGTCGCCGCCGCGGTGTTCGATGCCAGCTCGGACAGGACGACGCCGAGCACGATCGCGATGGCGGTGAGCGTCCACAGGCGTCCCTCGGTGCCCCACGCCGCCGCCGCGCGCCCGACCGTATCCGCGAGGCCGGTCTCGAACGTCAGCCGCCCGAGCGCGAGCCCGCCGCCGAAGAGCAGGATCGTGCCCCAGTCGATGCGCACCGCCTCCGCCCACGACAGCACCGGGCGCCGGTCGGCCTCGCCGGCGGGGAGCAGGACGAGCGCCACGGCCGCGAGGATGGCGACCACCGACTCCGGCAGCCGCGCCTCGAGCCACGCGCTCACCGCCGAGCCCGGCGCCACGACGGCCGCGAGCCCGGGCAGCACCCAGAGCGCGCACGTCGCGACGAACACGACCGCCACGCGCCGCTGCCGCGGGTGCCAGGGATCCGGCGCCGGCACCACCCCGGCGAGATCGGCGGCGTTGCGGGCGCCGCGGCCGTATCGCCAGTGCAGGATCGCCCAGCACAGCCCGAGCATCGCCACGGTCATCGGCATCGTGACGGCGACCCAGTCGAAGAACGTGAGCTGCCGGTCGGTGAGGTCGCGCACCATGCCGATGGCGATGAGGTTCGGCGGCGAGGCGATCGGGATGCCGACCGCCACCGACGAGGCCCAGGTGGTCATCAGCGGCAGCCCGACCGCGAGCGGCGTGCCGGCGGCGCCGAGCGCGCGGACCAGCCCGACCGCCACCGGCAGCATCATGGCGGTCGTCGCGGTGTTGCTGACCCAGAGCGAGAGCCCGCACGTCACGACGCCGAGCGCGAGCATGAGGTGGCCCGGCGAGCGGCGCGCCCACGGCCGGCGCAGCAGGGCGAACGCGAGCCGCTGGTCCAGCCCGCTCGCCTGCATGGCGGCCGCGAGCACGAAGCTGCCGACGAACAGCAGGATCACCGGATCGCCGTAGGCCGCGAAGACCTTCGCCGCCGGCGCGACGCCGGTCAGCACGCACAGCGCCGAGCCGAGCAGCGCGGTCGCGGCGACCGGGAGCGCCTCGGTGAGCCAGTACACGACGACCCACGCGAGGACCGCGAGCAGCGCGTGCGCGGCCGGGGTGAGTCCCTCCCACGGCACCGCGAGAACGACGGCGAAGGCCAGCGGGCCGGCGGCGAGCGCGATCACCGCGCCAAGCATACGGCCAGACGACGGCCCGTCCGGGACTATGCTCTCGCCATGCACGAGGGCCTCCAGCCCGCGCGTGTCGGCTCGCTCGTCACCCGCGCGCCGCTGACCGGCAAGACGGAGACGCCGGTGGCCGACGTGGCGGCGTCGATGGCCGGCGATCCGGCGCGCGCGGTGATGTCCGCGCCGCTGGCCACCCTCCCCGGCGCCTGGCCCGCGCCGCCGATCCCCAGGCGCGCGACACCCGGCTCGAGATCCTCGCCGCGCTGCGCGCGCGCGGCGCGCGCACGATCGGCGATCTCTTCCGTCTCGCGGGCGCCGTCATAATGGCGTGACGTGAGCCGCTCCCCCGCCGACACCGGCCTCACCACCGCCGAGGCACGGCGCCGCCTGGCCGCCGACGGCCCCAACGTCCTGCCCGGCGCGCGACGGCGGGGCGCGCTCGTGCTCGCGGTGGACGTCCTCCGCGAGCCCATGCTCGTGCTGCTCGTCGCCGGCGCGCTGATCTACCTGACGCTCGGTGACGTGCGCGAGGCCCTCATCCTCGGCGCCTCCATCCTCGTGGTGATCGCGATCAGCGCCGTCCAGGAGCGGCGGTCGGAGCGCGCGCTGGAGGCGCTGCGCGACCTCTCGAGCCCCCGCGCGCGCGTCATCCGCGACGGCGAGGCGCAGCGGGTGCCCGGCGCCGACGTCGTGCGCGGCGACCTCGTGGTGCTGGCCGAGGGCGATCGCGTGCCCGCGGACCTCGAAGTCGTCACGTCCAACGACCTCCTGCTCGACGAGTCGCTGCTCACCGGAGAGTCGCTGCCGGTGGAGCGGCCCGCCGGCACGGCCGTGTACTCCGGCACGCTCGTCGTGAAGGGCCAGGCCCGCGGCGTGGCCACGGCGACCGGCGGACACACCGAGTTCGGCCGGATCGGCCGCTCCCTGGCGTCGCTGGAGGTGGAGCCGACCCGCCTGCAGCGCGAGACCCGGCGAATCGTCCGCATGCTGGCGGTGTTCGGCATCACGCTGTGCGTGCTCCTCGCGCTCGCGTGGGGAATCACGCGCAGCGACTGGCTGGGCGGCGTGCTCGCGGGCATCACGCTCGCGATGGCGCTGCTGCCCGAGGAGTTTCCCGTGGTGCTCGCGGTGTTCCTCGCGCTCGGCGCCTGGCGCATCGCCCGGCACGGGGTCCTCACCCGGCGGATGCCCGCGATCGAGACGCTGGGCGCGACCACCGTGCTCTGCGTCGACAAGACCGGCACCCTCACCGAGAACCGCATGGCGGTCGTGGAGACGCGCGCCGCGGACGGCGAGCCCGCGCGCCTCCTCGAGACGGCCGCGCTCGCGTGCGAGATCGAGCCCTTCGATCCGATGGAGCGCGCGATCGTCGGCGCGGCCGGCGCCGCCGCCCGCGCGCTGCGGGAGACCTGGGCGCTGGCGCGCGACTATCCGCTCACCGACGACTTCCTCGCCGTGTGCCATGGGTGGGTCTCGCCGGCCGGCGCGCGCCGGGTGACCGTCAAGGGCGCGCCGGAGACCGTGATGGCGTTGTGCCGCCTCGACGAGGCCGCCGTGCGCGACGTCCTCGGCGAGGTCGAGCGCGCGAGCGCGCGCGGCTGGCGCCTGCTCGGCGTCGCCGAGGCCGCGTGGGACGGCGGCTGGCTCGACGATCCGCGTAGCTATCCGTTCGCGTGGCGCGGCTTCGTCGCGCTCGCCGATCCGCTGCGCGCCGAGGTGCCCGACGCCATCGCCCGGTGCCGGACCGCCGGCGTGCGCGTCGTGATGATCACCGGCGACTACCCGGGGACGGCGCTCGCGATCGCGCGGCAGGCCGGCATCGTCACCGAGGGCGGCGCGCTCACCGGCGCGGAGCTCGCGGCCATGGACGAGGCCGCGCGCGCGCAGGCGGTGCGGCGCGTGCACGTGTTCGCGCGCATCCGCCCCGAGCAGAAGCTGCAGCTCGTGAGGGCGTACAAGAACGGCGGCGAGGTCGTGGCGATGACGGGCGACGGCGTGAACGACGCGCCCGCGCTCAAGGCCGCGCACATCGGCGTGGCCATGGGCCGCCGCGGCACGGACGTCGCGCGCGAGGCCGCCGCGCTGGTGCTCGTCGAGGACGACTTCCAGTCGATCGTGGCGGCCGTGCAGCTCGGGCGCCGCATCTACGAGAACGTCCGCAACGCCATGCGGTACCTGCTCGCCGTGCACGTGCCCATCGCGGGCATGGCGCTCGTGCCGCTCGCGGCCGGCTGGCCGGTGCTCCTCTTCCCCGTGCACATCGTCTTCCTCGAGTTCGTCATCGACCCCGCGTGCTCGCTCGTGTTCGAGGCCGAAGCGGGCGACGAACGGGTCATGCGCCGCCCGCCGCGCGATCCCCGCGAGCCGCTGTTCGGCCCGCAGATGCTCGTGGTCAGCCTGCTCCTCGGCGCCTCGGTGCTCGGCACGATCGCCCTCGGCTCGTGGCTGGCCGTGCGCGCGGGCGTCGGCGAGGAGGCGCTTCGCTCGTTCGCCTTCGTGGCGCTGGTCTTCGGCAACCTGGCGATGATCCACGCGACGCGCTCGCGCGACCGCACGCTCGTCCAGGCGCTCCGGGCGCCCAACCGCGTGGTGTGGTGGATCACCGGCGGCGCGATCGCCGCGCTGGTCGCGGCGGTGTACGTCCCCGCGATCGCCGGCGTGTTCCGGTTCGCGCCCCTCGCGCCCGCGCTCTTCGGGTACGCCGCCGTGGCCGGGCTCGCGGGGGTCGTCTGGTACGAGCTCTACAAGCTCCTGCGTCCCCGCTACGCGCCCGCCCGTTGACCGGCGGCGGAGGCGCCCCACGTGAGGCGGCGGCGCCTCGGCGCGCCGGCCGTCGACGTCCGAGAAGTACCGGATTCCGCGGACTTCCTCGCGGACTCGTTCTTGCTCTCTCGCGGACCAGAACGTGCGAAGGGAGATCCGCGATGAAGGTTCGGGACGCGATGACGGCGGACGTGATCACGGTGGGGCCCGAGGCGACCGTGCGCGGCGCCGCGACGCTGATGAGCGACCACGGCGTCAGCGGGCTCCCGGTCGTCGACCGCGACGGCCACCTGCTCGGCATCGTCACCGAAGGCGACCTGATCCTGCGCCAGGCCGCGCCGCGTCCGCGGCGATGGTGGCGGCGCTTCTTCGCGGACCCGGAGATGCTCGCGCGCGAGTACCAGAAGGCCGCCGGCGTCACCGTGGGCGAGATCATGACGCGGGCAGTGGTCTCGGTGGGCGCGGACGTGGACGTCGCCGACGCGGCGCGGATCATGTACGACCGCGGACTGCGCCGCCTGCCCGTCGTCCGCGGCGGCCGGCTCGCGGGGATCCTCGGACGCAGCGACCTGGTGAAGGTCCTCGCGGCGGCGCCGTCCTACGTCGTGGCGTTGCCCGACGCCGAGCTCGTCCGGATGATGCGCGCGGAGCTGTCGGCGCAGGCGTGGACCCCGGCCGGGATCCACGTCGAGGCGGCCGGGGGCGTCATCCGGCTCTGGGGCATCGCGGGCAGCGAGAGCGAGCGCGCGGCGCTGGAGACGATGGCCGGCGCGCTCCCCGGCTGCCGCGCCGTGGAGAGCCACCTCATCGTGGGCGCGACGCTCGGGTACACGTACGGCGCGGCGTGAGACCGGGCCCTACGGGGGCGTGCCGGAACGGATCGCGGGGAAGGCGAGCACGAACGTCGTCCCCTCTCCCGGCTTCGATTCGACGTCGATCGTCCCGCCGTGCTCGCGGACGATCCCGTGCGAGATCGACAGGCCGAGGCCGGTGCCGGTGGGCTTGGTGGTGAAGAACGGATCGAACAGGCGGGCGAGGTCCTCGGGCGCGATTCCCGGCCCCGTGTCGGCGACCACCAGCTCGACGACGCCGGGATCGGCCGCGCGCGCCGCCGTCCGGATGTAGATGTCGCCACCGTGCGCGGCGAGCGCGTCCCGCGCGTTGGTGAGGAGGTTGAGGACCACCTGCTGGAGCGTGTCGGCGTCGCCGAAGATCGCCGGCAGATCCGGCGTGAGGTCCACGCCGAAGCGCACGCCCTCCTTTTCGATCTGCCGCTCCGCGAGCGCGAGCGTCTCGCGCACGACGTGGTTGAGGTCGACGGGCCCGCGGCCCCCCGACGACTGGCGGGCGAAGCTCAGGAGCCCGTTCGTGATCCGCGCCACCCGCTGCGCCTGGCGCTGCAGGACCTGGAGGTCCTCGCGCGCCTCGGCCGCGAGGCCGTCGCCTTCGAGCAGCATGAGCTCGATGCGGGACGACATGATGCCGATCGGGTTGTTCAGCTCGTGCGCGAGCCCGGCGGCGAGCGTGCCGAGCGCCGCCAGCTTCTCCGCGCGCCGCGCGGCCTGCTCGAGCGCCGCGCGCTCCGCCTGCACGCGCTGGCGCTCGGATTCCTCACGCAGCGCCTGCAGCGCGGCTTCGGTGCGCTTGCGCTCGGTGATGTCGCGCACGGCGGCGATGACGAGCATGCCGCGGGCGCTTTCGAGCGGGCTCAGGCTGATCTCCACCGGGAACTCGCCGCCGTCGAGGCGCCGCGCGAGCAGCTCCATGCCGGCGCCCATCGGCCGCGGGCGCGGGGCCTCGTGGTACGCCGCGCGATGCCGGTGGTGATGGGCGCGGTACGCGTCCGGGAGCAGGAGCTCGACCGCTTCGCCCACGAGCGCCTCGGGCGCGGCGCCGAACATCGCGGCCGCCTGCCGGTTCACGAGCACGATGCGGCCCTGGCGGTCGACGATCACCATGCCGTCCGGCGCCGCGTCGAGCAGCCCGCGGAACATGGCCTCGCTGGTCCGAAGCTCCGAGGTCTCCCGCGCGCGACGCGCGTCCGCGTCGCGCTGCAGCGCCTGCAGGCGCGCCTCGGTGCGCTTGCGGTCGGTCACGTCCCGCACGGCGGCGATCACGAGGGTCCCCGAGTCCGTCGCGAGCGGGCTCAGGCTGATCTCGACCGGGAACTCGCTGCCGTCCTGGCGCCGCGCGGCCAGCTCCATGTCCGTGCCCATGGCGCGCGTCCGGGGCGCGGCGTGATATGCGGCGCGATGGCCCTCGTGGCTGGGGCGCAGCGCGGCGGGAAGGAGGATCTCGACGGGCTGCCCGAGCAATGCGTCGAGCGCGTAGCCGAACATCGCCTGCGCCTGGCGGTTGGCGAACACGATGCGGCCGGCGCCGTCGACGACCACCATGCCGTCCGGGGCGGCGTCGAGCAGCCCGCGAAACATCGTCTCCTGCATCGCCATGGGCCGCAGTTTAGCCCGTCGCGGGCGGCGGCTCCCATCCCGGCCGCGGCGGCTCGAGCGGCTCGAACAGGAGCTCCGCCACGCCGGCGGACACGCTGCGCTCGAGCACGCGCGTGTGCCGGTCGAGCAGGCGCAGCATCCGGTGGTTGTCCGCGAGGACGTACGCGCGAAACCGGCGGATGCCGCGCGCGGCCGCCGCGGCCAGCAGCTCGCGGAGCAGGAGCCGGCCGAGGCCCTGCCCCTGCCAGCCGTCCTGCACGACGAAGGCGACCTCGGCCACGTCGGGGAGCGCCGTCGGCTCATAGCGGCCGACGGCGACGAGCTGGGTCTCGTCGCCCGCGCGCCGCTCGATCACCAGCGCGAGGCGGGTGCGATAGTCGACGTTGGCGAAGAAGTGCGCCCAGTCCGGCGGCAGCCGCTGCATCGCGGCGAAGAACCGCTGGTAGGCGGTGTGACGGCTGAGTCGTGCGTACATCGCCACGAGCCGCGGCTCGTCGGCGGGCTCGATCAGGCGCAGGCTCAGGCCGCCGTCGAGCGACAACGGCGGCGGCGCGGGCGGCGGCGCTGCGGGCGCCGCGTCACCGGCCATCGGGGGACGACTCCGGCGGGACGATGAGCACGGAGCAGCCGGCGTGGCGGAGCACCGCTTCGGACACGCTGCCGAGCAGCGCGCGACGCACGCCGCGGAGGCCGCGCGCGCCCAGCACGACGAGGTCGGTGCCCGAGCCGGCCGCGTCGGCCACGAGCACGTCCGCGGCCGCGCCGCTGCGCACGCTGAGCTCGAGCGCGGCGACACGGCCGCGCAGGGTCTCGGCGGCGCGGGCGAGCTCGGCCTCGAGCGCGCGGCGCCGCTCGGCTTCGGCCGCGGCGATCCTGCTCTGGAGGCTCGCGCTCACGAGCGCGGGCGCGGTCACCGGGTAGAGCTGCCGCTCCGCGACGCCGACGAGGCGGACGAGCGTCGACGGCGAGAGCGGCAGCCGCGCGATCCACTGCAGCGCGCGCCGCGCGTCCGCGGAGCCGTCGAGGGCGACCGTGACGCTCCGGACCTCACGCGGCGTCCCCTTGCAGACGAGCACCGGGCACGGCGCCTGCCGGGCCACGCCCTGCGAGACGCTGCCGAGGAAGAACTCCTTGACCCCGCTGAGCCCGCGCGCCCCCATCACGATCAGGTCGGCGCCCCAGTCGCGGCCGGCGGCGACGATCTCGTCGCGCGGATCGCCCTTCACCGCGCGCCCGGTCGCGCGGGTCGTCAACAGCTCCGCGGCGGTGTCGTCGGCGAGGCGGCGCGCTTCCGCGACGAGCGCGGCGTCGAGCTCCCCGAGCACGCTCGGCTCGAGCGGCACCAGGGGCGTGGCGATCACGGTGAGGGCCATCACCTCGCGGTCCGGCGGCAGCGGCAGCCGCTTGACCCACGCCGTCGCCGCCTTCGCGTCGTCGGAGCCGTCGGTCGCCAGCAACACGCGCATCGTCACCGAAGCTCCTCCAGCGGCCGCACGGCGGCGGCGATGACGGTGTGGCGCACGCCGTCGGCATCCTCCACGTGGAGGAAGCCGTGCTCGTCGATCCCGGCCGCGCGGCCCTCGAACGGACGCTCGGTGCCCTCCTCCACGGCCACGCGCCGCCCGGCGAGGACGTCGCGCGCGCGCCAGGCGTCCAGGACCACGCCGGGGCCGTTCGCGCGGTAGAGCGCGAGCCACTTCTCGACGAACCCGAGGAACGAGGCGGCGAGCGCATTGCGGTCGACGGCGCGCCCGACCGCTGCCTGCAGGGACGTCGCGCCCGCCGCGAGCGGGCCGAGGGCGGCTTCGAGCTCGACGCGCGGCACGTTGACGTTGACCCCGACGCCGAGCACGACGTAGCGCACGCGGCCGCCGTCGCCCGCGACGTCGAGGCGGGCGCCGCCCACCTTACGGCCGGCGACGAGCACGTCGTTCGGCCACTTCACGCCCGCGGGCACGCCGAGCGCCCACAGGGCCTCGGTGAGGGCGAGCGAGGCGATGAACGAGAACACCGGTGCCGCCGCGAGCGCGATCGCCGGCCGCAGGAGCACGGAGACGTGGAGGTTGAGCCCGGGCGGCGAGAACCACGCGTGGTCGCCGCGCCCGCGTCCCGAGCGCTGCGCCTCGGAGATCACCACCGTGCCCTCCTGCGCGCCGGCATCCGCGAGGTCGCGCAGCACCGCGTTGGTGGAGCCGACCTCCCGGAACACGTACACGTGGCTGCCGATCGTGTCGCCGGCGAGCCCGCGCCGGATCGCCCCGACGTCGAGCGTGTCGACCTGGTGGTCGCGGGGGGTCAGCGTCGCCATGCCACTACGCCGCCTTCGCCGTTCCCGCCGCGGCCGCGAGCGGCGCCGTGCCGTCGCGGAGGAGCAGGATCGGCACGCGCGTGCCGCGGAGGACGGACTCCGCGACGCTGCCCATCACGAGCCGGCCGAGGCCGCTCCGGCCGTGGGTCGTCATCACGATGAGGTCCGCCTGGTTGAACGCCGCGGCGTCGATGATCGCGGGCGCCGGCGCGCCGTACCAGACCGCGCGCCGCACGTCCCTGGCGCCGAGCGCTTCGAGCCGCGCCGCGACCTCGACGAGATACGCCTCCGACTCACGCACGGCCTCGAGCTGCGCTTCGATCGGATCCGCGCCCGGGAACGCGCGGGCCTGCGTGGCGCGCAGGAGCACCAGCGGCGCCCCTGACGCCGTGGCGAGCTCGAGCGCGCGCGGCAGCGCGGCCTCGGCCAGCGTCGAGCCATCGAGCGGAACCAGGATCTTCGTCGCCTTCATCGTGTCCCTCCTTGGGATGACGCGCGGAAGAAGTGCAACGGAAACGCCAGGCCTGGCGTCGCGCAACTCGTTGATTTTGCGGGGCGAGATACGGAGCGAGGACCACCGCGGTGTGGCGGCGCCGCCTCACGTGAGGCGGGCCGCCGCCGCGGCTACTTCAGCGAGGCGAGGAACGCGGCGAGCGCGGCGACCTGGGCCTCGGTGAGCTCGAGGCGCGGCATGTGCGCGGCCGGCCGCTGGTTCGCGGGGTCGCGCAGCCAGTCCTCGAGCCAGGCTTCGGAGCGACGGGCGCCCATGCGCGACAGGTCGGGACCGATCGGCGTGCCGAGCTTGCCGACGATGTGACAGCCGTAACAGCCCTGGTCCATGAAGATCCGGCGCCCCTGCTCCGCGCGGTCCTGCGCCGCCGCGCGGTCGCGGGCGGCGACACCGACGACGGTGGTGAGCGACACGGCCAGGGCGGCGATGGCGAGCGACCGGCGGATCATGCGAGCACTCCTCTCACGTCGATGCCCGTCGCGCCGTCCGGCGTCGCGACGAGCGGGTTGATCTCGAGCTCCCCGAGCGCGGGCAGCGCGACGGCGAGCGCGGACAGCCGTGCCACCACGTCCGCGAGCGCGTCGAGCGCCACTGCCGGGCGCCCGCGCGTGCCCGTGAGCGCGGGCGCCATCCGCAGCTCCATCAGCATGCGCCGTGCCTCCGCGACACCGACCGGCGCGAGGCGCATCGCGGTGTCGTCCAGCACCTCCACGTAGATGCCGCCCGCGCCCACGACGACGACCGGCCCGAACTGCGGATCCCGCACGAGGCCCACCAGCAGCTCGAGGCCGCCCGCGGGCGCCATGGGCTGGACGAGGAAGCCCTCGATCGCCGCGTCCGGACGGGCCCGGGCGACGGCCGTCCGCATGCGCATCGCCGCCTCGCGGACGGCGTCGGGTGAGCGCAGGTCGACCGCGACCCCGCCCACGTCGGTCTTGTGACTGATCTGCGGCGACACGACCTTGAGGGCCACGGCGCCGCCGAGGGCCTGCGCCGCCGCCGCCGCCTCGTCCGGCGTGGCCGCGAAGCGCGGCGTGAGAGCCGGAATGCCCGCCGCGGCCAGGAGCGGCGCCGC
>Ga0194132_10005865_pt1 | contig 19492 bp, 16 predicted proteins | sample TA2KigOf80mmetaG_FD_148612 | JGI IMG/M metagenome (GOLD analysis project Ga0194132, IMG submission 148612) | Freshwater microbial communities from Lake Tanganyika, Tanzania - TA2015054 Kigoma Offshore 80m | ecosystem: Environmental > Aquatic > Freshwater > Lake | place: Tanzania: Lake... | reverse complement strand
GCATGCCGTTGCCGGTCGGCGGCCCGTCGGTCAGGCCGCCCGGCCGAATGATGGTGTATTCCAGGCCTGACGCCTTGAGGTGATCCTCGGCTTTGATCTTCTCGGCATAGACCGGGCCTAGGAACTTGATGGTCTCTTCGGACACGGCGACGACGGAATCGCCGACGCCGATGGCCGACACCTGAACCAGACGCTTGATGCCGGCGGCCTTGGCCGCCTCGGTGACGTTGCGGTTGCCTTCCCAATCGGGCCGCTTCTCGCCGCGCGCGCCGCCGAGCGAGCTCACCGCCGCGCGGAACTTGCCCGAAGCGAAGGCCTTTTTCACCTCGTCGGCGTTGAGCGCATCGCCCACCACCAGCGTGACCTTGGGCCCAAGCGCCTTGAGGGCCTCGGTGTTCGACACCGGCCGCACCATGACGGTGACGGCCTCTCCCTTCGCGACAAGGGCTTTGACGGTCTCAAGCCCGGTCTCGCGCGTGCCGCCAAAGACAATGACGTCGGCAAGCGCGGAGAAGGAGAACAACGCAAACAGCGTGGAGAGGATAGGTTTCGACATGGCCGCCTCCATGCAATGTTACTGCGACGGCGGACCGCCACCCTGCTTTTTCCGCTCGGCGCCGATTTCCTGCATGGTGGCGCCGAGTTGCGGCGCGGCCGGCTGCTTGATCGTCACGAACGGCGACGGCGAGGCTTTGGCCCACACTTTCCAGATCGGCTCATTCTCCGGGACGGTGTCGATCCACCGGGTTTCGCCTTCGGCGCATTTCTGAATGGTCTTGAAGTAGAGCACCTTGCCCGGCGTGTTCGGCATCAGTGCCAGAAAGTCGAATCGGCCGAGATGATCGGTCGGCAGATTGCCGTCGGACCAGACGATCTCGTCGACCACTTCGCTGATCGGCCGGCCGCCTTCGCCGGTGATCGGCTTGTCGAGCTTCTTGCGCAGCACCGCAAGTTTCCAGCCTTGCTCGGGCTCGGGCACGATGACGCTGACACCTTCCGGCACCTTCATGCGCACTTCGGTGGTCGGCGATGCGCCGCAGCCATGCGGCACGACGAGGGTCATGAACGACTGATAGCCTGCGTTTTCCTCCCACTTTTCGAGCACGATATGCGCCGACGCAGCTGTCGCGACCATCACGGCCGCGCTCGACACCGATGCCAACAACGCTTTCATTGAAGCCCCCCGGGTTTGACGACGAGCAACACTAACGCGCGACATCGGCGGTCGCCACCCGTCTTGGCAACGCGCCTGCCTCGCGGACACGCCTCACCAAGGCCTCAAAAACGCCGGTTTTTCGCGCGTCCGTGATATTAAATCCCTGTTACCGGGATTGCGCCCGATGGCGGAGCGGCTCAGATTGGATGTCAGACGCGGCGCCGATGCAGCGTGTCGCACCACTGTGAAAAGGCCCCTCCCCCGATGTCGCTTCCGTCGCTCAAGACTATCCGTACCGTCGCCGCCGTTGCGGTGATCGCCACTGCCACCACGATCGCCAGCGCATCCGCGCAAATCGGTCAGCTGCCGACCCGCGACGGCATGGCGACGCTGGCGCCGCTGATCGACAAGGCCGCGCCCGCGGTCGTGAACATCCAGGTCAAGACCAAGATCGACATCCAGGACAACCCGCTGTTCAACGACCCTCAGTTCCGCCGTTTCTTCGACATGCCCGACAACCTGCCGCGCCAGCGCGAGCGTCAGTCGGGCGGCTCGGGCGTGATCATCGATGCCAAGAAGGGCTATGTTATCACCAATCATCACGTCGTCGACGGCGCCAGCGAAGTGGCGGTGCGCCTGCATGACGAGCGCGAGTTCGAGGCCAAAGTGATCGGCAGCGACGAAGGCACCGACGTGGCGCTGTTGCAGATCGAGGCCGAAGGTTTGAAGGCCATGCCGTTCGGCAACTCGGACTCGCTCAAGGTCGGCGACTTCGTGGTCGCGATCGGTTCGCCGTTTGGTCTGACCCAAACCGTCACCTCGGGCATCGTCAGCGCCCTTGGCCGTTCCAACCTCCGCATCGAAGGCTATGAGGACTTCATCCAGACCGACGCCGCGATCAACCCCGGCAACTCGGGCGGCGCGTTGATGAACCTGAAGGGCGAGCTGGTCGGCATGAACACCGCGATCTTCAGCGGTCGTGGCGGCGGCAACGTCGGCATCGGCTTCGCGATTCCGACGGCGATGATCACCAGCGTCAAGGACCAGCTGATCGAGTTCGGCGAAGTGCGTCGCGGCCGGATCGGCGTCGAGATCACCGATCTCAACCCCGACCTCGCCAAGACCCTCGGCATCGAAAAGACCGAAGGCGCGCTGATCAGCCGCGTGCAGAAGGGCACGCCCGGCGAAGAGGCCGGATTGCTCGCCGAAGACGTGGTCATTTCCTTGGACGGCAAACCGATCAAGAACGCGGCCGACCTCCGCAATCGCGTCAGCCTCACGCAATTTGGCACCAACGTGAAACTCGTCATCATCCGCGACGGCAAGGAGAAAGAGGTCAAAGTCACGCTCGGCAAGATGCCGAAGGAAGAAGAAGTGGCCGAGATCGAGGACCGCCCGGCGCTGCAGGGCGCCTCGTTCTCGGATGACGACGGCGTCGTCGTGACGCAGGTCGAACGCAACAGCCCGGCCTGGCAGGTGGGTCTGCGGCAGAACGATCAGATCGCCGCGGTCAATCGCAAGCCGGTCTCGACCCTGAAAGACTTCCGCGACGCCCTCGACGGCAGCAAGCAGGCGGCCCTCTCGGTCAAGCGCGGCGAAGAGAGCCTGTTCCTGATCATCCGCTAGTCGCTTTCCTTGGCCACCCGGTACACAAGGCTTCTTGTTTACCGGGTACGCAAGGCCTCTTATGTACCGGGTGCGTAAGCGCTGAAACTGCCGCCCGTGTCGGCGAGACGCTGAAGCAGCGGAGCCGGCGTCCAATAACCGTACGCGTTGCCCAGTTTGGCCGCGAGCCCGGCCATACCTGATACCACCGCGTCGATCCCAATGGTGTCGGCATGCTTCAGCGGGCCGCCACGGTATCGCGGAAAGCCGTAGCCGGTGCACCACACCACGTCGATATCGACCGCACGAAGCGCGATGCGTTCGTCGAGAATCTGGGCCGCCTCGCTGATCAGCGGCGTGATGCAGCGTGCGACAATCTCGGCGTCGTCGATCCTGCGTTGGGCAATGCCGAGGCGCGCGGCTTCGGCGCGGGCGAGATCAATGACCTCGCCGTCCTCGGCCGCCTTACCACCGTCATAGCGAAAGAATCCCCTGCCCGTCTTCTGACCGAACCGACCCAGGTGATGGAGATTATCGCCCATGAGGCAATAGGCGGGATCCGGCGGCAGATGGGCGCGATTGCCTTCGCGGGTCAGAAAACTGACATCGACCCCGGCGAGGTCGATCACCGCGCAGGGTCCCATCGCCATGCCAAATTCTGTCAGCGCCTTGTCGATCTGGGCGGGCGTTGCGCCTTCCAGCAGCATGGACTGCGACTCCCGGACGTAGCCTTCGAACATGCGATTGCCGATGAAGCCGAAGCACACGCCCGAGAGCACGCCGACTTTGTTGATGCGCTTCGCAACATTCATCAGCGTCGCGACCACGTCCTTGGCGGTGGCATCGCCACGCACGATTTCAAGCAGCCGCATGATGTGCGCCGGCGAGAAAAAGTGCGTGCCGATGACATCGCCCGGGCGCCGGGTCGCCGCGGCGATGACGTTGAGATCGAGCGTAGAGGTATTCGACGCAAGGATCGCGCCCGGCCTGCAGGTACGATCGAGCCGGGCGAACAGCTCCTTCTTCACGGCCATGTCCTCGAAGGCCGCCTCGACCACCAGATCGGCATTCGCCAGGGCATTGAGATCGAGCGCGGGCGTCAACTTGGCGAGGCGCGCCGCCTTCGCCTCGGACGAAAGGCGCCTCTTCTCGACATCCCGCGCCAGAACCTGGTCGATGGCGGCGACGCCACGATCGAGCGCGTCCTGTCTGGTTTCGATCAGTACCACAGCATATCCGCCGGCGAGTAAACTAAGCGCGATGCCGCGGCCCATAGTGCCGGCGCCGACCACGCCGACTCGGCGAATGTCGCGGAGCGGCGTGTCCTTGGGGACGTCGGGGATTCGCGCCACTTCGCGTTCGCCAAAAAACAGATACCGCAGCGACTTCGACTCGTTGGTCGCCTTGAGGCGCGACGAGATCTCGTTCTCGATCGCCTTGCCCTCGTCGAACGGCCGCAGCGACGCCTCGACCGCATCAATAGCGCCGAGCGGCGCCGGAAAGCCGCGATGCGATTTGGCGATCGCCGCACGGCGATCGGCGAAGAAACTGGTTGGCACCTGACCGGGCGGCGTCAGCTCGCGTGTGCGGCGTATCGTCGCCGCCGCCACGCATTTCTCGGCAGCCGTCACGGCGGCAAGCAACAAGTCGCCCGCGGCAATCTCGTCGATGACGCCAAGCTTCAAGGCTTCGTTCGCCGACACATGACGTCCGGACTGAATCATCTCCAGGGCGCGTTCGATGCCGATCAGACGCGGCAGCCGCTGCGTGCCGCCGGCGCCCGGGATAATGCCAAGATGCACCTCAGGCAGGCCGACCTTGGCGTCGGATGCGGCGACGCGATAGTGGCAGGCCAGGGCAATCTCAAGACCGCCGCCGAGGGCGGTGCCGTGAATGGCGGCAATCGCCGGCTTCGCGGCGCCTTCGAGCGTGGCGTTGAGCACATCAAGATGCGGTTGTTTGATCGCGAAATCGAATTCGCGGATGTCGGAGCCGGCCATGAACGTCTTGCCCGCCGCCGTCAGCACCAGCGCAGTGACGTCAGGGTCCGCCAGCGCTTGGTTGATCGCGTCCAGCAGGCTGACGCGAACCTGGTGGGTGAAGGCATTGACCGGCGGGTTATCGACCATCAGCACCGCGACGCCGCCGCGGTGCGAGACATAGACCAAAGACCCGGTCATGCCGGCGCCAGCACGGCCATGCCGCGCACGACCGCGGGACGCGCGGCAACGACGTCCATCCAGCGACGCAAGTTGGTGTAGGGCGCAACACCTTGCGGCAATTGCTTCGCCGAGGTCGCCGCCACCGGATAAAACGCGATGTCGGCGACGGAGTACTCGCCGCCGGCCAGCCAGGCGCGATCTTCCAAATGGCCGTCGATCACCGCGAACGCGGCTTCGGCCTCGGTCATGAAAAACTTGACCGCCGCCGGATTGTTGTCGGGCATAGCGGCGCCGAACTTGAACAGCCCGCGAAACAGCGGCCCGACGTTGGCCGCGACGAACGACAGCCACTGCTGCGCTTCGGCGCGGCCCCCGGCGCCCTGCGGCATGAAGCGGCCGGTCTTGTCGGCGAGATATTCGAGGATCGCCGAGGTCTCAGCCACGGTAACGCCGGCACCGTGATCGACCAGCACCGGAACACGGGCGAAGGGGTTTAGCATCCGGAACTCGGCCGTCTTGTGAGCGCCGCCATACAAATTGACCGCATGCGCCCGATAGGCCAAGCCGCACTCTTCCAGCATGACGTGGATTTTTTGGCCATTGGCGGTGAAGACGCTATAAAGATCGATCATGACGCGATGCCTGTGGTGACGTGGGCGCTGCAAAAGGATAGATGGCAGCGGCGTGCGAAGCGCGCAATGGTGTTCACATGGTGACGCCACCTCTTTACTGTCACCCTCGCGCTTGACGGGAGGGTCCGGGGTTGGTGGCTAGAAGGGCGCTTGTACCGCCGGGTCCTCGAAACCGCTTGCGCCGAAGTGGATCAAGCCCGGGGACGACAATTTGTTGGGAAACATCGCGCATGGTGCCAAGACTTAGCTTGCTGTTTCTTGCTATCTTGTTCGCAGCCGCAGCACCCGCCCTCGCCGAGGTGACGCGCATCGAGATTTTGGAGCGGGTGCCGCTGCTGGAAGGACGAGCATTCGGCAAAGTCGGCGCCTATGAGCGCATCCGAGGGCGCCTGACGTTTGCGGCGAACCCCAACGCGCCCGAAAACGGCGCCATCGTCGATCTCAAACTGGCGCCGCGCGATGCCGAGGGCCGCGTCACCTATGCCGCCGATTTTCTGCTGTTGAAACCGGTCGATCCGGCCCGTGCCAACGGCCGGCTGCTGTACGAGGTCAACAACCGCGGCAACATTGGTCTGCTCGGTTCGTTCAATAACGCCGCGCCATCAAACGCACCGTCGCGGCCGGAACACGCCGGAACCGGGTTCCTGTTCGAGCAGGGCTACATCATTCTCTCGACCGGCTGGTCGTGGGACGTCGCCCCGGGCGGCGATCGCATCCGCGCCGACCTGCCGGGACTCTCGGACGCCGGCAAACCCATCACCGGCAGAGTCACCGGCGAGGTCGCGGTGCTGGCGCCAACCGACAGTGCGTCGCATGTCGGGATGCTTGCCGTTGGCTATCCGCCGGTCGACCCGGCGGCGCCGGATGCCACCTTGACGGTGAGGGAAACCGCCAACGCGCCGAGCACGGCGATTGCGCGCGAACGCTGGCGATTTGGCCGCAAGATCGACGGCACGCTGATTTACGATCCGGCATGGATCACGCTCGATGGCGGCTTCGAGGCAGGTGCGATCTATCGCCTGGTCTATCGCGCCCGCGAGCCTCGCGTGGTTGGACTTGGGCTGGCTGCGATCCGCGATGCGCTGTCGTTCTTTCGGTACGAAAAGGCCGATCGGTACGGAGCGCCGAACCCGCTGCTGGAGCCGGCGGGCGCCGCGCTCACCGCCGTCCTCGCCTTCGGTCACTCGCAGTCGGGCCGCGTGCTCGCCGCCATGCTGGAGCTCGGCCTCACCCTCGACGGCCGTGACCGGCCGGTGATGGACGGCATCTACGTCAATGTCGCCGGCGGCGGCAAAGGCAGTTTCAATTTCCGTTTCGCCCAGACGAGCCGGCACTTCAGTCCCGACGTCGAGATGGATTATCCGACCGATTATTTTCCGTTCTCGACCGCCGACAGCACCGATCCCGAGACGCAAGTCACGACGTCGCTCCTGGCGCGCTACGCCGGCAAGCCGACGCCCAAACTGTTCATCGTCAACTCATCGGCCGAGTATTGGGCGCGGGCGGCGTCGCTGGTTCACACCACCGCCGATGCCGGCGCGGACCTACCGCCGGCGCCAAGTGCGCGGGTTTATTTGATGACCGGCGGCCAGCACAATCCGGGGCGCGGCGGCGACCGCGGCGATTTTTCGGCCTGCCGCAATCCGCTCGACTATCGGCCGATGATGCGCGGCCTGCTGATCCGGCTCGATGCCTGGGTGACGCTGGGCCGCGAACCGCCGGCATCGGCGGTACCGCAGCTCGCCGACGGCACCCTCGGTACACTCGCCGCCTACACCGAGTCGTTCCCGAAAATTCCGGCGCTGCGCGTGCCCGGGCACTTGCTGGTGCCGCCACGGCTCGACTTCGGGCCGCGTTTCGCGAGCGAAGGCATCGCCGATCTGATGCCGCCGCAACCCAAAGCGTCTTTCGCCACGCGCATCCCGCAACCCGACACCGACGGCATCGATCGGGGCGGGCTCCGCATGCCGGAAATTACCGCGCCGCTCGGCACCTATACGGGTTGGAACCTCTACAATGCCGCGACCGAAGCACCCGACCGCATCGGCCGCTGGGATGGCAGTTTCATTCCCTTCCCGCGCAGCGAGGACGAAAAGATCGCCACCGCCGACCCGCGCCGCGCCGTGAGCGAGCGCTATGCGTCGAAGGACGCCTACCTCGAGGCCTACGCCGCGGCGACGCTGTCGCTCGCCGAACAGGAACTAATTCTGGATGCCGACGTCAACCCGATGATCGACCGCGCCGGGCGGCTTTATGACCGCGTCATGGCGCGCGGGCTGGGGGATGAGAGCTGTGATGTGGTGAAAGAGAATCGTTGACTTCGCCCCCACACGCGCCTACACCCCGCGCCCATGACACTTGCCGCGCACCTCTTCGCCACCTCGCGTCGCCGCCGCCGTATTCACATCGGCGGGGCCGGCGCTGTGCGCGCCATTTAGCTCGAACATCGAGCTTCCTATTCAAACCCCCGCCGACGGCCCGTCGGCGGGGGTTTTGCATTGAGCCGGCGGGTCTTCTCACATCAGGAGACCACCATGAGTCCTTGCGCGCATTTGATGGATATCACCGCCCGGCCCGATCTCGTCTTTGTCGAGGGGCGCGGCAGTTGGCTGACGGATCAAACCGGCAAGCGATATCTCGACTTCATGCAGGGCTGGGCCGTCAACACCCTCGGCCACTCGCCGCCGGCGCTTGTCACCGCGCTCATCCGGCAGGCGTCGCAACTGATCAACTGCAGTCCGGCTTTCTACAATGTGCCGATGATCGAGCTGGCGGACATGCTTTGCCACGCCAGCGCTCTCGATCAGGTGTTCTTCACCAATTCCGGCGCCGAGGCCAACGAAGGCGCCATCAAGCTCGCCCGCAAGTGGGGCGCGCTGCACAAGGGCGGCGCGCACCGCCTCGTCACGCTCGACGGCGGGTTTCATGGCCGCACCCTCGCCACCATGGCCGCCTCGGGCAAGCCGCAGTGGCAGGCGCTGTTCGAACCCAAAGTGACGGGCTTCGACAAAGTGCCGCCGAACGACATCGACGCGGTTTCTCGCGCGATCCGGCCCGATACGGTCGCGGTGATGGTCGAGCCGATCCAGGGCGAAGCCGGCGTCATTTCGATGACCGACGATTACCTGCGGGCGCTCAGGGCGCTCACCCGCGCGCACGGCCTGCTGCTCATCCTCGATGAAATCCAGACCGGCATCGGCCGCACCGGCAAGATGTTCGGTTTCGAACACGCGGGCATCGCGCCCGACATCATGACGCTCGCCAAAGGCCTCGGCGGCGGCGTGCCGCTCGGGGCATTGCTGGCGACCCATGCGGCAAGCTGCTTCGTCCACGGCGACCAGGGCGGCACGTTTTGCGGCAATCCGTTGATGACCGCCTTGGGCGTCGCCATGCTGCGCGAGGTCATGAAACCGGGGTTTCTCGAACACGTGACAGCCATGGGCGATGCCTTGACCGAGGGTCTGACGGCGCTAGCGGCGCGGCATGGCTTTGGCAGCGTGCGCGGGCGCGGATTGCTGCTGGCCCTCGATCTCAAGGCCGAAATCGGACCGTCGATTGTAGCCGCGGCGCGTGACGCCGGCCTGCTGATCAACGCGCCTAAACCGAATTGCCTCCGCTTCATGCCGGCGCTGAACGTCACGGCCGATGAGATCGGCATGATGCTCGATCTCCTCAATCAGATTATCTGCGGCATGAAACCATGACGCCACACGGGAGAGGCCCAATGCAAACCTCGCAACGCCGCCGGTATGCGCGCGAGTGCTTCTCGGTCTCGTCGCGCACGGCCAAGATGCGGATATCAACGCAAAGAAGTGAAGGTTCGGCCGAACCGGAGCGCATCGGGCCAGGTTGTCGGATCGGTCCAGTCGGATTGGCCCGACCATGACCACAATATGAACTCTGCACGTCCGACAATGTTCTCGGCGGGCACGAAACCGACACCGCTAGCCTTGGGCCATCGGCTGTCGCTGGAATTGTCGCGGTTGTCGCCCATGGCAAAATATTGACCGGTTGGGACCACGAACGGTCCGCGATTGTCGCCGGGGCCGCCGTCGATCAGATCAAGCGTGAGATAGCTCGGACCGTCCGGTATGGATTCCCGAACCTCGCGCTGGTGCCCCATCGGAGCGACCGATGCCAAGGCACTAGCGGTATGCATGACCGGAACCGTAGCCCCGTTGATCAACAGCCCCCCCATTCGCGTTTCAATCACGTCGCCGGGCACGCCGACGATTCGCTTGATCAGGTCCGTGGAATTGTCGCACGGATGCTTGAAGACGACGATATCGCCGCGCGTCACCGGCTGCTCGAAGATCCGGCCATCGAACAGTGGCGGGCCGCCCAGCATGGAGTAACGGCTGTAGCCATAGGGAAACTTGCTTACCACCACACTATCGCCGACCAGCAGCGTCGGCATCATCGACTCCGACGGAATGTAGTAGTTCGCGAAAACCGAGGTATTGACCGCCAGGACAAAGGCGAGCCCGAGCGCGATATCGCGGAGCGAAAACAGAGCATATCGGATCATGGCCGGATACCCTTTTGAGGCGGGTCGCGACCCTACGCATCGGGACGCATCAACCGTGTGACAAGCCTGTAGGCCTACAGGCTTTTAATGCGGCGTGATCGACGCCTGGCGCGAAACCGCAAACTGGCGAGCTCGTCGCGAATCGCCTTCGCGCCCGACATCGGCGGCATGGTCATGAAAGGCCGTTTCAGGTGTTTGACCGCGCCCGCCAGCACGGTGGCATTGCGTTCGCCGCCCGGGGCGTCGAGCAACCGCACGCGCCACCTCGCCTCAATGAATCCTTCCGCGATGCGATCTGCGCGAAGGTCAGACTTTCGCTCAAGGCAGACGTTCACAAGCATGACGCCGCGCGGGGCGAGACATCGTCGTGCCGCTGCGGCAAGGGCGGCGCCGGTCAGATGTGCGGGGATATTCTCGCCAAAGAAAGCGTCGACCACGATGGCGTCGAAGCGCCGCCGCGCGCTTTGCATAAACGTGAGGCCGTCGCCGACATGGGTTCTGACCTTTGCGGGCAACCCGAAGTATTGTCGCGCCAGACGAAACGCCACCGGATCGACATCGACCATCGTCACGGCGCAGCCGGTCCGCGCCAGCATGATGCCAAGCGTGCCGCCGGCGCAACCGATGACGAGCACGCGCCGCGCTTTCGCCTGCACCGCTAAGCCAAACAAGGCGTGGATGTAGCCGTCGAGGCTGACGCCGTTTTCATCCGCAGTGGTCTGATTGCCGCGCTTCTGCTCGTAGACCAGCACACGCGTGCGGGCACGATAACGCAGCGTGATGGTGCCGAAATCGGAGCGATGCTTGCGGGGCGGCGGACGGCGCAGAGGCATGACTCAGCCAGTCAAAGGCGTGAGCGCCCGCCTGACATCCTCGATCGACCTCACCTGTATCGCTTCAAGCCCCGCCGCGCGGGCGCCCTCGACGTTCTCGGCCACGTCATCGAAGAACAGAATGCGCTCGTGCGAGACGCCAATCTCGCGCGCAACGTGGTCAAAGACGGCGCGATCGGGTTTGCGCAGACCGATGGTTGACGACGCGAAGATGTGCCGGAAGTGTCGCAGCACGTTGTCGAAGCGACCAGCAGACCAGTGAGCGACGTGGATGCGGTTGGTGTTGGTAAGAGCGTACAGCGGCAGGCGGCGACCGGCCGCCGACAGCAATTCGGCGATGCCCGGTACCTCGCCAACGAAGATGTCGTTCCAACCGGCGAGAAAGTCGGCATCGGAGATTTCAATGCCGAGCAATCTCCGCAAATGCTGGAACCAGTCTGCCGCCTCGATCTCACGACGCTCGAAGCGTTCATGCTGATGATCGAACGCCATTCGCGCCTTGATTGGCGCCGCATCGCATCCGGCCGCCGCCGCCCAATGGCGGTAGACGCGGTCGAAGTCGATATCGATGACGACCCGGCCGAGATCGAACAGGAGGGCAGTCGGAAAAGTCCGGCCTAAACGGCCCATCACCACGTTGACCTGCATCGAGAACAAGCAATAATCATCTCGCTACATACCAGAACCCGATGCATTTGCGGAGAGGCGCAACGCACCGTGAGCGATGGCGTCAATCCCACCGGCGAGCAATTCCCCTTCGTCATCCTGGTCGTCGAGGACAACGACTATATGGGCGACGTGCTGGTGAAGGCCCTCAAACGCATCGGCTTCCCGCGCACGGTACCGGTCAAGTCGGTCAAGGACGCCGTCGAAACTCTGCGCAACTCGAGCAAGCCCGGCAGCCGCGGCGGCGAGGTGTGCGACATCGTCATCGCCGACCTGGTGACACCGCCGGTGAACGCCAATCACCTGTTGCGCTGGGTCCGGAACGACAAGGCGTCGCCCAACCGCTTTCTGCCGTTCATCGTGCTGTCGGGCGCCGCCGATCGTGCCAATGTGGTCGAGACCCGCGACCTTGGTAGTAATTTATTCATGGCCAAGCCGTTCTCGATCGAGAAACTGTTCAAGGCGGTACAGCGCATCATCGACGCGCCGCGCCAGTTCGTTATGACGCAAAGCTACTTCGGCCCCGACCGGCGGATCGCCGCCAAGGATGCCGCCGTTCCACCAACCGAGAGGCGCCGCCCCGACGAAAAACATGCGACTGTCGTCTTCACCGATTCGCGTGTCGAGAAAGCGAGCCAAGGCACCAAGGACAGCGAGGTGTGGTTGTTCAAGCTGCCGAACCGCCTGAAACAAACCTTGGGCTCAAGCGCAATGAGGACCGAATTTCACATCCCTGACCACATCATCGATTCGGCGCAGGGCGAACTGAAGCGTGAAGGCGCGGGCTTTCTGGACTGGGCCAAGTCATACCTCGACACTATTTCCAAGGAAGTCGAGGCGGCCAAAGGCGGCGCGGGCGGACAGGACGCGGCCTTCGCCAAGGTCAATTTCATCGCCCACGAACTGCGCGGCCAGGGCGGCACGTTTGGGTTTCCGCTGGTCACTGCCTTCGCCAAGTCGCTGTACCAGGCGACCACGCCGCCGTGCCGCACCGACGACGCCGGCGCCGAGATCGTCAAGGCGCATGTCGACACCTTGCGCGCCGTGATCCGCGAGAAAATCGGCGGCGACGGCGGCGAAATCGGCAAGCAACTCTACATGGGCCTTCGCCAGGCGATCGCCAAGTACGGCGCGGCGGGGTGAGGCTGAGCGCTCACTCCGGCAGTGGTTTTGAAAAATTCCCAGCACAGCCCCGCGCCGAGATGACGGCGAGTTGATCAGCGACTGTGCCCAGGATCACCATGTCTCTGCGGCGCGACTCAACGTCGCCTTCCCGCTCGATCGGATACGACACCCACTTGCCATCCCGGCAAATGAATTGGCTGCCGTATCGTTGGCGACGTCCCTCATGCATGGCGACGCGATCGAACAGCAGCGCGTAGTCTTCGGTGTTGATGTCACCACTTGGCAGAAGACGTTCCATGCGCACGAGCACGTCCTTCATGAACTCCGGTTCGGTATTGATCGCGTGCTGCACGACCAGCCACGCCGCTTGGGCGGCCTCGTGGCCATACTCGCTCTTGGTGAACCAGCCGTCCGCAGGCATCAATTCCTTGAGACGGGTGATATTGGCCGCGTCGCGCGGAATGATGACAGCCTGAGCCGCGTCAAACGCGGCTCTGGACAGATCGGATGGCAGAGCCGTGAAGTCGATCTGCAAATAGGCGGCGCGCGGTTCCTGATCGAGCCGGCAGAGGCGCAGCAATTCCTCTGAGACCGATGCGGGCGGCGGCAGGGTGGCCAGCTCGCGGTCAATTTTCTCGTATGCGGCGGCGACGGGGGCGATGATGGCGGAAACATCACGCGTAACGTCCTCGAGGGCAAATGACGATCGCGCCACGAAGGCGAAAAAAAGCAAGCCGAGAGCATTGGCGGAAATCGCGCGCATCAACAGCACCCACGCCATTCAAATTCACGATTCAACATGTCGATACAGGTCCATCGCATCATGTAAAACACGCAAAATGACCATGGTCGGTAGATTGGTGGAGCGGTCGGCGCGACAGAGGAGAAAGTGCCTACCTTTCGTGCCTCGCCGCGCGACATGAAGCGAGTACACGTCTTCGCCAATTTTCGGCCTCGCCTTTAAGCCAACTGTCGCTGGGCCGTCGACGAGCGCATCGAACGCGGTATATAACGCGCTCGAATATGCTTTCGCCTGCATCGTGCCAAATTTCTCCGACGTCCAGATCAATATGTCTGATAAATCGGCCCGCGCAGCTTCTGCCCACCGGACATTCCACGGCGTCTTGCCGGTCAACCCTTCCGCCCGGCGCGGCGCGCTCCCTCGGCAATGGCCGCGTCAGCAATTTCGTTGAAACGTTTCCGCAACTCAGCCCGGCTCGAAAACGTCTCGAAGCGCTCCGCCGCCAAGTCATCGAGACCAACCTGGGCGGCTTCGCGCAAGGCCTTCAAGCGCGCCTTGTCCTCAGCATCGCGTAGCTCGACCAGCCGAAGCCCTTCGCGAATGATCTCGCTCGCATTCTGATACCGGCCAGACGCGACCATTGACTCAAGTGTCCGTGCTTGGCGGTCGGTGAAAACGACGTTTCGGGTGGGCATGGCGGGTCCTCGCTGATGATCATTGGCATATTATGCTAATGCAGTCAGCGCGACAATCCTGCCTTTTTGCCAGAACTACCGAATCCCAAATTCGCGATGGAACACTCTTGCCAATAGGATTTGCGATCCTGGTATTACTTGGAGTTAACACATCCAGCCGCGACCCTAGCCACGATTCCGCTGGTCGCGCCGACAACCGCCATTGCAAAAATGAAATTGATGCGAGCTCGCCACCAATGCTCCGTGGGAATCCCATTCACGACAAGGCCCTGCCCATTCTCATAATATGAACTTGAAGGGTCGATTGTGTTCAATTCGGAAATGAAGAAGCTGAATATGATCGCGGCCCCAACAATAGTGCCGCACATCGCGGCGTGGACTACCGACCTCATTCCGAGCCACTCCACAAGAAGCCAGACCGGATAACCGAACACGACACAAACGAAGAACGAGAGTGGCAAGCCGACGACAATTGCCCAGTATCCATAGTCGGCAAGCGTCTCCAAAGCCCGCCATGCGGTCCCTTTCCCGAAAAGTTGCTTGAGGAAGGAAGGCCCAATGATGATGAAATTGATCATCGCCCAGGACACAATTGCTGCAGCACAGAGTCCGGTCAGCTTTTGCACAGGTCTAAGGGCCGTATCATTGGGGAATTGTTCAACCATTCACCTGCCCGTCGCCGCCTCTACAACGTCTCCTGAAACCTCACCGCCTGGCCGATCTGCTTCGCGACCAGCTCATCGTCGCGCATGACGATGTTGCCGCGGATGATCGTCGCCTTCGGCCAACCCGTGACCTGCATGCCGTGGAAGGCGGTCCAGCCGGTTTTGCTGGCAATCCATTTGTTCTCGATGGTTCGCTTGGCCTTGAGATCGGCAACGGTGAGATCGGCGTCGTACCCCAGCGCGATGCGGCCCTTGCCGGCAACGCCGAAAACGCGCTGGACGCCGGCGCTGGTGAGTTCGACAAAGCGCTGCAATGACAGGCGGCCCTGCGCGACGTGATCGAGCATCAGCGGCACCAGCGTCTGCACGCCGGTGAGGCCCGAGGGACTGCGCGGATATGGCCGCGACTTTTCCTCAAGCGTGTGGGGCGCGTGGTCGGAGCCCATGCAGTCGACCACGCCGTCGTTGATCGCGCGCCACAGCGCGTCACGGTGGCGCGCGTCGCGGATCGGCGGATTCATTTGCGCCAATGTTCCGAGGCGCTGGTAGCACTCGGGCGCTGCGAGGGTGAGATGTTGCGGCAGCACTTCAACGGTGGCGATATCCCGGTGCTGGGCGAGGAGTTCCATCTCTTCGGCGGTCGAGACATGGAGCACATGCACGCGCCGGCCGGCCTTGCGGGCCAACGTGAGCAGACGCTGGGTCGAACGGACCGCCGTTTCGACGTCGCGCCACTCGGGGTGCATCGACACGTCGGCGCCATCCTTGACCATCGGGTTGCGCTCGACCAGGCGCATGTCGTCTTCGCTGTGCACGGTGACGCGGCGCGTGCCCGAGGCGAGCACGCGGGCAATATTCTCATCGTCGCGCACCAGCAGCGAGCCGGTGGACGAGCCCATGAACATCTTGATGCCGGCGCAGGCGGGCACGCGCTCAAGCGCGGCCAGCTGGCCGGCGTTCTCGGGCGAAGCGCCGACGTAGAATGCAAAATCGGTCCACGATCGGCCGGTGGCACGGCGGACCTTGTCGGCCATCGCCTCGGCCGTCGTCGTCGGCGGATCAGTGTTGGGCATTTCGAACACCGCGGTCACGCCACCCAGCGCCGCACCGCGGGTGCCCGATTCCAAATCCTCTTTGTGCGTCGGGCCCGGCTCGCGGAAGTGAACTTGCTCGTCGATCACGCCGGGCAGCACCGTGAGGCCCTTGGCGTCGAACACACTGCCCGCGGATGCGGTGCGGAGATCGCCCAGCGCCGCGAAACGCCAGGCGCGGATGCCGACGTCGCAGGCAACCAGGCCGCCAGGGGTGAACACCTGGCCGCCCTTGACGATCAGATCATAGGTTTGGGTCATTCGTTCGGCTCACGCGGACAAAACGTCGAACACATCGCCATCGGCTTTGCGGCCCAGCATATGGCGGTTGTGCCACAAAGCATAGAACAGCAAATGCCACCGCGCGGCGGCGGTGTGGTCGTCGCCGACCGCGAACAAATCCACGACGGCTTCGGGGCTGGCTATGTCGGCGATGCCTGGCTGGCGTGCGACCAGCGGCCCGACTCGGCGTCCTTCCGATGCCATCCACGCCCCGACCGGAACCGAGAACCCGCGTTTCCGGGCGAACGCGTCGTATCCCGGTAGGGCGTCGGCCAGCCAGCGACGGACCAGATACTTGCCGAGCCCGTCTTTGACCTTGAGCGAATCCGGCACCATTGCCGCGACCTGCGCGACCTTGGGGTCGAGAAACGGCACGCGGCCTTCGATACCATGCGCCATCAGGCAACGATCGAGCTTGATCAGCAGGTCATAGGGCAACCACGCCGCGATATCGATGGCCTGCGCGGCTGACATGCGCGTTGAAGCCGTCACCGTCGCTTCGATCCGATCGATGGCACTGCGCCAATCCGTCGGTTCGGATCGCAGCATGCCGAGCCCGGCGAAAGCGCTCCTGTGCCACGGCTTGCGCCGGAACGGCCACGGCCGCACGGCCGATCTGTAACGCCCATAGCCGGCAAACAGTTCATCGCCACCCTCGCCCGTGAGAATGACTTTCACCTCTGACCTGGCGCGCGCGGCCAGCAGGTACGACGGCACCACCGCATAGTCGGCGGCGGGATCGTCCACGGCAGCGGCAATGGCCGGAAGCGTTCGCCAAAAATCTTTGACGCCGACTTCGATCTCGACATGGCGCGCGCGACATTTCTCGGCGACCGCGCGGGCAACGGCGCGCTCGTCGTGCGCGTCGGTACCTGGAAACGCCGCGGTGAAGGCCAGTACTGGCGCGTCGTGCTGCCGGCTCATGGCCGTGAGCACGGCGGATGAATCGATGCCGCCTGACAAAAACATGCCATAGGGCACGTCGGACCGGCAGTGGGCACGCACGGAATCGTTGAAAGCGCGATCGAACGCCGCGAGCGCATCGGCCTCGCTCGTCGGCGCAGGCGCGAAAGAGAGCGCGGGACGGCGTCGCCGTTCGGCGACGCGTCCGTCACGAATCACGATGGTCTCGCCCGGTGCGACGCGATCGATGCCGGGGAAAGCACATGTGGACGCGAATTGCATCGCCAGTAGCTGGTCGCGTGCCGACGCACTGACCGCGGCCGGCACGACACCGGCCGCGATCAATGCCTGGGCTTCGGATGCGAACCACACGCCATTCGCGGTCTCGGCCAGGTAGAGCGGCTTGATGCCGAACGGGTCGCGCGCCAGGACCAGCGACCCATCGCGGCGATCATGAATGGCGATGGCGTACATGCCGCGCAATTTGTCGGCGAACGCGACGCCGTCGCGCAGATAGAGACGAAGCGCGGACTCGCAGTCGGAATTCGTCCTGTATCCCGAAAGCTCCTGGCGAAGATCGAGATCGTTATAGATTTCCGCGTTGGCAATCAGCGAAACGCCGGCATCGTCCCGCAGCGGCTGATCGCCGGAAATAAGATCGATGATGGCGAGACGGCGATGGACCAAGGCGACGTTGCCCGACGTTTCGATCGCCTCGCCATCGGGCCCGCGATGCGCCAGCGCTGTCGCCAACGCTGCGAGGGCGGCGCGCGGGACTTCCGTGCCCGGCTTCAGCGCGGCGCCGGCGATGCCGCACATGGCCGAGCGTATGGAAAGTAGGTGTCTGACCCCAGAAGATTCATTTGGTCACGAGGGAGCGGAAGAAGTCGAGGTACGCGGCCACCATCTTCTCGGCGCCAAAATCGGCCTTCACGGTTGCCGTCCCTGCATCGGCCAATTTCTTGGCGAGCGCGCTGTCGGCCAGAACGCGGCGGATTGCCTCGGCCAGGGCCTTGGCATTGCCGACCGGCGCGAGAATGCCGTTGTCGTGATCGCGGATCAGAAGGCCCGGCCCCAGCGTATCGGTCGCGATGACGGGCTTGCCCGCAGCCCAGGCTTCGACGACGAGATCGCTCATGTCGTCTTGGCGGCCCGGCAGCACAAACAGGTCGGCCGCCGCGAAATAGGTCCGTAAATCGTCCTGCCACCCGACAAAACGCACCCGCGGTTTCATGCCGCGATCGAGCGCGTGCTGCTCGAACTTCGCGCGATCCGCGCCGTCGCCGGCAATCCAGATGTAAACGCTGGTCAGCCGCGCCACCGCGTCGATCAGCACATCGAACCCTTTGTCCTCGATCAACCGCCCGGCGGTGAAAACAATGCGCGCCGTGGGCGGTGTGAACAGGCTCTTGCGATCAATGGCGGATATCGGCTCGCGCGGCAAAACGTACGACGGAAGATTGGCGATCACTTTCAACTTGTCCGCCGACCATCCCGCCGCGAGCGCCGCGTCGGCGCGGGTCTTGTACGCCGTGAACACGCCAACGCTAGCCTGGTAATCGACCGGTTTGGAACCGTCTCCGAGCCTCGCCACATGCGCATAACCGCCGCGATCGACCAGGGCGGTGACCTCGGGTGACCACGATACCACCACGTCTGGGGTAAACCTGGCGAACTCGGCATCGAGCCGGCGGCGGCTCATGAAGGCGAATCGGCCGGGCAGTTCGACCTCGGTTACGTCGAGTCCGGTAATGGTGAGGCGCCGGGCACGGTCGCCGCGCGGCGCGATCAACAGGCGTTGAACAACGCCGGCGGCGGAAAGCGCGCGCGCGAGCCGCTCGATCTGCAATTCGGCCGAGCCGAAGTCCTCGCCGGCCATGACGTGGGCGATTTTCATGGCCGCTCCATAGCCTGGGAAGGCCCCGATGACAATTCGCGGGCCGCGTCCAGCACCTGCTCGACCGACAGATTCGACAGTCGTCGGCCGGGCGCGTCGACGACCCTGACACGCGGCCCACGCGGCGCATAGTTGCGTGGCTCGGTCGGCCCGAACAACGCGAGCGTCGGGGCGCCGACAGCCGCGGCAAGGTGCGCCATGCCGGAATCGTTGCCGATGAACAGGCGGGCGCGTTTCAGCATGGCGGCGACCAGCCGCAAATCCGCTTCGCCGATCAGGGCAATGGGCGAAAGGTCAGCGAAGGCATCGAGCGCCGGGCGATCCTCCGACCCACCGACGATGACGAGCCGTGTTGGCGGTTGGATCAGCCGTCGGGCCAATTCAACAAATCGTTCCAGCGGCCAGGTCTTCTCCGTGCGCGCCGCAAGCGGCGAGATGGCAACGACGGGAGCAGGCCCAAGTTTTGCGATGGCGGCGGCTTCGAGGTCTGCGGACAATGGAATGCCCGGC
>Ga0194132_10005864_pt1 | contig 19494 bp, 19 predicted proteins | sample TA2KigOf80mmetaG_FD_148612 | JGI IMG/M metagenome (GOLD analysis project Ga0194132, IMG submission 148612) | Freshwater microbial communities from Lake Tanganyika, Tanzania - TA2015054 Kigoma Offshore 80m | ecosystem: Environmental > Aquatic > Freshwater > Lake | place: Tanzania: Lake... | reverse complement strand
CATGAGGCGTGAGGCGTGAGGCGCGTGGTGGGGCCTCTGGCGCGCCATGGGATGCGCTCGCGGCAATTGGCGTAGCAGCTGCCGCAGGCAAATCGCTACCGCGATCTTTCGCCTCACGCCTCACGCCTCACCCCGCACGCTGTTCCCCCCCCTCACCCCTCACGTAGCGCGGCGATAAGCCGTGCCAATGCCACCCCACGATGGCTAATCCGATTCTTCTGCGCCGCCGACAATTGCGCCGCGGTTTTGCCGAGCGCCGGCAGAAAAAAATACGGGTCGTAACCGAAGCCGCCGGCCCCGCGCGGCTTGTCAATGATTTCGCCCTGCCAGCGGCCTTCGGCAATGATCGGTTCGGGATCATCGGCATGGCGCACCAACACGATCACGCAAGTGTAATGCGCGCGGCGATCGCTTTTGCCCGCGAGCAACGCAATGAGCTTAGCGTTGTTGCGCGCATCTTGCGCGTCGCGATCGCCGCCTGGCTCAGCAAATCGCGCCGAATGTACCCCTGGCGCGCCGCCCAACGCGGCAACGCAAATCCCCGAATCATCCGCGAACGCCGGCAAACCCGTTGCACGGCTCGCGTGCCGCGCTTTCGCCAGCGCGTTTTCGATAAACGTATGATGCGGCTCGTCCGCTTCACTCACACCCAACTCGGCTTGCGGCACGATGCTGATGTTAAGCGGCGCACACAGGTCGCGAAACTCGCGCAGTTTCCCCGGGTTGCCCGACGCCAGAACGAGTTGATCGAACTTCAAAAATATTAAATTAAATCAATTACTTACGATAATAACGCCTGGCGCTGCAACGCAATCAACCGTTGTATGCCCGCTTGCGCCAGATCGACCATCCCATCCATTTGCGCGCGCGAGAACGCGGCACCTTCCGCCGTGCCTTGAATTTCGATCAAGCCGCCGCTGCCGGTCATCACCACGTTCATGTCGGTGTCGCAGGTGGAGTCCTCGGCGTAATCGAGATCGAGTAGCGGCGTGCCCTCGCGCATGCCCACCGATACCGCCGCGACGTGATCGCGGATCGGCGACGCGGTTAACAATTGCCTGGCCAGCAAATCGTTCACCGCGTCATGCAGCGCGACAAACGCCCCGGTGATACTCGCCGTGCGCGTGCCGCCATCGGCCTGCAGCACATCGCAATCCAAATGAATCGAGCGCGGCCCCAGCGCTTGCAGATCGACCACCGCGCGCAAGCTGCGCCCGATCAGCCGCTGGATCTCCTGCGTGCGCCCCGATTGCTTGCCGCGCGCGGCTTCACGATCGGTGCGGGTGTGGGTGGAACGCGGCAGCATGCCGTATTCGGCGGTCACCCAGCCTTGTGTCGTGTTGCGCAAATGCGGCGGCTGTTTTTCCAGCACACTCGCCGTGCATAAAACCTTGGTGTCGCCGCTTTCGATCAGCACCGAGCCCTCGGCGTGGCGGGTGTAACGCCGCGTGATTTTGATCACGCGCAATTCGTCGGGTTTTCTACCGCTCAACCTCGTGCTCATGCTATCTTCCTGACTCAATCTTGAACGCGGATTATACGTGAGCGCTGCTACCCACATTTACAGCATGACCGGCTACGCGGTAGCCGCCAAGGAACTCAGCGGCGGCACCTTGACCGTGGAAATCCGCGCGGTCAATAACCGCTATCTCGACCTGCAATTTCGCCTGCCGGAAGAACTGCGCGCGGTGGAGCCCGTGCTGCGCGAATTGTTCGTCGCGCGGCTCGCGCGCGGCAAAATCGAATGCCGCGTGGCGCTTGCCGCTTCGGCCGTGGCGCCGGTGGCGCCGGCGTTGAACGAAGGGTTAATGCAGCAGCTCGCGGCGTTGAATGCGCAAGTGTTGAAAGTGTTCCCGCAAGCCGGCAGCTTGCGCTCGGCCGACGTGCTGCGATGGCCCGGCATGCTGGGCGCGGACACGCTGCCCGCCGAAGCCCTGCGCAGCGCCTGCCGCGAAGCCGCAGCCAGCGCGCTCGACGAATTCATCGCCGCGCGCGCGCGCGAAGGCGCAAAGCTGCGCGAAGCGATTTTGCAGCACGCCGCCGCCATCGAACAACGCGTCGCCGGCGTGGCGCCGCGCCTGCCCGCGGCCATCGCCGCATTCCAAGACAAATTGACGCAACGCTTGAAAGACGCGCTGGGCAACGCCGACGACGAACGCATCCGCCAGGAAATCGTGCTCTACGCCGGCAAAATCGATGTCGACGAAGAATTGACGCGTCTGAAAACCCACATGGCCGAACTGCGGCGCATCCTCATGAAAGGCGGCGCCGCCGGCAAGCGCCTGGATTTTCTGATGCAGGAGTTAAACCGCGAAGCCAATACGCTGGGTTCCAAAGCCGCCGATATCGAGATCACGCAAGTGTCGATGGATTTGAAGCTGTTGATCGAGCAGATGCGGGAACAGATACAGAATATCGAGTGAACGGCAACCTCTACATCGTCAGCGCCCCCTCCGGCGCCGGCAAAACCAGCCTAGTGGCGGCGCTGCTCGACATCGATCCGCGCGTGCGCAAGTCGGTATCGTTCACCACGCGCGCGCCACGCACGGGCGAGGCTGATGGCCGCGAATACAATTTTGTCAGCGTCGCCAGGTTCGAAGCGATGCGCGCGCGCGGCGATTTTGTCGAAAGCGCGCTGGTGCACGGCAATTATTACGGCACTTCGCACCAGTGGGTGGGCGCGCGACTGACCGAAGGGCAGGACATTTTGCTCGAAATCGATTGGCAGGGCGCGGCCCAAGTGCGGCGTGTGCAGCCCGATGCGGTGGGCATTTTCATCGTGCCGCCGTCCTACGATGCCCTGTTATCGCGCTTAAGCAATCGCGGCACCGATGCGCCCGACATCATCGCGCGGCGGCTCAAAAATGCGCGCGAGGAAATCGCGCATCTTGTTGATTTTGATTATGTTATTATCAACGACGATTTCGACCGCGCGGCCCAGGAACTGGCCGCCGTGGTGGTTGCCGAACGTTTAAAGCGCGCGCGGCAATTGATGCGCAACCGTGGCCTCATCGAGCCTTTGTTGCATCCCGGCGGCCCGCCCCCATCTGCTTAATTTGAACCTTTATCTGGAAACATCATGGCACGCATCACCGTAGAAGATTGTTTGAAAAGCATGCCCAACCGCTTCGAAATGGCGCTCGCGGCGACCTACCGTGCGCGGCAAATCGCCAACGGCTCGCAGCCCATGCTCGAATCGGCGCGCGACAAACCGACGGTCATCGCGCTGCGCGAACTGGCCGCGGGCAAATACGGCGCGGAAATTCTGGCGAAAGCGCCGAGTTAAGCTTTATGCACTAATGCGCTGGTATGCTCGCCGCCGCGACCGCGATCAAGGAATTCGCCGGCTACCTAAAGCCGGACGACTTGTCGCAGCTTGAATCGGCCTATCACTTTAGCGAGTCGGCGCATCAAGGGCAGTTTCGCGATTCCGGCGAACCGTACATCTCGCACCCGCTGGCGGTGGCGGGCATTCTCGCGCAGTGGCATCTCGATTCGCAGGCGCTGACCGCCGCGCTGCTGCACGACGTGATGGAAGACACCTCCGTCACCAAGCACGAGCTCTCGAAAACCTTCGGCAAGCCGGTGGCGGAACTGGTCGATGGCGTATCCAAGCTCGACAAGGTCGAATTCGAAACGCGCGAAGCGGCGCAAGCCGAGAACTTCCGCAAAATGCTGCTGGCGATGGCGCGCGATGTGCGCGTCATCCTGATCAAGCTTGCCGACCGGCTGCACAACATGCGTACGCTCGATGCCGTGCCCGCACACAAGCGCCGGCGTATCGCGCGCGAAACGCTGGAGATTTACGCGCCGATCGCCAACCGCCTGGGGCTTAACAGCATTTACCAGGAGCTCGAGGATCTATCGTTCAAGCACCTGTATCCCGCGCGCCACCGCGTGCTGACCAAGGCGGTGGCGGCCGCGCGCGGCAACCGCCGCGAGGTGGTGAGCAAGGTCAAGGCAGCGATTGAAAAACGCCTTGCCGAAAGCAGCATCGACGCGCAAGTGCACGGCCGCCAAAAGCATCTGTATTCGATCTACACCAAGATGCGCGAAAAGCATCTGTCGTTCGGCCAAGTGCTTGACGTCTATGGCTTTCGCATCGTGGTGAAGGATGTGCACGATTGCTACGTCACGCTCGGCGTGCTGCACGCGCTTTATAAACCGATCCCCGGCAATTTCAAGGACTATATCGCGATCCCCAAGGCCAACGGTTACCAATCGCTGCACACGCATCTGTTCGGCCCCTTCGGCGCGCCGATCGAAATTCAAATCCGCACGCACGAAATGCACAAAATCGCCGAAGCCGGCGTGGCCTCGCACTGGCTTTACAAAAGCTCCGATCAATCGATCACCGAGCTGCAGAAAAAGACCCATCAGTGGCTGCAAAGCCTGCTGGAAATGCAGTCGGAATCGCGCGATTCGATGGAGTTTCTGGAACACCTCAAGGTCGATCTCTTTCCCGACGAGGTCTACGTGTTCACGCCCAAGGGCAAGATCATGTCGCTGCCGCGCGGCGCCACCGCGGTGGACTTCGCCTACGCGGTGCACACCGATGTGGGCAACCGTTGCGTGGCGGTGAAAATCAATCACGAACTGATGCCGCTGCGCATCGAGCTGAAAAACGGCGACCGCGTGGAAGTGATCACCGCCTCGCATGCCAAGCCCAACCCGCTATGGCTGAACTTCGTCGCCACCGCCAAAGCGCGCTCGCATATCCGGCATTTCCTGAAAACCATGCACTTCGATGAATCGGTGCAACTGGGCGAGCGGCTGCTCAACCAGGCGCTGTCCGCGTTCAAATCGGGCACCGCCGCGGTACCGCAAGCGCAATGGGCGAAACTGGTGCGCGACACCAACGCGCAGTCGCGCCAGGAGATTCTTTCCGACATCGGCCTGGGCAAGCGTCACGGCGTGGTGGTGGCGCGGCAATTGCTGGCGATCCGCGACGGCGCGGCGGCGGAACACACCGACATGGGGCCGATTGTGATCCGCGGCTCCGAAGGCATGGCGGTGCAGTTCTCCAAGTGCTGCCACCCGATCCCCGGCGACCGCATCGTCGGCCTGATCAGCAAGGGCCAGGGCATGGCGATCCACACGCACGACTGCCCGGTGTTCGCCAAAACACACGCCGAGCCCGAGCGCGTGCTCGACGTTCAGTGGGACAGCGATTCGCGCAAGCTCTACGACGTCAACATCCGCATGGTCGTTGCCAACGAACGCGGCGTGCTCGCGCAAGTCGCCGCGTGTATCGCCGAGTCGGAATCGAACATCCAAAACGTTACCGTCGAGCCGCAAGACGGCGGCAACTACGCCACCATGCAGTTCACGCTGCAAGTCGCCAACCGCCTGCATCTGGCGCGCATCATGATCGAGTTGCGGCGCATTCAGTCGGTGGTGCGGATTACCCGGGTGCGCAATTAAGCGCCGCTATTTGCCCTGGCGCCGGCAGATGCTAAAGCCATCCTGCCACCCGATGGCGTAGTCGGTATCGGTCTTGAAGCGCGCCGCATCGCGCCGGAAACTGGCGCGAAAGCTCTCGCAACTGTCGCGAAAACCTTCCTTGAACGCGGGCTTGTGCCCGGACAGATTGATCGGCAACGGCTTTTGCGCCGGGGGCGCGGCGGGCGGCGGCCCGGGCACTGGTGCTGGCACGGGTTGGCCAGGCGGCGCGGGTGGTGGCGCTACCGTGGCGCAAGCGGCTAGCAATGCGCTCACGGCGCCCGCAAGCCATACGCGCTTTAACATGGTGTGCTCATGATCCCGTGTCATTCGGCGTAGCCCGGTGCGCGCACCAAGCCGCCGGGAGTTATGCGCCGCGCGCTCGCCCGCCACGGCATCAACCCGCGATATTTTGACGGTTTTTCGCTTCCAGCGACTTGATCAAGCCGTCGATGCCGCCTTTGCCGATCTCGCTGCCAAAAGTACTGCGGTAGTTGGTGACCAGGCTTAAGTTTTCCACCACCACGTCGTAAACCTTCCACGCGCTGCCTACCTTGGACAACCGGTAATCGACCGCAATCGGCTTGGCTCCCGAATCGCGTACGGTGGTTCTGACGGTGACATCATCATCCGCCGGCCGAAGCATGAGCGGACGCACCTCGACCGATTGCTGTGCGCTGTTGCTTTGCATCAGCGCTTGCGTATAGGTGGTTACCAGCAACGTACGAAACGCGTTTTCCAGCGATTGCTGCTGCGCCGGCGACGCATCACGCCAATGGCGGCCCACCGCCATGCGCGTCATCGCTTGAAAATCAAAAGTGGGCAACACTTTCTTTTCGACCACCTCGATCAACGCTTTGCGATCCTTGGTGTTCTTGATGACGCCCAGCACCTCGTCCGCGGTACTTTTCACCAGCACATCGGGCGCCATCGCGGCGTTTTGCGCCAGCGCGGCGGGCGCGGTCAACATCAAAGCAGCGATCCAAAAATACCATTTCCTGACCATCGTCCATCCCTTTTTAGTGTTCTCATCGCGGCGCATGCACGCCAGCCGTGTTTTAGGCACTGAACCCTTAACGCAGTTCCATGCCGTTGGTTACAATCAGGCACAACAACCACCCAAAAAATAATCAATAAAATCAATTGGTTATAAAAACACCCACGAATGAATTGCGACCAGGCGTTACAAAAACTAAGGCGAGCATTCTAGCTGCGCTGTTGCGCGGCCTTAACCCGCGGCGCGGCCGGCGACACACCCGGATTGCCGCCACGGCGCAACAGCATCAGCCACAGCGTCGCGCCCAACGCCAGCAGCAAAAACGGAATGGTGCCGTAACTCACCGCGTTCCAGCCGCTGGCATGCATCAACAAGCCGGAGGACAACGATGAAATCGCCATGGTGCAAAACACCATAAAGTCGTTGGCGGCTTGCGTTTTGGCGCGCTCGGCGGGCGTGTGACATTCGGTCAACAGCGCGGAGCCACCGACGTACATGAAATTCCAGCCCACGCCCAGGATAAACAGCGCGAACCAAAAATTGATCACCGCCGTGCCAGCGAGCGCGCACACCACGCTTAGCATCAGCAGCGCGATGCCGGTGAGTATGATTTTCAACACGCCGAATCGTTGAATCAGCGAGCCGGTAAAAAACGACGGCCCGTACATGCCCACCACGTGCCATTCCAACACGAACGCCGCTGAATTAAAGTGATGGTGGTGCGCGTGCATCGCCAGCGGCGTTGAGGTCATGAACAAATTCATGATGCCGTAGGAGAGCGCGCCCGCGAGCGCGGCGACGATAAACACCGGCTGGCGCATGATTTCCTTTAACGGCCGGCCGCCCTGCTTTTTTTCCTGTTCCGATAACTGCGGAATCTGCAAAAACGCCAGCAACAGCGCCGCCACCACGCACACCCCGATCAGCGACAAATACGAACCGAGAAACACGTGATCGGTGAATATATCCTTGGTACGCTTGGCCATCTCCGGCGCCACAAAGCCGCCGATGATGCCGCCGGCGAGCGTGAGCGAAATCGCCTTGGCGCGAAAACTCGGCTCCGCCACATCCGCCGCGGCGAAGCGGTAATACTTGCCGAACGCGGTGTACGCGCCCATCAACAGCATGCCGAAACACAGCAGCCAAAAATCGGCGAGCCACACCGCCGCCGAGCAAACACCGGCGCCCACCATGCCGATCGTCGTGCCGGTTTGAAAGCCGGCGCGGCGGCCGATCGATTTCATCAGCAACGAGGCAGGGATGGTGGTGATCGCCGAGCCGATCACATAGCTTGTCAACGGCACCGTGGCCCAAGCTTTATCGGGCGCGATCGCAACGCCCGTTAACCCGGTGATCGCCACCAGCGTCACGCCGCCGGTTTGCAGCGTGGCCTGGCAAGCGGAGAGCACGACTACGTTGCGGTGCTGCCTTTGCATCATCAATCCCGGATCGCGAAGTTCGTCATTTAGACGCGACTATAACGCATGCGCGGCGCTCGCCGTGAGCCAGCATCCATACCATGAACACGTCAGGCGCCTCGCCATGCTTGCCATACAATGGTTTTTTACTGCAGCGGCCCCATCCACGATGAAACCCGCACCCTTCACCTAGCATGCGCCGCGCGATAAACGCGAAGTTTTGGCGTTACTCGCCGGCACGCCCAACGCGCGGCAATCCGGCACGTCGGCCATCGCCAAACACGCAACCGCGGCACTATCGGCGGCTCGTTGCGCCATCTCGATCCGTCGGCGAAGCTGGTCACCCGCGCCACCGCGCTCGATGCCACGTTGATCGCCGAAAGCGCGCTAGGCACGCGGCCCATCGCCATCAAGGATTGGGGCCAGGGTTATCTCACCAACGCGCTCGCCGACGGTGACCCGTTGCACGCCGTGGAACTGCCGCTGTGGCCTACAGGCCGCGGCCATGTGTTTACCCAATACGCGCGGCGGCACTGCAGGTTTGCGCGTAAACGCGCAGGACAATCAAAAAAACCTTAGACGCAGATTTACGCAGACGAACGCGGATTACCAGCGCAAAAATCCGCGAAAATCTGCGTTAATCTGCGTCGAAAAAGGTTTTGAGGTTGGCCTCACGACCCCGCAATCGTCACCCCACCATCCACCACGATCATCTGTCCCGTCACAAACGCGCCCGCCTCGGTTGCCAGGAACGTCGCCACCCCGCCGATGTCTTTGGGCTCGCCGATACGCCGCATCGGTGTCGAAGCTTCACGCGAAGCGCGGCGCTTGTCATCGCTCCACAGCGCCTTGGCGAAATCGGTTTTGATAAGCCCCGGCAGTATCGTGTTGACGCGGATATTCTTCGGCCCCCACTCCACCGCGAATGCGCGCGCCAGACCCGCTTCCGCCGCCTTTGAGGTGCCGTAAAGCCCCAGCACGGTGCTGCCGCGCAGCGCGCCGATGCTGGAGATGATGATCATCGCGCCGCCGCCGCGCTCGGCGATTTTCGGCAGCACCATATTACCGAGCCAGAACACGCTCTTGACATTGGTCTCCATGATTTTGTCGAACACATCGTCACTCGCGGTGGCGAGCGGCCCGAAATGCGGGTTGCTCGCGGCGTTGCACACCAGAATATCGATGCCGCCCCACTTCGCCACGATCGCATCGACCGCTTTTTGGCACGCCGCTTTGTCGCCGACGTGGCACGGCAGCGCGAACGCTTCCTGCCCGCGCGCGGCGAACTCGGCCGCCACCGCGTTGCACGCTTCGGCCTTGCGGCTGGAGATCACCACCTTCGCGCCGGCGTTGGCCATTTCCTCGGCGATGGATTTGCCGATGCCCTTGGTGGAACCGGTGACAAATGCGACCTTACCCTTGAGACTAAACATGAGGAGTCATCCTTTCCACGATACGAAATTACTGTCAGTACGTAACATTACTAATTATCGCGACAAGCAAGACTCGCGATACTGTCGGCTGCTAAAAGTTCAACGCGCCCACGAACAACAAAGATGCGCATCGCCGCATCAGATGTTATTTTAACGCGCGGGCCAACAATCAACGCCCACACAAGGAGGAAGTGCGATGAAAAAGTCGGTCATTTTAGGCGGTGTTCTCACGGCAACGGTGCTGTCCGGTTGCGCCACGGTAAGCCCGCAATTGGTGGAATGCCTGCAGCCCAATCGCCGCGTGGAAGTGGAAGTCGTCGGCCAGCGCATGGCCAAACCCAAGCCTGCGCCCAAGCCCGCGGCTGACGCCAAGCCAAAGGCCGAGCCCGATGCGGCAACCGCCGAGGCTAAGCCAAAGCCCAAGAAGCCGGTGATGGAAAACGTCGAGCACAAGGCGATGGTGCAGGGCAACTGGGCGTTTGATTACGGTCAGGCTGCGCTCAAGGATGAGGGCAAAAAAGAACTCGACAACCTGGCGCGCACCATCACCAAAGGCGCGGGCAAGGACACTCGCCCCACCATAGTTGGTGCGATCATCATCGCCGGACACATCGACCGCACCGAGGCGGCCGACGGCAAACAAGCCGTGGCCGAAGCGCGCGCCGTCTCGGTACGCGATTACCTCGTCAGCCAAGGCATGGATCGCAATCTGATGTTCTGGGAAAGCAAGGGCGACAAGCATCCGGTGCCGGTGACCAAGTTCTGCGAGCGCTAACGCACACACCCATAGCGGGCTCTCGCCCATCCAAACGCCCCGCAATGCGGGGCGTTTTTTTTGGCGCGACACCCAGTGTTGTGCCTCACCCGGCGGCAACAACGCCATGCGCCCCATAAACGCATACAATTCTGGCGTCACCCACACCTGCCGCCACCATGACCACCACCGAAAAACCACTGCCGTTAGCGGGCCTGCGCATCATCGAAATGGGCCACACCGTGATGGGGCCCTCGTGCGCCGTCGTGCTCGCCGACCTGGGCGCCGATGTCATCAAAGTCGAGCCGCCCGAAGGCGAGCGCACGCGGCATAACATCGGCTTCGGCTCGGGGCTGTTTCCGCTCTACAACCGCAACAAGCGCAGCATTTGCATCGATCTTAAGTCGGACACCGGGCGCGGCATCCTCACCAAGCTCATCACCACCGCCGACGTGCTGGTGGAAAACTTCGCCCATGGCACGCTGGATCGTCTCGGCTTCGGCTGGGCGCAACTGGAAAACATCAATCCGCGCCTGATTTATTGCGCGTTAAAGGGCTTTCTCAGCGGCCCGTACGAACACCGCCCCGCACTCGACGAAGTGGTGCAGTACATGGCGGGCCTAGCCTACATGACCGGCCCGCGCGGCCAGCCGCTGCGAGCGGGTGCGTCGGTGGTGGATTTGATGGGCGGCATGTTCGGCGTCATCGGCATCATGGCGGCGTTAAAAGAGCGCGAGCGCACGGGCCGCGGGCAGATGGTGAAAAGCGCGCTGTTCGAATCGACCGCGTTCATGGTGGCGCAGCACATGACCGGGCAAATCGTCAGCGGCGAGGAACCGCCGCCGATGCCGCACAAATCGAGTTCGTGGGCGATCTACGAGACCTTCACCACCGCCGAGGGCAAAGTGATTTTCATCGCCATCACCAGCGACAATCACTGGCGCGCCTTTTGCAAGGCGTTCGGGCTCGATGCTCTGCTCAACGACCCCGCGCTCAAAACCAACCCGCAGCGCGCGGCGGCGCGCGGCCGCATCACGCCCACGGTGACGCGGATCGTGGCCGAACGCCGTTATGAAGAATTGGCGAACACGCTCGAACGCCTGAAGATTCCGTACGCGCCCCTGGCCAAACCGGCCGACCTATTCGACGATCCGCATTTGAACGCAGGCGGGCACATGCTCGATCTGCATTTTTTCAACGGCCAGCGCGCCAACATACCCGGCTTGCCACTGGAGTTGAGCCATCACAAACTTGGCATCCGCTCGCAGCCGCCGCGCAAGGGCGAAAACACGCGCGCGGTGTTGGACGAACTCGGTTACGCCAGCAGCGACATCGATGGGTGGATCGCGCAAGGTATCGCGCTGTTGCCTGAAAAAACGTAAGTATTTGATTTTATTGCACTTTTAGTTTTAGAGGATAAGGCTATGCACATCGACACCCGCAGCGAAAAACTGCTCGCCCACAAAGACGGCGCGGCCGGCTGGATCACCTTCAACAACCCGGCCAAACGCAACGCCATGTCGTATGAGATGTGGCTCGCGCTCGATATCGCGTTGAATGAATTTCTCGCCGACGACGCGATACGCGTGATTGTGTTAAAGGGGACGGGCGACAAGGCGTTTGTGTCGGGCGCGGACATCAGCGAGTTCAAGGAAAAACGCGCCAATCCGCAAATGGTCGCCGAATTCAACAAAGTGTCGGGCGCCGTCGCCAACAAACTCGCGCACTGCACCAAGCCCACCATCGCCATGATCCGCGGCTTCTGCATGGGCGGTGGCTTGGGCACGGCGTTGACTTGCGATCTGCGCATTTGCAGCGACGATGCGCGCTTTGGCATCCCCGCCGGCAAGCTCGGCGTGGGCTACAAGTACTCGGCGTTAAAGCGCCTCACCGATATCGTCGGCCCCTCGTACGCGGCGGAGATTTTTTACACCGCGCGCCAGTTCGACGCGCAGGAAGCGAAGGACATGGGTTTGGTGAACCGCGTGCTGCCGGCGGACAAGCTCGAGGAATACGTCGCCAACTATGTCAAAACCATCGGCCAAAACGCGCCGCTCACTTTAAAAGCGGTGAAAGTGTGTCTGACCGAAATCGTCAAGGACGAAACCCAGCGCGACCTCGCGCTGTGCGAGCGCGTGGTCGACGACTGCTTTGCGAGCAAGGATTACACCGAAGGGCGCACCGCGTTCATGGAAAAACGCAAACCGGTATTCGTCGGAGCGTGAGCGGTATCGCCGACCGCGCTTAACACTGACACCCCATGAAGCCGCGCACCGCCCACGGTCAAAACACGCTGCCCGCCGAATATTTTGTGAGCCCCGACGTCTGGCAACTGGAGCAGACGCGCATTTTTCGCGCGGGCTGGCTGCTCGCCGGCCACGTGTCGGCGTTGCCGCAACCCGGCAGTTATTTCGTGCACGACATCGGCCACGACAGCGTGATCGTGCTGCGCGATCGCGCGGGGCGCGTGCGCGCGCATCACAACTTCTGCCGCCACCGCGGCACGCGCTTGTGCCTGGAACACCAGGGCGAATTGGGCACGGCACTACGCTGTTCGTACCACGCCTGGACCTACGAACTGGACGGCGCGTTGCGCGGCGCGCCGCATATGCAAGATGTCGCGGGCTTCGACAAAACACAGTGGGGCCTACAACCGGTGGCGCTTGCCGAATGGCGCGGGTTTTTGTTTATCAATCTCGCGCCCGCACCGCAGGCATTTGACACGGCGTTCGCGCCGCTGATCGGCAAATTTGTGCACTGGCCGTTAACGCAGCTGCAATCGGTCCATCAAACCGTGTATGAAGTTCAAGCCAATTGGAAACTGTTTTTCCATAACTACAGCGAGTGTTATCACTGCCCGACAGTGCATCCGCATTTGAACAAGCTCACACCCTACCGCAACACCGAGAACGATCTTGACGAAGGCGCGGTGCTCGGCGGGCCCATGTGGCTCAAAAACCCCGAGGGCAGCATGAGCCTGACGGGCGAGCGTTGCGCGCCGCCCTTCGCACAACTTACCGCCGGGGAACGCGGCCGCGTTTATTACTACACGCTGTTTCCCTCGGCGTTTTTATCGCTGCACCCCGACTATGTGCTGCTGCACCGCGCGCAGCCGCTCGCCCTTGAGCGCACGCGCATCGTGTGCGATTGGTATTTTCATCCCGATGCGATCGCCGCGCCCGGTTTCGACCCCAAGCCCGCGATCGACTTTTGGGATCTTACCAACCGCCAGGATTGGGCGCTGTGCGCCAACGCCTATCAAGGCATACGTACCAGCGCGTGGACACCCGGCCCTTACAGCGAACTGGAAAGCCAGCTCGCGGCGTTCGACCGGCATTATTTGCGCGTAATGCAGGGTTGAACGTCACTTCGCCGGCAGTACGAGTAGGGTGCGCGTCGCGCACGCGTAGCGATCGCTGACGCGTGCGCGATGCGCACCCTACGCTGATCAAATTCCCGCAAGCTTTTGAAACGGCGTAAGAAAATATGGGGGATGATCAGCCGCGTGGGAGCGGGATTTAAAGCCCTTCTTACTGTGGCAGAAGGCTTAGAGATACACTAATTTTGCATCGCGCCCCAGCGCCCGCAGCGCGTCCGCGAATTAATGGTTAACCGGCCCTAAGCGTTCTTAAACTTCGCCTTGCGCTTTTTGATAAACGCCTCCAGCGCCTCTTTGGCATCGGCGGTGTAACGCAGTTTAGTGTTCATGGTGTTTTGCATGTCGATGAACTGCTCGGCCGAAATGTCATGCGCGCGGTGCAGCGCCTGCTTGGTCATGCGCACCGCGATCGGCGCCTTGCTGTTCAACTTTGCGGCCAGCGTGAGCGCCTCGTCCATCAGCGTTTCGTGCGGCACCACCTTGTTGACCAGCCCCCACGCCTTGGCTTGATGCGCATCAAACGGCTCGCCCAGCATGCAAATTTCGGTGGCGATCGCCCGCCCGACCAGCCGCGGCAGATAGTAGGCCGAGGCCTCGGCCATCAGCCCGATGCCGACGAAGTTGCAGCCGAACTCCGCCTTCTCGCTGGCGATTCGAAAATCCGCCGCGAACGCCATGTTGTTGCCCGCGCCGCGCGTCACCCCATTGATCGCCGCGATCACCGGTTTGCTCATCTCGCCGAAGGCGATCGGGTAGTAATACTTCGCGTCGAACATCGGCTGCGTGAGGATGCTGTTGCCGCCGCCCGCGTTCTCGGCCTCGGCACGCGCCTTCAAGTCCGCGCCGGAACAAAAGCCGCGGCCGGCGCCGGTGACGATCAGCGTCCACACATCGTCGTCGTATTCGGCCTTGCGCACCACATCGGCGATGTCTTCACGCATTTCGATGTTGAGTGCGTTGAGCCGGTCGGGGCGGTTGAAGGTGATGATGCCGGTGTGCTCGCGCACTTCCCACAGGATGGTTTTGTACATGCTGACGCTCCATTCGCGACGGGTTACTTCGCCGCCTTAAACCGCGGCGTACGCTCGCGGTCACCCGGGTTGTCCCAGCCCTTCCAGTTGGGTTTGCGTTTTTCCGCGAACGCCTTGCGCGATTCGATGCGGTCGGAAAGCGCGCCGTGGTTGTGCAGCACCTTGGCGTAGGCCTCGAAATCGTCCGACACGCGCCCGCGCATCGCGCGCATCATGTACAGCGTGTTGGTGCGCGAGGCCGGCGGCAGGCTCATCAAGTGATCGGCCATGCCCCGCGCCTCATCCATCAGCTTGTCGGCGTCGACCACGCGATTCAAATAGCCGATGTCGTGCATGCGCTCGGCGGTGAAGCGAAACGCAAACGCGATTTCCATCGCCACCGCGTGCGGCAGGTTGTTGACGATACCGTGGCTGTGGCCGCCCAACAGCCAGCGCTTGGCTTCGGACGATTCGAACGTCACCCCCCGCGCCGCCACGCGAAAATCCGCGCGCTCGGTGAGCATAAAACCGCCGCCCATGGCAAAGCCGTTGATGGCGCAGATTACCGGTTTGTCGAGCGTGCCGTCGTTGTAGGGGTTGGATTTTTTCGCGGCCTCGGCGGAAGCGCCGACGGTGCCGCGCTCGACCGATTCTTTCATATCCTCGCCCGCGCAAAACGCGCGGCCGACGCCGGTAAAAATCGCCACCTCCAAATCCTTGCTGTCGCGAAACTCGGTCCAGGCATCCGCCAGCAAATTGCGCATTTCGGTGCCCAGCGAGTTCATGCGCTCGGGGCGGTTTAAGCGGATGGTCATCACGCCATCGTTACGTTCGACTTCGACAAAGGCCATAGGGATCTCCAGTGATATTCGCGGGAACTCGGATTCGAGCCATTACCAAAACTCCGCCCCCTCGCCCCGCTAAAGCGGGGCGAGGGCGAGAGTATCGTTGAGCCGTGATCATACGCTATCAGCGTCGCTTGTCGCCGGCGCGCATCAGCGTTTATTCCCCTGCGCATCCATGCGCCAAATGTGCTCGCGCCAATACCAGCCGATCGCCGCGGTGCAAATCAACCCGAATACGCAATACAACGTCGCCGTCGCGCGATAACCCACATTCGCGAGCAGCGGCCCGGACACCAGCAAGCCCACCGGCACGCCGTAAATCATCAGCGTGCGCACGCCCATTACATGCCCGCGAAACCCCTCGCGCGTGGTACGCAACAGCATCGCGGAGAGCGGCACCATGCTCATGCTTTGCGCGCAGCCGGCGAGGATGAGCATGGGGATGCCGCCGGTAAAGCCCGGCATTTGCGCGAAGATCAGCGTCATCACGTACCAGATGGCGCAAAACACGATCATGGTGCGCGCGGTGGGCAGCTTGTAGCCGATGCGGGTGAGGATCAACGAGCCCACCAGCGCGCCGAACGCAAAACTCGCCGCGAGGTAACTCAGGCCGCGCTGGTCGCTCAAATACACATCCTTGGCCACGAACGGCAGCAGCCCGTTGGTGAGCGGAAACGCGCACAGATTCACTAAAAACGCCACCGCCATGGCCGCCAGCAAGTGCGGCGTCTGCCACACGTACACCATGCCGTTGCTCAAGTCATGCAGCGTGGAGGACGGGCGGTTTTCGGTGGAACCGTCGCGGCCGGTGACCCGCAGACTCAACAGCAACGCGCCCGCGTAAAAGACGGCGATGGCCATGTACGCATTGGCCATGCCCAGCCACGCCGCCAGCGCCGCACCGCTGAGCGCACCGAAGATGCGCGCGGAATCCTGGGTGGTGCGCGACACGCTGGCAGCACCCATGATATTGGACGCCGGCATGGTTTCACCCAGCATGGCGTAACGCAGCACCAGATCGGAAGGCCGCACCACGCTCAAGATGGCGCCGATGACAAAGACATGCCACGGCGCGAGCACGCCGCCCAAAGCCAGCGACATGGTGAATAGCGCCGTCACGGTGTAGGCGAGCCGCAGCGCGCAGTAGGTTTTTTTGTTGCCCACGCGCTGGCCGGTGACGCCCAGCACCGGCGCCATCAGCGTGCCCAGGTAGGTCAACGCGCCAAACATCGTCAGCATCACCACCGATTGCGTTTCGACCAGGATGAACCACGCGAGCAAAATGAGCTCCATCTCCTGCGCCCAGGAGGTCATCAAATCGGCGGGCCATTGAAAGCGGAAACTTTTGACACGAAACGGCGCGAGCGCGGACGTTTTCGCGGGGGGCGCGCTGGGTGCGGCACTCATCTAAAACAATATCTCCCTGACTTGGTTGGCACTTGCCGACAAAACGGACAACGCAAACCTTCTCTGCCGATTTACGTAAGTATTTGATTTTATTACATATTTTGTTTTGGCGCAAGCCTGCGATTTAGTCCGCCTTGACACCCGCCGCCTTGATAATCTTGCCGAGCTTTTCCACTTCACCCACAAAAAAAGCCGTGGCCTCGGCTGGCGTGCTGCCCACCGCATCGGCGCCCTCGCGCGCCATGAATTTTTGCACCTCGGGGTGCTGCATCGCCTTAACCACTTCGGCGTGCCAGCGCGTGACAATCGCGTTCGGTGTGCCCGCCGGCACAAACAACACCATCCAATTGGCGATATCAAAACCGGGAAACATCGAATCGAGCGTCGGCACGTCGGGCAACACCGCCGAACGCTGCCTGGAGGTGACCGCGATGCCACGCACCCGGTTCGCGCGCAACGACGGCGCCGCGCTATTCACGCCGGGAAACGCCATTTCAGTCTCGCCGCCAATCAGCGCGGTCAATGCCGGCGCCGCGCCCTTGTAGGGTATGTGCGTCATCACCGCACCCGAAACTTGCTGAAACATCGCGCCGGCAAGATGGCTGGTGGTGCCGGTGCCGTTGGAACCGAAGTTCAGGCCGCCCTTGGTCGCTTTGGACAACGCCACCACGTCCCTCGCGGTTTTCACCGGCACCGAAGGATGCACCGTCAACAGCGCCGGCACGTTACCGATGTGCGACACCGCGACCAAACTCTTGCGCGGATCGAAACCCATACGCGGCGTAAGCGTCACGTTCGCCGCCAGCGCCGAAGTGGTGAACAACACGTTGTAACCATCGGGCGGCGATTTGGCGACAACTTCGGCGCCGATGTTGCCGCCCGCGCCGGCGCGATTGTCAACCACCACGCTCTGCCCGAACGATTCCTGCCAGCGCTGCGACAGCACGCGCGCCAACACATCGGTGCCACCGCCGGGCGCAAACGGCACTACCACGCGGATGCCGCGGTTGGGAAATTCTTGGGCGTGGATGTAGGTAACAACCGTGAACAACAGCGACGCCACACCAATCAACAAACGGGATTTCATACGACCTCGCAATATCATTTCTCGTTAGCCGCCGAACAACCGCTGCCGCCGTTCCCGCCTGCGCGGGAACGACACATGGGGATCGCAATTTTCGATGTAAATTAAACCGCCGTTGCCACGATCACCGAGCCTAACTCAAAAGCGAACCCGCCAACTCAGCGAATCCAAATGCTGGTTTCATCACGAATCGGTGCGAAATACGGCGCATACTTTTTCAACTTGCACCCGCATCCACACTACCATGCCGATAACACATAAGCCATTGATTTAATCTAATTTTTTATTTTTTCCGACTACGCATGTCGCGGCACCCACTTACCTCACGCGCCTGGTGCGCATATTGGTCGGTTTCACGCCCGGCGGCACCAGCCGTGTGGTGGCACGCATTATTTCGCACCAGTCGAGCGATCTGTGGAGCCAACCATTCGTGGCCGGCAATGCAGCGGCGCAGATTGCGGCGATCATGGGTGGTGATATTGATGGGCGGATGAAGCTTGCGACAAAGAAGTGCGGGGTGAAGGGCGAGCACGGCCTGGCTGCGGTATGCTGTTGTCTGTGTTCGTCCTTGCGCCTTCATCCATTGTGGCAAAGGCACAACATAACTCGCAATGACATCGCCCACCCAACGCGCCCTCCCCAGCACCGTCGTCACCTTGGGCATGGTGAGCTTGTTCATGGATATTTCCTCCGAAATGATCCATGCGGTGCTGCCCATTTTTCTGGTGGCGGTAGTGGGCGCGAGCGCGTTATCGATCGGCGTCATCGAAGGCGTGGCGGAGGCCACCGCGGCGCTGATCAAAATTTACTCCGGCGCGATCAGCGATTGGTTCGGCCGCCGCAAGCCGTTGTTGTTGATCGGCTATGGCCTCTCGACCCTGTGTAAACCGCTGTTCGCGCTCGCCACCGGCGTGGGCGCGATCTTCACCGCGCGCGCGCTCGATCGCATCGGCAAAGGCATACGCGGCGCGCCGCGCGATGCGCTGATTGCCGATGTCACACCGAAGGAACTGCGCGGCGCGGCCTACGGATTGCGCCAATCGCTCGATACCATCGGCGCGGTGGCGGGCCCGCTGCTGGCGATCGCGCTGCTGGCGGCGAGCAACAACAACTTTCGCCTGGTGTTTTGGGTGGCGGTGTTGCCCGCGCTGATGTGCGTGGCGCTGATCGTATTCATGGTGAAAGAACCGCCGCGCGCGCAACCAGTAGTCGCGCGCCCGTTTCCGATCAGTCGTGCCGAATTAAAACGCCTGCCGCGCGCCTTCTGGTGGGTCAGCGTGCTCGGCGCGGTGCTGACGCTCGCGCGGTTTTCCGAAGCGTTTATGCTGCTGCGCGCGGAAAACGTCGGGCTCGCCATCACCTGGGTGCCGATGATCATGGTGCTGATGAATCTGGTGTACGCCGCGAGCGCCTATCCACTCGGCGTGCTCGCCGACCGCGTCAACCGAAAGCTGATGCTGGCCGCGGGCGTGGGCTTGCTGATCGCGGCGGATATCGTGCTCGCATTGGCAAATCACTGGTGGGCCGTCGGCGTGGGCGCGATGCTGTGGGGCTTGCACATGGGCGCCACACAAGGGCTGCTTTCCGCCATCGTCGCCGATGCCGCGCCCGAGGATTTGCGCGGCACCGCCTTCGGCGCGTTTAACCTGATGACGGGCCTTGCACTGCTCGCCGCCAGCATCATCGCCGGCGCGCTGTGGACGTTTCTCGGGCCGGCGATGACTT
>Ga0194132_10005863_pt1 | contig 19495 bp, 20 predicted proteins | sample TA2KigOf80mmetaG_FD_148612 | JGI IMG/M metagenome (GOLD analysis project Ga0194132, IMG submission 148612) | Freshwater microbial communities from Lake Tanganyika, Tanzania - TA2015054 Kigoma Offshore 80m | ecosystem: Environmental > Aquatic > Freshwater > Lake | place: Tanzania: Lake... | reverse complement strand
GGGGGGGTCAGCTGGTCCAGACGAGTCCCTGGATCTCCGAGTAGGCCTGCAAGCCGTAGCTCCCGCCATCTCGGCCCACACCGGACTGCTTGAACCCGCCGAAGGGCGCCTCGTGGTTCCGCTGAAGCGTGTTGATCCCGACGACGCCTGAGCGGAGTTGGGTCGCCACGTTCCAAGCACGGGCCGTGTCGGCACTCCAGACGTAGGAGTACAGCCCGTAGTCGGAGTCGTTGGCGATGGCGACGGCCTCGTCGTCGTCGTCGAAGGGAACGACCACGACGACCGGTCCGAAGATCTCCTCTCGCACCGGCGTCATCGTGTTGTCGCAACCGACCAGGAGTGTGGGCTCCACGTAGAACCCCACGTCGAGTCCGTCGGGACGACCACCGCCGACGGCGACCTCCGCTCCCTCCGCCACGCCGGCGGAGATGTAGCCCTCGATGCGACTCCGGTGCACGTCGGTGATCACCGGCCCGACCACGGTGTCCTTCTCCGTCGGCGGACCCACCTTCATGAACGCCGCTGCGCCCGTCAGGCCCTCGACGAGCTGGTCGTGGACCGAGCGGTGGACGACCACCCGGGTGGGCGCCGTGCAGATCTGGCCGGAATGGAACCCCCACACCGAGGCAATACCCCCGATCGCAGCCTTCAGGTCGGCGTCGTCGAACACCACACACGCACCCTTGCCGCCGAGCTCGAGCAGCAGGCGCTTCATCTGGCCACCCGCCACCTCGCCGATGCGCCGGCCCACGGCGGTGGACCCGGTGAAGGAGATCATGTCGGTGGCGGGGTGCGCCACGATCGCCTCGGAAGCAGGGATTCCGGTGCCTCCCACGACGTTCACCACGCCGGGCGGGAACCCAGCCTCCTGCAGGAGTTCCACCATGCGGATCACAGCGAGCGGGTCCTGTGGTGCGGGCTTCACCACCACCGTGTTGCCCATGGCGAGCGCAGGGCCGATCTTCCCGCTCATGTTCACCATCGGGAAGTTGTAGGACGTGATGCAGCTCACCACGCCCACGGGCACCCGGTTCGCCGCCGCGTTGATCACGCCACCCGGCGCCAGCACCGTCGATGGCATCACAGCGGGCGGCAACGGATCGAGCGTGGACTCCAGCGCGCCCTGCGCATAGCGGCGCATACGGGCTGCCGACTGAGGCACCTGGATGGTCTTGGTGGTGCGGTAGGTGGCGCCGGTCTCGGCCTGCACCAGCGGGACGAGCTCATCGGCCGCTGCGTCGATCAGATCGGCGGCGCGGTCGAGCAGGACGGCGCGTTCCTCCGGCGAGGTGCGCGACCACGCTGGGAACGCATCGGCAGCCGCCTGTACGGCCGCCTCGGCCTGGGCGACGGACGCCTCGGGCGCCTCCCCCACCACCTCCTCGGTGGCGGGGTTGACGATCGCGTAGCGACCCTCGGGCTCGACGGTGGCGCCTCCGATGATCAGCGAGTACGTACGTTCCGGCATAGGACGGGACGCTAACGAAGAACCCGACGTCCCGTCAGGTCCGGCCGGGTGGGGGCGCGGGGTCCCCCGGTGGTGTCCCGGGCACTGCGGCGGGCAGATCGGGAGTACCGGCGGCACGGCGGTGGCCACGGGTGGCCCGGAATTCCGCAACGAAACCCGTCATGGAGGGCGCCACGATCCCGATCACGCAAACCCACCACGGCTCCTCCTCGCAGCGACGTGCTTGTTGCGGAGAGCAGGATGCGCCGGTCGGATCATCAACGGGTACGCGTAACGCCCTGCGGCTCAGGGCTCGAGATCGAGACCGAGCAGGTCGATGGCGTTCCCGCGCACCAACTTGCGCTGCAACTCGGGGGGCAGGTCGCCCATCAACTTGAGGGCCACCTCCTTGGAGTGCGGCCAAGTGGAGTCGGAGTGCGGGTAGTCCGTCTCAAAACACACGTTGTTCACACCGACCGCCTCGATGTTGTCGAGACCGTAGACGTCGTCGAAGAAACAACCGAAGATCTGCCGGTAGTAGTACGTGCTCGGCGGTTCCAGGATGAGGTCCGCGATACCACCCCAGCCCCGGTTCTCCTCCCAGACCTTGTCGGCCCGCTCGATGATGTAGGGAATCCAGCCGATCTGACCCTCGGAGTAGGCGAGCTTCAGCTCCGGGAACCGCACGAGCACCCCGGAGAACAGGAAGTCCGTCATGGACGCCATGGCGTTGTTGAACGTGAGCGTGGAACCAACTGCGGCGGGGGCATCCGGCGACGTCGACGGCATCTTCGAACTCGAACCGATGTGCATGTTCACGACGGTGCCGGTCTCGGCACACGCCGCGAAGAGCGGATCCCAGTAATGGCCGGCATCGTGGACCGAGGGCAGGCCCAGATAGGCCGGGATCTCCGAGAACGTGATCGCACGGCCGCCACGTTCGGCGTTGCGGCGCACCTCGGCCGCAGCGAGTTGCGGATCCCAGAGCTGCACGATGGCGAGCGGGATGAGTCGGCCGTCCGAGCCGGCGCACCACTCGTCGAACTGCCAGTCGTTGTAGGCCTTCACGCAGAGATCGGCGAGTTCCTTGTCCTGCGCCTCGAGGAACCGCTGGCCGCAGAAGCGCACGAAGCTCGACGGGAACGACATCGACGCCTCGGTCCAGTTGGCGTCCATGTCCGCCAGGCGGGCCATCGGATCCCAGCACCCGTGTCGCATCTCGTCGTAGGTGATCGGCACGACCTGCACCTCGTCACGCTCGAAGCCGACGGCGGCCTCCAGACGAGTGAGCGGGAACCGGCCGCCTTCGAAGGACCACCAGTCGCCGACCTCGCCGGACTCATCTGGCTCGAAGCTGAACACGCCGCCCACGAAGCTCATGGTGCCGCGCTGTCGCAGCGACTTCGGGCCCGCATCCTTGAAGCGCTCTGGGAGCCGGTCCTGCCACACGCCCGGGGGTTCGATCACGTGGTCGTCGACCGACACGATCTTCGGGAGATCGATCGTTTCGCTGCCTGCTTCACCGCTGTTGGACACCATGACGGCAGGCTACCGCTCGGAGGTGGAACGTGTTCTCGTCACCCCGGATCGGGCGATCCGGGCGGAGCCGGCGGCGGGGGCCGGAACATCTCGAGGAGGGGTCCGAGGACCGGGTCCATCTGGGCCGACAGGAGTGTGCTGCCGCCGTCGAGGACGATGTTCTGCCCGGTCAGGTACCCCGCGTCCGGACTCAACATGAACTCGACCACCGCAGCGACGTCCTCCGGCGTCCCGAGCCGCTGCATCGGGGTCCGTCCCTCGAGTGATTCCCGGGTGCCGGGATCGCTCGCGAGCACCTCGTTGAGCGGCGTCCGGACGAAGCCGGGAGAGACGCAGTTGACCCGCACCGCCGGCGCCCACTCGAGAGCGGCCGACTGCGTCAAGGCGATCACTGCGGCCTTGGCTGCGGCGTAGGGCCCTTCACCCAGCGTCGGTCTAACCCCCGAAACGCTCGCAACGGTAACGACCGCAGTCGGTCGCCCGAGTCGGCCCTGCGCCGCTCGAAGGTGCCCGACAGCCGACCGGAGGTAGTTGAACGTCCCGGTCACGTTGACCCGCCAGATCAGGTCGACCTCCGAGTCGGTGTAGTCCTCGAGCGGCTTGAGGTTGCCGATCCCGGCGCACGTCACGAGGCCCGTCAGGTCACCCACAGCGGCGACGGCGGCGGCGACCGACGACTCGGCCTGCGCCGGGTCGCTGACGTCGGCGACGAACGCTGTACCACCCACCGCATCAGCAACAGCCCCGGCGCCATCAGCGTTCCGGTCGACGACGACGACGTGATACCCCGACCGGGCGAGGTGCGCACACGTCGTCGCTCCGATCCCCGACGCACCTCCGGTGACGAGTACGCCACTCACGCCTCTCTCCCATCCGGGCCGGGGATCACCACGGTCGGCTCCTCGGTGATGATGAACTCGATCCGGTCGGTGTCGAGGAACCTCCGCTCATCGGGAGCAATGAGCTCGGCGTATGCGGGCTCGGAGATGAACGCCGCAAAGTCGTCGATCGACGAGTACCACTGCGCCGCCACACCGTCGAGGCCGTCGTTTCCGGACAGTCCGTCGGGCCGATGCCGAACGTGTTGTTCGTAACGGACGATGTGACGCGCCAGCTCGGGTATCCCGGCGATCAACGGACCGTGCACGTTGCGCCAGTGATCGACGAACTCGTCGTGGCTCAACTCCGGCCGGCGGCGGAGCAGGGCGTACATGACAACCACAGGGCCTCCCCTCACGGGTCAGCGTTCCGGACGGCCCGGTCCGCCGGGCTGAGGTTAGGCTCCCGTCGTGAGCGCCACCCGGGACACCCACGAACGCTTCCGACGCCTGCCGATGTTCGCTGGCTGTTCGGAGGCGGAACTCGCAGAGATCGACCGCCTCGCCGACGAGGTCAGCATCGAACCCGGTCGGGTCGTGATGCGCCAGGGCGACCTCGGACAGGAGTTCGCCGTGGTCGTCTCGGGTTCCCTCGACGTGGTGAAGGACGACGTTGCCGTTGCCTCGCTCGGACCGGGCGACTACTTCGGGGAACTCGCACTCCTCGAGACCATCCCCCGAACCGCCAGCGTGGTCGCCACCAGCGATGTGGTGCTCGAAGTGATCGACCGTCGCGGCTTCAACACCCTGCTCGACGATCTCCCCTCACTCAGCCGATCGATGGTCAAGGGCATGGCGCACCGGCTCGTCGAACTCGAGGCGCTCGTCAATGAGCTCCGGGGCCAACTCGACGCCGGCAGCTGAGGCCGCTCAGTCGGCCACGAGGGGCCAGACGTCGGCACCGAATCGCTCGACGGACTCGGCGTACTCAGCCGCTGACCCGGCGAGGAAGCGGACCTGGATCTGGTTGGCCCCGACCGTTCGATAGCGGCGCACTGCGGATGCGATCTCCTCAGGCGCTCCCGACAACACCCACTCGGGATCTCCGTCGGCCGGCGGACCGAAGCGGACGGGTGCACCATTGATCCCCATATCGAACGCCTCCGGCCGGCCGGCGTCGGAGCGTTCGGATCGGATGAAGTCGACTGCGGCCCGCATGCCCATCTCGGGGGGCCCCTGCGGCAGCCAACCGTCTCCCAGCCGGGCTGCGCGTCGCATGGCCGGCACGGACGACCCGCCGACCCAGATGGGCGGCCCGCCGACTCTCACCGGGCGGGGTCCGACGCCGACACCGACCTCGGCACCTGGTCCGCCGATCACGGGGTACTCCTCGTCGAAGGCCGCCCGGATCACCTCGATCGACTCATCGGTGGCGGCACCACGGCCGGCGTGATCGACTCCGAGGAGGTCGAACTCCGAGCGGAGGTGACCGGCCCCGACACCGAGGATCGCCCGACCGCCACTCAGGTGGTCGAGCGTCGTGAAGGACTTCGCCGTCACCAACGGGTGCCGGTACGCCAGCACGTAGACGTGGCTCAGCAGGTGCGTGCGAGAGGTCTGCGATGCCAGCCACCCCAGCGTGGCGACCGTGTCGTACCACGTTGTCGACATGGTCTCATCGGCCGGGCGGGGAATGGCGACGTGATCACACACCGCCGTGTAGAACGCACCGGCCCGATCAGCCGCCACAGCGATCAGAGCGAGTTCAGCGGGGCCGGCTGCGGCCTCCCACTCCTGTACGTAGAGGGTCGACTGCGACTGCACCGGCAGTTGCAGTCCCCAGACGACCTCTCCGGAGGGGATGGCAGCGGCCATCAGCGGCCGTTACGGGCGTCGGAACGAGCAGCTTCGATCACGACCGTCGGGTCCTCTCGATCCAGCGCGTACGACGCCACACCGACGTGCAGCGCCAGAGAGAAGTCACCGGATTCGGTGCTGAAGGGGAGGGCTGCGACTCCTCGCACCCGATCGGCGAGTGCGGCGCTGGGGAGCTCCCCGCCGGAGGAGACGACGAGCAGGAACTCGCCTGCGCCGAGGTGACGCAGCAGATCCGTCGTACGGATCAGCGGTTCGAGTCGCTCGGCGAGTTCCCCGACCACCTGGGCGGTCCAGCATGTCGCTGCCCCACCGGCCTGGTCCTCCTCCGGGGCCGAGCTGCGTGGAAGTTCGGCGGCATCCTCGAGGCCGCCGTTCGCACCGTCACTGCGGGCGTCACCGACTCCGGGAGGGTCGCCGGCGAGCAACACCGACAGGACCGTGGCATGCGAACCGGCGGACCCGAGCCGACGGAGGAACGCCGCCGCCTCCCCGACGACCTCCGCGTCGTTTCCGCTCACCCGAGCTCCGATCCCCAGATGCCGACGAAGCTGACCATCTCGCCCGGGTAGCCACCCAGGTTGTGGGTCAGCGCCAGTCCGCGGTCCGCTGTGGCGATGCGCCGGTCCTCTGGAGCCTCACCCCGGAGCTGCAGCCAGCACTCGAACAACATCCGCAGGCCTGAGGCACCGACCGGATGGCCGAACGACTTGAGCCCTCCATCGGTGTTGACCGGCAGTTCACCGGTCAGGTCGAACACGCCCGCCTCGCAGTCCCGCCAGGCCTCGCCTCGCTCGGAGAACCCGAGGTCCTCCATGAGCACCAGTTCGGTGGGCGTGAAGCAGTCGTGCACCTCGGCCATGGCGAGCTGGCGGCGCGGGTCGGTCACGCCGGCCTGGGCGTAGGCATCCGCAGCGGCCCACTCGCATTCGGGAAAGTGCGTGTAGTCGTAATCCGGGTCGAGCAGCCCGGCACCGTTCCCGGCGACCGTCGACAAGGCTTTCACGAAGATCGGGCGATCCGTGTAGCGGTGTGCGTCCTCGGCGCGCACCACGACGGCGGCGGCAGCGCCGTCGGCCACACCGGCACAGTCGAACACCGACAGCATCCCAGCGACCTCCGGCATGGCACAGATGGCATCGACGTCAATCTCCCGACGGAACTGAGCGCGGGGGTTCCGGGCGCCGTTGGCATGGTTCTTGGACGCGATCCTCGCCAGGGTTCGGCGCAGCTCGGCCGGGTCGATCCCGTACCTCTCGGCGTACGCCGGGGCCACCAACGAGAACATCGCCGCTGCGGTCAGGCTGCGCTGCGTGCCGTCGGTCGGGATGGGAAAGGCATTCAGCCCCTGGTACCCCGAGTCCTTCACCTTCTCGACGCCCACGGCAGCGGCGACGTCGTAGGCGCCGGAGGCCACGGCGTAGCAGGCCTGACGCAAGGCCTCGGACCCGGTTGCGCAGTAGTTCTCGACCCTGGTGACGGGTACGCCCTCAAGCTTGAGCGGAGCGGCGAGCGTGATCCCGGACATCCCGGACTGCGCAGTGCCCAACCACCACGCATCGACGTCGGCCGGCCGGAGGTCGAGGGGTGCGAGTGCCTCGAGCGTGGCATCGATGGCCAGGTCGTCGGTGCTGCGGTCCCAGTGCTCCCGGAATGCTGTGCACCCCATCGACACGATCGCCACCCGGTCGGCGATTCCGTGGCTCCCCATCTCAGGACACCCCCCCAGTACCCGGAACCGGCCGAGCCTTCCAGAAGTAGTTCGCAATGCCATCAGCGGTCGACACCCGCCGGAACGTCATCTCGACCTCCATCCCGATGCTCACCTCCGAGGCGCTGACGTCGGTCAACTCCACCGGGAGTCGTCCGCCACCCTCGAAGTCACACACGGCGAAGATCACCGGCGGCGACGGCGAGTACGCCAGCGAGTCCACGGTGTAGGTCGCCACGTTGGCGCGTCGGCCGGCCATTGGCTCGGCATCCATGTCGTCGACGGCTCCGCCCCGGAACGACACCCGGGCGGGAGGCAGGTGCACGGCGCCGGTGGTTCGGTCGCGACTCCCCACGAAGCCGTACTTCCACTCGGCGCGCCGCTCCGCAGCGGTCGCCGACATGCGCGCCGGTTCCGGCCGGTTGGGCGGCTGCGCAGCGAGCAGTCCGCGCCACGTGAGGTACCGGCCGTAGCTCACCGGCATCGTCGCTTCGACCTGATCGGCCACGGTCGCTCCGGTGCAGGGGACGTCGGTCCGCCGGAGAATGGTGACGTCGGCGCCGTCGGCGAGCGCCACGAGCGCCACGAGTTCGCCCGGCTCCGCCTGCTCGATCAGTTCGGCGAGCAGCAGCCCGGGGTGTGCGGCGCCGGTGAACCCGACGGTGTCATCGCGACGATCCGCAACGCTCACACCGGCTGCGGCCAGCTGCTTGGTCAGCGCCTGCCCGGCCCGCTGGTTCGGTGAGCTGACCGCCACCCGAGCGACGTCGGCGCTGTCGACGCCGGCGGAAACGATCGCCCGCTCCCACGCCGACGTTGCGAGCTCGTCGTAGCGGAGCTGTCCGAAACGCTCCTCCCAGGCCCTGACCCGAACCTCTCCCGGGACTCTCCAGCGATCGAGGAACTCCTGTGTCACCGACGCCGAAGCCACGTACTCGGCGAGCACCGGTGCGACCGTGGCGTCCCCGACGATGATCGCCGAGCCGGCGTCGCCACCGCCGAGCTCATCGGTCGACCCTGCCAGTCCGATCCGGACGTCTCCGGCGAGGACCGCCACGACCGGATCGGTCGAGTGGAACGCACCCCGTAGCGAGGCCGCCGCTGACCGCAGGCCCGGGCCCACATCGATCGTGGCAGTTGAATCGCTCAGCGCCAGCGCCGCATGGACGATCGGGGCCGAGGACTTCTCGAGGTAGACCGGCGCCGTGGTGGCGAACGTCAGCGATCGGATCGGGTTGACACCGGAGCGACCGGACCCATCGAGACCGGACAGGGCGAGGCGACCTGCGGCCACGGCCAGGGTCAGGGGGTCCTCGTCGAAGGAGGCCACGCTGCGCCGTCCCCGTCCCCGGCCACTGCCCAGGACGGCGGTGATCTCGGAACGATCGAGCGACCAATGGGGCACGTAGGCGGAGGCCCCGACGATGCCCCTCATGGATTCACCACTCACTCGACTCTCCTCGATGCACCACGACGTGCCTGTTCGGTCCTGTGGACCCCAGATGTCCGCCCCCCGCAGGCCGCCCCCACTCGAGCCCCCGTGGCGCCGATCGGCTGCCGGGAACTTTGACTCTGGGGCGCCGCCCTGCGGGACGCAGATCGCAAAGTCTAGGATCTCGGAGAGACAGCCACCCCATGCGTGGGTCGCTGTCGGCGAGCAGTGCCACCAACGGCAGCAAGTCGGCCACGGAGCGGGAGACATGACGATCGACGAGGCAGAGGCGATCTCCGAAGAGGCGCCGACCCCGACGGATCGACGGGCCGCCCGTCGGGCGACTCTGCTCGACGCCGCCACGGAACTGGTTGCGTCCACCGGTGTCGACGGGCTCACCATGCAGGCGATCGCCGATCGGGTCGACTGCGCCGTCGGGACCATCTACACGTACTTCCCGTCCAAGTCGGCCCTGTTGGCGGCGCTCATGTCCAACGCCGTCCGTGATCTGATGACCACCTTCCAGTCGACCACCACCACCTGGGAGTCCACGTTGGACCCGGCGGAGACGCCCGTCGGCTCGCTCGAGCGCGTGCTCGGCTTCACGTGGCTGTTCGTCGAGAGTCGGACCACCCACCCGAACGAGTTCGAGTTCCTCCAGATGCTCGTCACCACTCCCGAGAACCTCATCGATCCGGCCGACGTCGTGGCGGTCCTGCCGGACTCCCTCGAATTCCTCGCTGCGATTCAGGACCTTCTCGCCCGTGCTGTCGCTGCCGGGGCCCTCGCACCGGCACCCGGAGAGGATGACGACCTCCGCCGGACGCTCCGTTGGACCGGGGCGATCCACGGCGCCCTGCTCGTGTCCAACGTGGCGTCGGTGTCGGGGCTGCCAGAGGCGGACGCCTACGACGCACACGTCCTCACCCAGCAGGTCACTGCCGACCTCCTCACGGCGTGGGGGGCACAACCCGACGTACTCCGAGCCGCCTGCGCCAGGTTCAATCACCCCGCTGCGTGAAGATCGGCGCTCGCCCCGGCGGACAGCTGCCCGGCGACGGCGATCCGCCCTCACGTTGATGCCAGGACCACCTCGGCGATCAGCTCCTCACAACGTCTCGTGTCGTTCCAGCTGATCTGTAGTTGCTTGGCCCGGCGGAAGTAGAGCTGGATCTCGTACTCCAACGTGAACCCCACTCCACCGAAGACCTGCTGGGCCATGGCCGTGACCTCTTGGTAGGTGTTTCCGGCGAAGAGCTTGGCCATCGGAGCCAGACGGCGCAGCGGCCGACCGGTGGACGCCGCCCACGCCGCCTCGTAGGTGAGGAGCTTGGACCCGTCGACATTGGTGCGGGCGTCGGCGAGATAGTGCGAGATGGCCTGGAACGCACCGAGCGGCTTGTCGAACTGCTCCCGGTCCTTCGCATACTGGTTGGTGATCTCCAGGGCATACTCAGCGCCCCCGTTGGCCAGGGCCGCAACGAGCACCATGGCGGGCTCCATGGCCCGCGACCAGGTCGTCCAGCCGGTGCCCGGGTCCCCGATCCGATCCGCCAACGGCACCCGCACCGACTCGAACCGCACGCGGTACTGCGTGTCCGCAGCGAGCGAGTGCTGCTGCTCGAGCGTCACCCCGGCTGCGAGCGGGTCGACGAGCACGAGGTCGATCGCCTCGGGCGCATCCCCGGTTCGGGCCAGGACCACGAGCCGGTCGGCCGCACGGGCGAACCGCACGTGGGACTTCGTCCCGTCGAGCACCAACTCGTCGCCGTCGACCTTCGCTGTGAGTGCCACTCCCCGGGGCGCGTACCCGTTGCCCGGTTCGAGCCACGCCGGGACGACGATCGCATCCCCGGAGGCGATCCGGGGGAGCCACTCCTGTGCCTGCTGCGGAGAGCCGGCGAGTTCGAGCACGCCGGCGACGATCACGCAGCTCTCGAGGTGTGGTACCGGAGCGAGCGCACGGCCCAACTCCTCGTAGAGCACCACGCCGTCGAGCAGGCTCGATCCGGCGCCACCGAACTCCTCAGGGATCACCAGCCCGAGCAGACCGAGTTCGGCGAGCTGTGTCCAGAGCTCCCGGGCGACCCCGTCGGGGTCGTCCTCCAACTCCCGAAGCACGGCGCCGTCAGCGTGCTGGGCACACACCCCGCGCACCATCTCACGGAGCATCTCCTGTTCCTCGGTGAAGTCGAGATCCAACATGTCAGTGGTTCCTCCTCGTCGCTCCGCACGGGCGGAACGGCGTCGTGGTCAGGGATTCCATTGGTCACCGGTTCGGGACCAGGGGTTGTCATCGGGCGAGACGGGGATGGCGACTCGGGCGGCGCACGTCGTGCAGAGGCGTTCGCCTCGATCGGGGTGAGCAGCACGGAGTTCGACGGCCACGCTGACGAACCCGCAGCCCGCAGCGTCGAGTTCCACGCCGTCCACCCGTCCGACGAAGGTCATGACGTCTCCGGGAAACACCGAGTCCTGCATGCGGAACCGCATCCGGCCGACCCGGCCGCGTGGTCCGGTCCAGTCGGTGAGGTACCGCTCGAACCACGCTGCCTGGTTGGGCGTGTTCAAGAAGATGTCAGCCACGCCGTTGCGCTCGGTGGCAAAGGCGTGGTCGTGGTGCATCGGACGCCAGTCGCGACTGGCGATCGCACCGAGTACGACGGTCGTTGGCGTCACCGACACCTCGAGTGACGGGAGCACTTCGCCGACCGCAACGGCGCCGTGGAGGACCGGAGCAGGGGCGCTCACCGGTTCGACCCTGGCTGATCGGGTGCCCGGTCATCGGGTCGGCGGTAGCCGAATCCGGTGTAGGTCTCGACGCCCACGAGGGCGCCGTGCTGGTTGCGATACTCGACGTCGATGACCCAGAACCGGCCGGAGCCGAGCTTTGTCGTCTTCGGTCCGCTCACCGATCGGAGGACCTGGGCGTGGCTGATCCGATCGCCGGGACGCACCGGCTCGCCGAAGATCAGCGTGTTGTCGGTCATCACCGCCTCGGGGAGACCGAAGCGCTCCTTGAGATCGAAGTGCACCTGCAACGCCACCTGTTCGCCCTCGGCTCCCGGCTCCCAGTAGTGCGGGCGCATCCACAGCGACAGCGTGCTCGGAACGGCGATCGGCCCACCGGTGAGTTCGGCGGCCACGTCGTCGTCCCAGAAGAGCGGGTTGCCGTTCCCGGTGGCTGCGAGGGTGTTCCAGGAGTAGCTCCGCTCGACATCGAAACCGGCCAAGCTCGGATACTGCGCCACGCCGATCAGGTCCACGACGTCACCGGGAAGCTCGTCGGCCACCTCGTCGGGTCCCGTGGTGTCGGCGTTCATGCCACCACTCCGTCCTCGACCAACTGCCGTACCCGGTCGGGGTCCACTCCGGCCTCGGTGAGCAGCTCCACTGCGTCGCTGATCGCTGCGTCGGGCACGACCACTGGTTCGTTGGGCTCGACGGTCCCGGCCCACACCGCCGCCACCTGACGGAACGAACCCGCCACCGGATGTTCGGCGTCGAGCACGACACGACGCGCGAGGAACTGCTCGTCGACAGTCGCCTCGGCCACCGTGTTGACCGGTGCGACGCAGCAGTCGCCGGGCCCGAGCACACCGACCCACTCGTCGCGACTCCTCGTGGCGATGACGGCGCCCACGTCGGAGCGAACGTCATCTTGGACGGAGTCATCGAATTGGTGGTCGATCCACCGCTCCAGGCCGAGCGCCCGGCAGAGGTTCGCCCAGAACTGCGGCTCGATGGCAGCCACTGCGAGATGTCGACGGTCGCCGCAGGTGTAGGTGTCGTAGCAGGCGTAGCGTCCGGTCAGGATGTAGTGACCGGGCCCTGGCTCGACTCCTGTGGCGAGGTACTCGTCGACGTACAGGCTCATCATGGCGAACACGCCGTCGGCGATCGACACGTCGAGGTGCTGGCCCGTGCCGGTCCGGTTCCGCTCGAGCAGCGCCGCCATGATCGACATGGCTGCCTGCATTCCGCCGGCGGCGATGTCGGCGACGGTGGCACCGGGGAGCGCTGGCCGACCGTCAGCGGTCCGGCCGGAGCAGTCGAGGAACCCGCCCACTGCGAGGTAGTTGAGATCGTGGCTGGCCCACGAGCGACGGGGGCCGTCCTGCCCGAAGCCGGAGGTGGAGCAGTACACGAGTCGGGGATTGCGGCTGAGCAGGTCACCGGCCCCGACCCCGAGCCGAGCCGCCACGCCGGGCCGGAAGGACTCGATGACCACGTCGGCGGCATCGGCGAGGTGGAGAAACGCCGAGCACCCGGCCTCCGACTTGAGGTCGAACGACATGCGGCGCATCCCACGTTGGCCGGAGTAGGCGTAGTGGGGCGGAGTGATCTGCACGACACCTGACCGGGGAACGGCCCCGACCTTCACCACATCGGCGCCGTAGTCGGACAGGATCCTCGATGCTCGCGCCGCTGGACCGACCGTCGACAGGTCGAGCACGCGCACGCCACAGAGTGCTCCGCAGCCGTCCAACACCAGAACGTCCGACCTCGAACCGTCAGCTCAGAAGCACTTCGGCAGGCCGAGGCCCCGCCGGGCGATGATGTTGCGCTGGATCTCCGATGAACCGCCGCCGATCGTGTCGATCACGGTGTAGCGGTAGGTCGACTCGGACCGCCCGGTGATCGGGGCGTCCTCGGTTCCCACACGGAGTTGCGACCCCGGGCCGGTGATGTCCATGGATGCGTCGGCCAGCCGCTTGGAGAACTCGGTGGCGAACAGCTTGTACTCCGAGGCCACCACGGTCGGCGGCTGGAACGGCTCGCCGGCCTTGGCGGCGTGCTCCACCTTGACCGCCTCGGAAACGAACTTCAATCCGAGCACCCGGGCAACCTCGGCCTGGGTGTGGAGGTTGGCCATCTGGGAGCGGATCACCGGGTCGTCGCGGAGCGGTTCGCCGTCACGTACTGCTGTCCGGACGTGATCCGTCAACAGGTCGAGCCGCTCCTTGATCGGGCTGTAGGTGAACATGGTGAAACGCTCGAGATCGAGTGCTTGGGAGATGTAGACGAACCCCTTGTCCACCTCACCGACGACGTACTCGTCCGGCACGAAGACGTTGTCGATGAACACCTCGTTGGTGCGCTCGTCGTTGCCCAAGGTCCACAGCCCCTTGACCGTGATGCCTTCCTGATCGAGCGGCACGAGCATGAGCGTGATGCCCATGTGCTTGTTGTCCGGGTTGGTTCGGGTTCCGAGCCAGTACCACTCGGCGAAGTGAGCCGAGGTGGTCCACGTCTTCTGGCCGTTGAGAAGCCAACCCGTCCGTCCGTCGTCGGTGGTGTGACGTTCGGCCTTGAGCCGCATCGAGGCGGCGTCGGAGCCGGCGTTTGGCTCGGAGTAGCCCACAGCGAACTCGACGTCGTTCTCGAGGATCTTCGGGAGGAACTCCTCCTTGAGGAAGTCCGACCCGTGTGCGATCAGCGTCTTGCCGATGATCCCGACGCCCTTGCCGATCTGCGGGCCACCGCGGCCGGCGAGGGCCTCGTTGAGGATGTACTCGTAGACGCCCTCTCCGTCGGAGCCTCCGTACTCCTCGGGCCAGGTGATCCCGAGCCACCCCTTGCGGCCGAGTTGGTTCATGAAGGCTCGTCGAGCGGGCGTGTCGACGATCTGGGCCATGTTCTCCCGGGTCACGTCGAAGACGTCCGGGTCGTCGTGGGCATCGAGGAACGCCTCGACCTCCTTGGCGAAGGCCTGCTGCTCAGGGGAGAACTCAAAGTCCATGCTGACTCCCAGGTAGAAATCTGACGGGTCGTCAGATTGTAGATCCCCCAGCGCTGGGACGCCGACTCGCTCAGCCGGGCGGTTTGCGGCCGGTGACCCCGGAGTACAGGAGCCGGGCCATGGCCCTCCTGATCTCACCCGTCGTGGTGCCGTAGCGCTCGATGCCGTAGCGGTGACCTGAGACCTGAGCGAGCATGGCCACGAGCACCGACGCCGTGGCGGTGGGGTCGAGGTCGGCCGGCAACCGGCCGGAGGACCGCTGATCCTCGGCGACGTCCCGGAGTGCGTCGGTGAAGGAGTTGAGCAATCGGATACGGATCTCGCGGAACCGCTGATCGCCCTCGGTTGCCGCAAGGTCGATCACGGCGAGCAACGACCGATGGTCGTCCCAGAAGTCGAGAAAGGTCCCAGCGATGACCTCACAGGAGTCGTACGCGCCTCGCCCCGACCACGATGCAGTGCGCACGGGGCGCGTCAGGCGCTCCCGGCCCTCGCCCACCAGTTCGTCCGCCAGCGCCAGCAACGCCGCCTCGGCATCGGGGAAGTACTGGTAGAACGTCGCCGGCGAGGTGCCCGCAGCCCGTGCGATGTCGACGACCTTGAGATCGCGGTAGGAGGTGGTGGCGAGCAGGTCCTTGGTCTGGTCCAACAATCGAGCTCGCGTCGCGAGCCCCCGCCGACCCGGGACACGGCCGTCTACTGCCCGGAGATCGGTCGGCCGACTCACCCGACGAGCCACGCCACGAACGCCACCAACAGGATCACACCGGCGAACACCACGAAGAGCGCCATGGCCGCCCCGACCGCAACTGCGAAGACTGCTCCGATCAGGACCCCCAGCGACGAGCGACTCGTCCCTCGACGATCGTCGAGATCGCGCTCGATGAGTCGAACGTTGCGGTTGTTTGCCTTGTAGATCATGTCGAAGAGCGCTCCACCGAACGGGATGAGCCCGACGAGCGACTCCAGACCGACGTTCAACAGCATGCGAAGCGTCGTTGGAATGCTGACCCCGGCGGCCACACCGGCGAGCACCACGACCATGGACAGTCCAAGGCCGGCGAGGTCACCTGCGACCGGCACGAACGAGAGCATTCCGTCCACCCCGACCCGTCGACCAGCGGTGCCGGGAACGGCGAAGGCGTCGTCGAGGAACCACGCCAGCCGGGACACCCAGTTCGGCAGAGGACGAGAATTGGGTTTGGGGCCCCGTCGGTGCGCCGCACGGACGTCCTCGAGCGCCTCACGGATCTCGGTGCTGACGGTCTGGTACGGCGTGGCCCGGGAAGGAGCCACCAGGTCGCCACGGGGCGGCTGGGCCAGATCGGAGGGAGATGCACTCGAGACTGGGGCGCTGGAGCACTCCTCGCCGTCCCGACTCGACGGATCCACTGGCACGGCGGTTCCGGGAACCTCCCGACCGACGATCGGCCCGAGATCACGGACCGGTCGGTCGCCCGGAGGATCGACCGATCCGGGGTCTGGAGTGAGCGTGTCCACCCCGACATGTTGCCTGATCGGCGGCACCCTGGACCGGCGGCCGAGGTCATCTCGGGGGAACCGGCTCAGGTCAGGACAAGAAGCGCTCTCCGAACGCCTCGACGAGGCCCACCGCCCGGTCGACGTCGGGCTGGAACTCCCCGAGCGCCATCCACGCCGAGGTCAGGATCGTCGTGACCCCTTCCCCGGAGAGTTCCTCGAGCAGGTCCGAGGTCGGTGCGGCCAACGGTGAGGCGATGATCTCGAACGGCCGGTCCGCAGTACCGGACTCCTCGCGCACCCGTGCCAATGTCCGGCAGTGGGCGATCAGTTCCTCCGGCGGGTACTGCACCCCGAGCCAACCGTCCCCGAGTTGCGCCGCCCGGCGAAACGCTGCCGCTGAGTGCCCGCCGACGTAGATCGGCACGGGCTCCGGAGGCGCAGGGCGCATCTCGACAGGGGCGAAGTCGTAGAACTCCCCGTGGTGTTCGACCATGCCACCGGACCAGAGGCCTCGCAGCATCTCGACCATCTCGTCCATGCGGGCGCCCCGGCGGGCGAAGGGCTGTTCGAGGAGTTCGAACTCCTCGGCCATCCAACCGGCACCGATTCCCAGTCCAACCCGCCCGCCCGAGAGGAATGCCGCAGTGCCGACCGCCTTGGCGACGACAAACGGATTGCGCAGGGGCAGGACGTAGACGTTGGTGAGGAAGCGCAATCTGGTCGTCACCGCCGACATGGCTCCGATCGCCACCCACGGATCCGGCCAGTCCTCTTCGGGACTGAACAGTGGAACGCCATCAGGTGTGTACGGGTAGGCCGAATCGAGGTAGCTCGGGTACACGACGTGGTCCGACACCGCCACCGAATCGAACCCAGCCGCCTCCGCCGCCAATGCGATGCGGTTCCACCCACGCGGGTCGGCACCGATGAGCGCCTGGGCGAACTTCACGATGCGTCGGCGGCCGCACCGAGGGCTCCGGAACGTCGAAGGTCGGCAATCCGTTCGTCGTCGTAACCGAGGACCTCGGCGAGCACCTCGTCGTTGTGCTGGCCGGCGGTGGGAGCGGGCCCGGGGATCGGAAGCTCGGCGTCGACGAACTTGACCGGGTGTGGCGTGAGATCGGCGCCGTGCTCGGAGTACGGCATGAAGCCCAGACGGTCGAGGAACTGCGGATCGTCGGCGAGCGTCTTCGGGGTGTTGATCGGAGCGATCGTGGTGTTGACCTCTCCCGCCCACTCGATCCACTCCGCTGAGGTCTTGGTCCGGAAGATCTCGACGAGCTCGCGCCGCATCTCGGTATTGCCCCGGGCGTGGTCGCCGTACTTGCTGCCGGGCCAGCGCTCGAACATGTCGAGACGACCGACACCGGCACAGAAGTTGCGCCAGAACTCCTGCTCGGACGCCATGAACAGCACGTGGCCGTCAGAGGACTCGTAGACCTGGTACCGAACTCCTTCCTCCATCCCCGCCGTGCCCGGAGCTCGACGCACGTAGTCGTCGCTGGCGTTACCCGTCACCTCCGACTCCGGTCGCTCGTAGGCCCTCCAGGTCTCCGAGCGCAACCAGTCCATGGCCGCCGACGCATCGGATTGCGCCACCTCGAGGAACGAGCCGACGCCGGTGGCCCGGGCCTTGACCACACCGGCGAGCACTCCGAACGCAGCGAAGAGCGGACCGGCGTGGATCCCGATCGAGGCGTGTTCCGGGAGGTAGGGGAACCCCTCCTCGTTGTAGGCCACGTTCACGATTCCCGCCCACGTGTCGTAGGCGATCCCGTGGCTCGGAAGATCGGCGTAGGGACCGGTCATCCCGTAGCCGGAGATCGTGCAGAACACGATCGACGGGTTCACCTCGAGGAGGTCCTCGTAACCGAGCCCCCGCCGCGCCAACGCTCCGGGGCGCATGGCCTCCACCACGACGTCGGCACCGCGAACGAGGTCACGGAAGATCTCCTGGGCTTCCGGCGTGCGCAGGTCGAGCGTGATCGATCGCTTGCCGCGGTGGATGTGCCAGTGGAGGAGCGACGAACCCTCGATGATCGGCCAGGTCATCTGCCGGATGTAGTCCCCGGCGGGTGGCTCGACCTTGATGACATCGGCGCCGAGATCAGCGAGGTGCGTTCCCACTGCGCCCGGACCGAGCAGTGAGAACTCGATGACCCGGACGCCGGCGAGCGGAGCATCGGGGGCGGGTGACTGGTTCACGAGACGACTCCTGTCCCGCCCTCAGGCGGCATCGGTGGGTGTCGGACAGGTGCCCGACGAGAATCTGACGGGCCGTCAGAACCTACCGCAGAGTCGGCTCGCCCTCATTCCCGGATCCCGGTGGCTCGTCAGTCAACGGACTTGTTGCCGATGGTCGTGACTCCCTGGAACTGACAGCCGTTCGAGTTGACCGTGATCCACCAGTTGATCAACCACTGCTGGATCAGGATGCTCCGGTCATAGGCCGTCGAACCCGTCCGTGCGCCGCAAGACGTGGGTACTCCCGAACCTCCCGACCCGATGATGGTGTTCCTCTCGATGTGCACGGTGGTCCCCGCCGGCCATGCCCAGAGCAGGATGGGGTTCAAGGTGGTGGCATCCGGCAAGTCGGTGCAGTCGATCCGGTTTCCCTCGAGCACGGTCCCGAGGCTGTCACCAGCTACGAGGATCCCGCAGTTCCCGTCGGGCGAGGAGTTGGCTCGTAGCGTGTTGTCGAACACCCTCACGCCTCGGACACCGACTGGCATGTTCGATGCGCTCACTCCGAAGCCGACCTTGATCGGAGCTCCCCAGCGGTTGTTCTCGAAGACGTTCCCGGGGCCGAGCTTGGCGTTGGCCGAGACCGCCGTGTTGAAGCCGTTGATGTAGACGAGGTGGTCGAAGTTGTTCTGCGGGACCGTCGGCCGTGAGGACCCGTTGGAGTGGATGCGGCAGTTGTCGACCTGCCAGTTGCGTGCCGCCTCCCAGGTGCCGAACACTCCGCGCACCCCGTAGCGCCGGCCGGATGGATCCACACCGTTGGACAGATCACAGTTCGTCCAGCGCCATCCGTTCCCACGGGTCATGTTGACGACGTATCCCGGATCGGCGAGCGCTCCATTGCCCCGGACGCTGACCCCGTCGAACGTCCAACCGTCGCAGTCCGAGCAGGCCAGAGCGCCAACGAGCACCGGTGGCGTTCTGGCCGAGCCCGAAGCTCCCGTCGGCGAGCTGGGGAACCCTGATCGAACCGTCACACCTGACCGGCCGCCACCCTGGACTCGACAGTCCCCGATCGACCAGACACCGTCAGGGAGCACGACGGTCGTGTCGGACGCAGCTCGCTGGAGCGCACCGCAAGCATCGAACTGTGAACTCGGAGGCTCACTCGGCACGAGGGTTGGCGGCGCCGTCGTCGGTGGTGCGGTCGTCGGGGGTGCGGTCGTCGGGGGTGCGGTCGTCGGGGGTGCGGTCGTCGGGGGTG
>Ga0194132_10005862_pt1 | contig 19496 bp, 22 predicted proteins | sample TA2KigOf80mmetaG_FD_148612 | JGI IMG/M metagenome (GOLD analysis project Ga0194132, IMG submission 148612) | Freshwater microbial communities from Lake Tanganyika, Tanzania - TA2015054 Kigoma Offshore 80m | ecosystem: Environmental > Aquatic > Freshwater > Lake | place: Tanzania: Lake... | reverse complement strand
CTAAGGCCAACTCACCGATCTCGCAGCAGCACCATCAACAACAAGTCCTCCACCTCGCCAGAACCAAGGCATCGGCGCGCGCACTGAATGGACAGCTACCCACCCCTTCCCGGGGATGGTCTGTACCCAGTTCTTCTCCTTGCCGGCGGGGGCCTGGGGCCCGAAGTAGACATCCACCGATCCGTCGCCATTCACTAGCAGTCCCTTGGTCTGGCTGCTGACCGCCGGCCACTCCTGATCGTTCTGGAGCATCGAGCGCGTCTGGTTGTCGTAAACCATGACCGACCAGAAATCCTTCACTGGAACGTTCGGGGGGAGATGCAGTCGATAGTTTCTCCCGCCGTCGAACGGATTGCCCTTGGCGTCCACGGTGGCCAGCGCGTATTGCGAGCCTTTCCCGATGAACTCCTCTTCCATCGCTGGTGTGACGGCGGTCGCGTAGAAGAAGAAGGACGAGTACGAGTCGAGGATACGCGCGCCTTTGTCCTCGAACTTGTAGCCGCCCAGGAAGACGCTGCGCCAGGCGCTGTTCGCGTAGTAGTAGGCTTCCTTCTCCCGAAAGCGGTAGCTGATGGCGCGGGCCGTGGCATCGCCTACTCTCGCCGCGTCCGTCAGGATCTTCTTCATCCGCGCATCGGGTGCGAACGGTTTTCCTTTCCGGATTCCGACTGAAGCCCAGAAGCCCAGCGTCGTCGCGTCTACAGAGTCCGTCGGCTCATCCTGCACCACCTGATTGAGGGCCTCCCAGAAGGAGAAATCGGCCGGGGCGACCGTGCCCCACACCTTGTTGGAAACGTTCACGAATTTCGGAGTTGGTGGGTTGCCGGCCTCCGACAGGGGGTAGATCTTGGTGAACTTCAGCACCAGTTCGACGCCGGGCCTCGGGTCGCCGTTAACAAGGAAACTGCGCCAGGCGACCCAGTTGCTGAAGGTGGTCGGCCGAATGACGTGGTAGCCCTTCGGAACCTCGCCCTTGTGGCCGGGCGGCAGGAGCAAGTACTTTCCTCCCTCCCCCTTGTCCGGCCCGGTGATGCCGAGATCGCCAGCCCAGTGGTACCACATGTCGTCAACGAAACCGAGTACCTTCGGGGGAACCTCCAGGACCAGCGGACCTTTGCGGAGATCGACCCAAATCCACGTGTACGGCGTGTTGTTGTTCGCCGTCAGTGTTACGAATCTGGCGTTCGTCATGCCGGTTTCAAACAGGGGCACGGTCGAATTGGCGGCCCCCCACTCAAGAGCGCCTTTGCGGTTTGCCCACTGGTTCACGACAGGGAGGCCGAGCAGGTATGCCTGCACGGCGCGCTGGAAGTCCAGGTTGTCGAAGAGCTTTTCGGTAGAGGCCTTGTCCGGGAAGCCGTCGAAGAAGTTCAGCGTGCCGATGCGGGTTTCCTCTTTGTCCGGACTGGCGACGCCTGGCGGGATCGGTGTGGTCATCTTGTACTTGACGGGCCCGTCCGCCTTCTGCGACTGTGCCTGGCTGACTGCCCAGCCGATCAGGACGCCGCAGGCCAGCATCGCGATGGCGATCAAGCTCAGTTGCCGTTTCATGAGTCGGTACTCCTTAGCGCCTCTCCTGCCCGGTTGCCGTTGGAACTGTTGAACTCCTCCCATCTAGCATTTCTCGTACCAGCCCACGCTCTCGAGCTGCAAGTCGCTGTTTGCACACGAGTGGCACCTGGACGATGGTCGCTCCATCCGCCAGTGTGAGTTGAAATCGCACACCGGTCAATCGGAACCGCACAGAACTGGACGATTACCGGATGAGGGAAGAAAGGAGGACGCAGCGCTGCGTCCAACCCGCTCGGCCCCGGCGACTACACCCGCACGCTAATGATGGGCGAGCCGAAGCGGACCTACCTCGTTCACATCCCGAAGGACTACGACCCAAAGAAGCCGACGCCGGTCGTGCTGGCTCTGCATGGAGCGGCCATGAACGGCTCGATGATGGTGTGCCTCAACAAGACATCCGACAAGGAAGGGTTCATCGTTGTCTATCCGAGCGGCACTGGCACCGGCCCGTTCTTGACATGGAATGCGGGCGGCTTCAAAGGAAAGATGGCCGAGGGGAGGGCTGATGATGTGGCCTCCATCGGCAAACTCCTCGATGATCTGGTCACGTTGGTCAAGGTCCATGAGAAGCGAGTCTACGCCTGCGGCATGAGTAATGGCGGCATGATGTGCTACCGCCTCGCCGCCGAGTTGTCCGACCGGATCGCCGCCATCGCTCCCGTCGCCGGGACCATGGCCATTGAAGAGAGCAAGCCCAAGCGTCCCGTCCCCGTCATCCACTTCCACGGCTCGCAAGACAACATGGTGCCATTCGAGATGAAGAAGGGCAAGACACCCGCATTCATGAAGCTGAAGGGCGTCGAGGAATCGGTCCAGACCTGGGTGAAGCTAAACGGCTGCGACGAGAAGCCTAAGACGGAAACCATCTCGAAAGACGGCGACGACATGAAGGTGACTCGCAGCGTTTACGGCGGCGGCAAGAACCAGTCCGAGGTCGTGTTGATCGTGATCGAGGGCGGCGGTCACACATGGCCGGGCCAACAACCGCCCGTTGGCTTCATCGGCAAGTCGGCCAAGAACGTCTCGGCCAACGACCTGATGTGGGAATTCTTCCAGAAGCACAAGCTGAAGTAGATTGACGGCAAGGCTCCCAAGAACCCCACCGCCGAGGCGATCTACCCGAAGGGCGTGCCGGACTACGCCGAGACGGTGGCGAAGGACGGCTCTCTGGTCGCCACCGTGGGCACCCCGGTTGGGGGACGGGAGAAGCGCCGGGTGAGCCTGATCGAGAAGAAGTAACCCTTGACCGCCCAGCGCTGATCGGCTATCACCGTGACGCCGAGCCGTACACGCACGGCAGCCGACTTGCCCCGCCTGCCCGTCTTGTCCGCTTTTCCGTGCGCCACACCGGGATCAAGCTGATCGCCGGTTCGACCTCGATCATGCCAAGGAAGGAGCCACAGCCATGCAGCGTTACGTCTTGTTCCTTTGCGCCGCCTTCTGCCTCATCCCGGCGCTTGCGGTCGCCCAACGGTCGAGTCCGAACGGCACCGAGAAAGACCTGCAAGGAACCTGGCAGGCGGTTGACGCCGAGGGCAACGGGGGGAAGTTGGACGAGGACAAGATCAAGGAGACGCAGATCGTCATCGACTCGAACACGCTCGGCATCAAGCCGGACGGCGAGGGCCGCAAGACCACGTTCACGGTGGACGCCAGCAAGACGCCTGGGACCATCAACCTGGTCCCGCTTGATGGAGATCGCAAAGGGAGCATCGTGCCGGGGATTTACTCGGTCCAGGACGGGCAACTCAGAATTTGCATCAATATTTGGGGCAAAGACCCGACGCTGCGGCCCACCGAGTTCAAGACGCAGCCGGGGGATGGTTGCGTCTTCGTCACGCTGAAGCGCACGACGCAGAAGTAGGATGCCGCCGACCGTGTTGAACGCCCCTACTTCGCCACTTCACTGTCCGAACACCTGCGCCCACGGGATGACCCAGGGGTAGCTCACGACGATTACCAGGAACGTCAGCGAGATGCCCCACGGAACCTCGCCGCTGCGCCCGGCAAGCAGCCGGGGCAGGACGAACACCGGCAGCCACAGCGCCTTGTAGATCGCCTGGATCAGCAGCAGCGGCGACATCGGGACCAGGTAGAACAGGCCCAGCACCAAGCCGATCAGGATGGCCGTCCACAACGAGCCGAGAATGGTGCGAAACCCGGCGCTTTCGGGGAACTTGCCCTGGAAGGCGATCCGTCCACCCCGCTCGCCGCCGAAGAGCGTCAACAGGCCGATGGGAACGAGGACGAGAATGTTGAAGGCGTAAGGCAGCAGAAGGAGCGTCACTTCCCCTCGCCTCCACGCACCACCATGACCCACTCGACCTCCAGTTTGAACGGCCCGGCTTTCTTGTCTCCCAGCAGGAAGCCTAGGCCGCTGACCTCTTGCGGGTCCACCGGCCCAGCATCTCTTAACTGCCTGCCAAAGCTCGTCGCCTGAAACTTGTCCAGCGGCAGCTTGACCTCGATCCACTCGTCCTTCTTGGTCTGGATCATCGACCGATAGGAAAAGGCTACGAGCGGCCTGGGAACGTGCAGGTTCATCGAGTATTTCCGGCCATCGCCACGAACCCGCACCAGAAGGACATCACCTTTTTCCAGGCCGAGCTTCCTGGCCTTCGTTCGCACGGAGGCGAAGCCGCCGTTATTCTCTAGCGACAGCGTGCCGAAGAACTCCAGCGTCTTGTTGTCGGTGATCTTGAATTTCCCCTCGGAAACGCCGCCCATCACGCCGTCGTTGATGTTTTGCCACTCCTTGACCGCGTCGGCCCCCGCAAAGTCGAACAGGCTTCTCGTCGTGTCAACGGCCATGAGAGATGACCCCAGGGTGAAAAGAAGCAACGTTGATGGGATGCCAAACCAGGAAAACTGCATGACTTCCTCCTCGATTGTGTCCTCAAGCGTGATCGGTGCAGGGGCGCCCCCGTTTCGGGGGGCGGGGCCGTGGGTGGAGCGAGCGGCAGAACCTCGCGAGTTCTGACAGGCTCAAGCCGTGAAAAGTCGCTGGCAGAACGCCCTGGATTGCGTGCTGTAGTGCTTGGCCGCCCACAGCCATCGACACGCGGGCAGCCAGGGCTTGATCGTAGCGTTGGCGGTACTCTGCAAGGAACCGCTTCGGGTCGGGAAGGTAGCAGGCAGAAAGCCACACAAGACGTGGCGTCGTCTCGCGGATGGCCACGCCGAAAGACGCCAGCGGTGTATTGGGGCCCAGGTTGATCGCAGCCCACCCAGCATCAAGGAGCATCAACTGAATGAGCAGGCTGCTCAGGTAACTGTGGTCCCCTTCTGGGTTGCCGCCGACCGCGACCGGCCGATCCGACTCGGCGTTCGCCTCCAGTGCGGGTCGCAGTTCGTGCAGGACCCCGGCACAGAGGAGCGTTCCCCGGTGTTCATGCATGACGTCAATTCGGCCTTCTTCCCAAGAATGGCCCAGGCGGACCATCGCGGGAGCGATCACCTCGTCACCGAGGACTTCCATCGGCAGGCCAGCAGCGTAAGCGCCATGAATCACGCCGCGGATCGACGTGATGTCGCCGCGTTGCAACCCATCGAAGAGATGCCCGGCGAGAGTGTCCGGTGCCGCCTCGTCGAGTTTCTCCGGTAGAGCCAGCTTGGCCAGGTCGAGGCACGGAAAGGTTCCCTCCCGAACGAGGCGAAGCACGTCGGCACGTAGCAATTTCCGGTGCCCGCCAGGGGTTTTTGTGCGCTGGCAATACACCCTGATCGACCCAGCGCTTGATCGTTGAGGTGCTGACGCCCAGCGCCTGGGATACCTCGGCGGGACTGAAAAATGGCGTGTCTGTCATGGCGGTCACCTAAAAAGTTCAAAACGTCCATCTAATCTTTAGACCGGACAGCTCGACAAGTCCAGCCGTCCGGGCCAAAAAGATGCGTACCGCGGATGACTTTCGAGCGCTTTTTCGTCAGCCATCGCATGCTGAATCTGTTGCAGATCGGCGTATCTCCTTGAGCGACTTGGGATAACGCCATCGGTCGCTGGTCGCCAAACAAAACGTCCAAATCGACCGATTTTTGTTGACTTGCCCAAAGACGTCGCTAGAATAATTTTGTCGTTTTGAACGTTTCGGTGCGGGCCTGACCGCACCAGGTTGTCTGCCATCCAGGCGGGACCACCACATGAATGCCGTTTCAACGAAGTCTTCAAGGGCCGGGACTGACCGGCTGCATTTCCTATTCCACCCATCCTTCGAGGCTGGCGATGCGGAAAGGCTCTACGGTGACTCAGTCGTCGATGATCGTGATACACGCGGATTCATGCCCGACGACGTGACGCGCGCCTTGGCCAAGCGCATGCACTATGCGGCCTGGAGGGTCAGTAATGCGACAACCCGGCGCGAGGCGACGCGCTGGCGTCGGGCCTACATCGAGGCCCGCAACGGCATCGTGGTCGGCAACCGGAAGTTGAGCTTCAGGGCGGTGCAGAAGTGGGCGTCGTGCGGCCTGCCGGCCGATGACCTCGTCGGCGAGTGCCAGCTTGTGCTCATCAAGGCCGTCGCGGCGTACAATCCCTGGCTCGGCGTTCGCTTCAGTACATACGCCTTCACCTGCCTAATGCGTGCGCTCTCCCGGCTGGCCCAGCGCCATGCGGCGGACCGGCTGTCGCGGTCGCGGTCACTGGAATCGCTGCCGTACGGCGAGCCCGCGCATCACGATTGCGCGGAGGCCGCCGACCCACGGCTCGACTGCCTGGGACAGTTCCTCCAAGGAGGTGCCCAGCTCCTGACCGCCCGGGAGAAGCTCGTCATCAGCCGGCGCTACCTTTTGAACGACAAGAACCAGACCGAGACGCTCGAACAGGTGGGCCGCGACCTGGGCCTTTCCAAGGAACGCGTTCGTCAGGTCCAAAAGACGGCTTTGCTGAAGTTGCGCGGAGCACTGACCTCAGTGGTGCCTGTGTCGTAATTGGGAAGGAACAGTCCATGATCTCTTCAGAAGCTGTTGTCTCCCGGACCGAGGGCAGGCCTCACATCGAGTGGCTTCGCTGCCTGCCGTTCCTGCTCATGCACGTGGCATGCCTTGCCGTGTTCTGGGTGGGCTGGAGCTGGACAGCGATGATGATCGCGCTCGCCACGCTCTTCTTGCGGGTCTTCGGCCTCACCGGGTTTTATCACCGGTATTTCTCGCACCGGGCGTTCAAGACCTCTCGGTGGTTCCAGTTCGTTGGCGCGGTCCTGGGCGCCTCTGCCGTCCAGCGCGGGCCACTCTGGTGGGCAGCGCATCATCGTTCGCATCATCGCGATGCCGATACGACGCGAGATCCGCATTCTCCTGTCCACCACGGATTCTTATGGAGTCACATGGCGTGGTTCATGACACGCGAGCACCTCGGCACCAAGGAACATCTCGTCCGCGACTGGGCCAAGTACCCCGAACTCCGCTTTCTCGACCGCTACGAACTGGTCGCGCCGCTGGGTCTGGTGTTGGCCCTGTTGGGGCTGGGTGCAGCGATGGCCATCTGGGCACCGGGCCTGGAAACATCGGCCTGGCAGGTCCTGGTGTGGGGTTTCTTCGTCTCCACGGTCGTTCTTTATCACCTGACCTTCGCGGTCAACTCGGTCGCTCATCGCTGGGGCAGCAGGCCCTTCGCAACCAAGGACGAAAGCCGGAACAACTTCCTGCTCGCGCTGTTGACCTTTGGCGAGGGCTGGCACAACAACCATCATCATTATCCTGTTTCGGCACGCCAGGGCTTTCGCTGGTGGCAGATCGACATCACCTACTACATTCTGGTCCTTCTCTCCTGGCTCGGCGTGGTCTGGGACATCAAGCCGGTCCCCAGGCACATGCGAAAAAGCCTGCCGCAACCAACGGCGAAATCGGTTCCCGTCGCCACGGGAAGTTGACCGAACTGGCATTACCTGTGGGAGTTTCCTGTGAGAATCGGGATCATCGGCACTGGGATCAGTGGCAACTTGGCGGCGCGACTGCTTTCCCAGGAACACGACATCGAGGTCTTCGAGGCCAGTCCCACCGTCGGCGGCCACACGCGTACCCTGGACGTCAAGGCCTTTGACCAGACATGGCGGGTGGACACCGGCTTCATGGTGTTCAACTACTGGACCTATCGCAACTTTTGCCGCCTTTTGCAGTTGCTGGGGCTGTCCGGGACTGACACGGACATGAGCTTTAGCGTGACCTGCGCCAGGTCCGGCCTGGAATACCAGGGCAGTTCGCTCAATGGCCTGTTTGCCCAGCGGCGCAACCTGGTCAGGCCGCGGTTCTGGGGAATGGTGAGGGACATCCTGCGGTTCAACCGCGAAGCGGAGGAGCTGCTGGCGAGCGATCTGGGCGAGAAAACCCTACGTGATCTGTTGGCCGAAAAAGGGTACGGTGCATGGTTTGCCGAGAAATATCTATTGCCGATGACCGCCGCCATTTGGTCGTGTCCGCCGGGCAGCATGCGGGACTTTCCTGCACACTTTTTGCTCGCGTTTCTGCGGAATCATGGCTTGTTGCAGGTCCGCAATCGGCCTCAGTGGAAGACGGTGACGGGCACCGCTCGCGCGTATGTCGATCGGCTGACCGCTCCCTTCCGCGATCGTATTCGCACGAACTGCCCGATCCTGGCCGTCCGAAGGCACGAGGACCACGTCGTCGTTCAGCCGCGCGACGCCGGCCCGGAACTTTTCGATCGCGTGGTCCTGGCCTGCCACGCGGATCAGGCGTTGGCCCTGTTGCAGGACGCGGATCCGGAGGAGCGGGAAATTCTCGAAGCGATCCCGTACCACCCCAATTCGGCGATTCTTCACACCGATGTTTCGATTCTGCCGCAGCGCCGCCGAGCTTGGGCGAGTTGGAACTATCGCAATTTCGCCGAGGAAGGTAGGCCCGCCGCGGTCACCTATGATCTGTCCCGATTACAGAAGCTCGATACGCCGACTCCCTTGTTGCTGACACTCAACGCTGACGAGCAGATCGATCCGGCACAGGTGCTGAATCGGCATGTGTTCCATCATCCGCGGTACACGTCGCAGTCGTTGCGCGCTCAAGATCGGCTTCAGCGGCGCAACGGCCAACGTCGCACTTATTATTGCGGAGCGTATCGTGGTTACGGATTTCACGAGGATGGCGTGAAAAGCGCCCTGGACGTGACGAGACACTTTGGACTGGGGCTCGACCAATGGAAAGTTGCCTCTACGAGGGCGTCGTTTACCACGAGCGCCTGCAACCGGTGAAGCATCGCTTTCACTATCGGTTGTACACGAACTATATCGACCTGGACGAGGTGCCTGGCTTGCTACGCGCCGGCTTGTTGTCGGAGCGTCGCTTTTCCCTGAACGGCTTCTTGCGCTGCGACCACTTTGGTGATCCGAAACAGCGGCTGGCCGAGAGCGTTCGCGAGCTGGTCACGCGGGAGACGGGCCTCGTCGTCGACGGGCCGATCCGTCTCCTGACGCAGCTACGAACCTTCGGCTGCTATTTCAGTCCGCTCAACCTGTTCTTCTGCTACGGCGCCGACGGCAGCGGTCTCCAAGCGGTGGTCGCGGAAGTTCAAAACACACCCTGGCTCCAGCGTCATTGCTACGTGCTCTGGCAGGGCAACCAGGTCGGGACGGGGCCGGAAGCAGAGTACCGCCATCCCAAAGCATTCCATGTTTCTCCTTTCATGGGCATGGATGTCGACTATCAGTGGCGCCTGTTGGTTCCTGCCGAGCGGTTGCTGATCGGGATCGTCAACACGCAGGGAAACGAGACGCTCTTCCGCGCCTCGATGGCCTTGCGCCGCGTGCCATTGTCGCGCCGCACACAATCGACGATGCAGTGGCGCTATCCCTTCATGACTGCCCGGATCACGGCAGCCATCTACTTGCAGGCATTTAGCCTATGGAGAAAGAAGTGTCCGTTCTATCCGCACCCCCATCACCACACCAAATCGAAATCTCCGCCAGCCAGGAGCGTCCCGAACGTCCGGGGGCGTTCGCCCGTTTCTGCCGCGGCCGACTGATGCGTTGCCTGCAAGGCTTGACGCACGGCAGGCTTCGCTTGCAAGACGCTGAATCGGCGTGGCGGTTCGGCGCCAACGACGTCGACGAGCCGATCGCCGTGGTTCGCGTGAAGGACTATCGGTTCTACCGGACGTTGGCCCTGGAAGGCACGCTCGGCGCGGCGGAGGCGTACATCAACGGCTGGTGGAACAGTGACGATCTCGTCGGGCTGTTTCGTCTGCTGACCGCGAACAGTGCGGTCATGCAGAGCGTCGATGGCGTCATCGCTCGGCTGGCGCGCGGTCTCAGTATTGGGGCTCACTTCTTGCGGCGCAACACGGTGCAGGGGAGTCGGCGGAACATCGCTGCTCACTACGACCTCGGCGACGACTTTTACTCGTTGTTCCTCGATGAAACGATGACCTATTCCGCCGGCGTGTTCCTCGATCCCGACTCCACGTTGGCAGACTCTTCGCGCGAGAAGTACGACCGGATTTGCCGAAAGCTGCGGTTGGCAGCCCACCACCACATCCTCGAAATCGGCACCGGCTGGGGCGGATTCGCCGTCCACGCGGCTCGGCATTATGGCTGCCGGGTCACAACTACGACGATTTCACGCCGGCAGTATCAGTACGCATGCGATCGGGTGCGTCAGGCTGGCCTCGAGGGGCGCATCACGGTGCTCAACGACGACTACCGCAACCTGACCGGCGTCTACGACCACCTTGTGTCTGTCGAGATGGTCGAGGCGGTCGGGCACCAGTATCTCGATCGTTTTTTTGGCCAGTGCGCTCGGCTCTTGCGTCCGGACGGCTTGATGCTCCTGCAGGCGATCACCATCCCGGATCACGCATTTGACCGGTACGTTCGCTCCGTGGAATTTATTCAGAAATACATCTTTCCGGGCGGTTGCTTACCCTCGATCGGGTCCGTCGCTGGCGCAGTCGGTCGAGCCACGGACTTCCGATTTCTGCACCTGGAAGACTTCGGCTACCATTATGCCGAAACGCTGGCCCGCTGGCGGCAACGATTCTGGCAGAACATCGACAAGGTTCGGTCTCTGGGCTTCGATGAGCGATTCATCCGTGTGTGGCACTACTACCTGTGTTACTGCGAAGCGGGATTCCTGGATAATCAGATCGGCGTCGCCCAGATCCTGCTCGCCAGGCCAGATTGCAGACACTCGCTCCTACGGTGGGATGAATCGCCTGGAACTGCCGAACGGAAGGTGCGTACATGAGAGCGATCCTGCTGACGCTGTTCGCTTCCGTCCTGCTGCTGATGCTCGTTGTGACGGCGTTGGCATCCTGGGACCGCGCCGTGTGGCGGGCCGGTTACCTGTTCGCGGAGCCCTGGTTTGTCGCCACTTTCGCTGATGCCTATTGCGGTTTCCTCACCTTCTACGTGTGGGTCGCATACAAGGAACGCAGCATCACGGCACGTGTGGGGTGGTTTCTCGCCATCATGGGCCTGGGCAACATTGCCATGGCAGTATACGTGCTGTTGCAACTGGTCCGACTTCGGCCCGATCAATCCTGGGAGCACTTGCTCCTGCGATCTTCAACAACAACCTGACCACTCAGAATTCGAGGAATAGCGATGAACTTGATTGGCTTGGCAGAAAAAGGCTACCTGCCCGATTGGCTCATCCGTGTTGGCATTCGTCGGTTGCTGGCGGGCCGCTTGCACCAGGAGCTCCGTCGAGGCGCCTCCCGGCACATGGCAGAATTTGTGCAACTCTTGAAGCGGAGTCCGGTGGCATTAGCCACCGAACAGGCCAATGCTCAGCATTATGAAGTCCCTGCCGCATTTTTCGACACCGTTCTTGGACCTCGCTTGAAGTACAGTTCCTGCTTTTACCCCGATAAGAGCACAACACTTCAGGAGGCGGAAGAAGCGATGCTACGCCTGACTTGCGAGAGAGCCGACCTGGAAGACGGCATGGATGTGCTCGACCTGGGATGTGGATGGGGGTCGCTATCGCTTTGGGTCGCGGAGCATTTTCCACGTTGCCGGGTGACCGCCCTGTCCAACTCGACCGGCCAGCGCCAGTTCATCGAATCCCGAGCTGCTGTCCTGGGCCTGCGAAACCTGCGCGTCATCACCGCGAACATGGCCGACTATTTCGGAGCCGAGACCTACGATCGGGTTATTTCGGTCGAGATGTTCGAACACATGCGGAATTACGAAACCCTACTGAAGCGCATCGCTGGCTGGCTCCGCCCCGCAGGTAAACTCTTCGTGCACATCTTCTGCCATCGCGAGATGGCATATTCGTTCGACGCAACCGCCGAAAACGACTGGATGGCCCGCCATTTCTTCACCGACGGACTCATGCCCTCGTTCGATCTCCTGGGCCATTTCGACCGTGACCTGGTCATCAGCCGGCGCTGGCAGGTGGACGGACAGCATTACGCCCGAACGTGCGAAGATTGGCTGAAGAACGTGGATACCAACCGCGCCCGGCTGCTTGCCCTGTTCACGCAAACAACCGACCGCGCCTCGGCCCAGGTAATGCTCCAACGCTGGCGAATCTTCTTCATGGCTTGTGCGGAGCTCTTTGGCTATGCCGGCGGCTCCGAGTGGTTTGTGGGGCATTACCTCTTCGAGCCGCGTGCCGTAGTCAAGACGCTGGATGCGGCTCCTTTCGCGAGGGAGGTTCTTCAGGAAGGGGCGCCGGCATGACGCTGCTGGAACTGATCGGCGTCAACTTTGCCGTAACGACCATCCTGATGCTCCTGATTTGGCTGGTGAGCATCAAGCTGCGCGATGTGAGCATCGTGGACGTTTTTTGGGGATTGGGCTTCGTCGTAATCGCCTGGCTCTCCTTCTTCCTCACGGGGGAGAGCACCGTTCGCAAGACGCTCCTCGTCTTACTTACCTCGATCTGGGGACTGCGGCTGTCGCTTTATCTGGCTCGTCGCAAGTTCGGCGCTCCGGAGGACTACCGTTACCAGGCGATGAGGGCGTCAATCGGGCCGCAGTTCTGGGTGGTTAGCCTCTTTTTGGTGTTCGGGCTGCAGGGGATCATCATGAACGTCGTGGCCCTGCCGGTCGTGGCGGGGCAGCTCGACACGTCACCCATCGGCTTCTGGACCGTGCTTGGCGTTGCTCTGTGGACTGGAGGATTGCTTTTTGAAGCCGTGGGCGATTACCAGCTCGCCCGCTTCAAGGCCGACGCCGGAAATCTCGGCAAGGTGCTGGATCGAGGCCTCTGGCGGTATACGCGCCACCCGAACTATTTCGGCGACTTTCTGGTCTGGTGGGGGATTTTCTTTGCTGCCCAGGGCCAGGGATCCTGGTGGACAGCTATCGGGCCGCTGCTCATGTCGATCCTGCTCCTTCGTGTTTCAGGAGTGGCCTTACTCGAACGGTCCTTGAAAGAAAACAAAGAAGGCTACGCGGATTACATGGCCCGGACGAGCAGCTTTTTTCCTTGGCCGCCACACGGCCCAGCCCGCTGACATCGAAGACGTTCACCTTCCTTTTGCCCACACTTTCCTTCGTCGGTCGGCGTAATTTGTTGACACCGACGCGTGCAAGCCATTTTGTCGAAACCGCGTCGGTCCGCCCCACCGAGGGCGATAAGGCAAGAAGTGTTTTCCGCTTCGGTCAGGGTAAGGGCGTAACCGTGACGATTGGGGTCGTATACGGAATTGGGCATGCTGGACATTGAAAACGGCAAACGCCCACGCTTGGTACGCATGTCTACTGGCTGGCGTCGCGAACTGGACCTCAATAGGTAAAACAAGTTATTCGGCACAGATGGCCGTGGCAAGCGATTCGGCGCGATGAGTGCCAACGCCAAGAAGATTCTGGCTGAGGGAGAACGGTTCCTCGGTTCCCTCCGTCAGCTCATCTCCTGTCTGGAAGGATTGTCGGAACCGCCCGCCGCTTGAACCTTCTCCGGACCGCAGCGCCGTCATCGGCCGGGTAGCAAGACCATCGCATCAAGAACGATGGCCTTGAGGAATCCCGACCGTGAAAAATTTGGCCGAACTGCAAGCTGAATGTGCTGCCCTGGGAATTCAGGTGGAGACGAAGGGCCGTGCGAGCAAAGAGCCTTACATCGCCGCCCTTCGCGATTACCATTGGCGGAAGGGTCATCCCGACGAACCACTCCCGGCCCAGATCATGCCGATGCTGCTCGGTTCGTGGGAGGATCTCGACGAGGCGGAAGCCGCTGAAATTGAGGACGACGGCAGCGGCTGGCTCGTGCAGCAGAAATTGGACGGAGTGCGCGCGGTCTTGCATTTTGAGCACGATGGCGTGCGTATCACCAGCCGAACCGTCAGTGAAGTGAATTATCGGCTCAGCGAATTCCAGACCAACGTATCGCACCTGACCGAAGGTTTCGCTAATCTGGTCGGAACAGTCCTGGACGGCGAGTTGATCTGCCCGGCCGCCACTATCGACACGGGAGCCACCCGTACCCAGGATGCACTCCAGGCGACCATGGCCATTCTTGCGACAACGCCGACCAACGCATTGAAAATTCAGACCGAACAGAACGCACGGCTCGCCTTTCATGCCTTCGACATCTTGAAGCTTCAAGGCACCGACACAACGCAACAACCGCTCCTGAATCGGCTCGACCTGCTAAATCAAGCAGTGCGGCGGGCGGGAAATCCTCACGTGGTGGAAGTGCCCGGACACGTCATCGGAAAATCCAGGATTCATGAGAGCCTGCTTGCAGCAGGCGAGGAAGGCAGCGTCTGGAAAAAACTGGATTGTTGCTACCTGGCGGGCCAGCGCGTGCGGCATTGGGTCAAAAGAAAGCGAGGACTGGCCGTGACCGCATTCGTGTCGAATTTCAAGCCCGGCACACCCGATCGCGGCCACGGCGGCCTCGTCGGCGCCGTCGAATTCAGTTGCCAACATGCGGACGGGACCGTTTCGCCCATTGGCTGGAGTAGCAGCTGGACCGATGTGGAACGTCAGGCGATGACGGCGATGGACACTGCCGGTCGAGTTGACCTGAATACGAAATATCTCCAGAAGAAAGCGATCATCACCGGCCAGGATCTGTCCGCTCGGTCGCGGCGGTTGCGCCATGCACGATTGGTTTGCTGGCTTGACGCTTGAGCGCCGACATGCCCATTCCCCGATTTTTCGCCAGGTTCTTGACATTTGCCCCATGTTCACGATAAAATCTGCTTGAGTTTGCAGGCGCTAGGCTTCGGCGAAAGACAGGGGTGAGGCCACAAAGAACCTAGCGTTCGCGTTTTTCACGAGTCCAGGCTGTTGCACATCTCGCTGTCTTGGGAACCCCTCCATTGACACGGCTTGTCCATTAGTCTCATGTCCCGAAGGGACAGAGGCAATGGTGCGCCGTGAAATTGAAGCAGGCCAAGTATTCCCAGGGCAATCCCTCAAGCAATGCCGATGGTTTTTCATCGTTTTCTGTCGGTGTGATCCGTGCCGACGAATTCTACACATTGAGAGAATTCAAGCGTCGGCTTGAATTCACCAACGCCACCTTGCGTTCCGCCCGCCGAGCCGGGTTGCGCGTGTATTACGTGCATAAGCGTGCCTTTGTCCTCGGCAGGGATTGGATCGACTACGTTCTCAACTCTGCTGGCCACCTGGACGAAGAGCGGGGAGGTGGCCATGCGTAACGGAAGACCAAAGATCAAGTTGACTCGTCGGCCGGGGAGCCGGACCTTTGTCATGCGGTTCGAGAATCCGGCCACGGGCGAGATTGAACAAAGATCGACGGGAACCAGCAATAAGAAAGAAGCGCAACGCCTTTTGGGCGAGTTGCGCAGCGAACTTACCCATGGACGGTACGAGCGTGACTCCGACATTTCCTGGGAAGACTTTCGCGAACGGTACGAAGCCGAGCATTTGTCGGGCCTGGCGAAGATGACCGTAAAGAAGTTTGACACCGTCCTGGATTTGGTTGAACGAATTCTGAAACCAAAAAAGCTGGCGGAGTTGACATCTGAACGAATCAGCAGATTTATCGCCAAGGTTCGCAACGGCAAAAGAACGGAAAGCACCATCGCCGGATACTTGGCGCATTTGCGGGCTGCTTTGAACTGGGCGGCCGGCGTCGGCTTGTTGGTCGTTGCGCCGAAGATCAACAAGCTGAAACGGGCAAAGGTTTTCAAGAAATCCAAAGGACGAGCACCAACGACCGAGGAGTTTCAAAAGCTCTTGACGACCGTTGCGGCAATCGTCGGCGAGGAACGAGCGTCATCCTGGCGACATCTGATCGAAGGACTGTGGTGGTCGGGACTCCGACTGGGTGAAGCTCTTGAACTTTCCTGGGACCGGGACGACAAGCTGCGACCTGTTTTGACCCACGAGCGCCCACTCCTGCACATTCCGGCGGAACTCGAAAAAGGGCACAAGGACCGCCTTATCCCCCTTGCCCCGGAGTTCGCCGAATTTCTGCTGAAAACGCCTTCCGCTCAGCGTGTTGGTTTCGTCTTCAATCCGACCTCGGAACGCTGGCCAGAACATCGACTCACGATCGTCCAGGTGATGAAGGTCATATCGCGCATCGGGAAGAAATCCGGCGTCGTCGTCCATGTCAACGTAAAGACGGGCAAAAAGAAACATGCCTCCGCACACGACTTCCGACGCGCCTTCGGCGATCGCTGGGCGGTCCGGGTCATGCCGCCAGTCTTGATGGAGATGATGCGTCACGAAAGCCTCAGTACGACGATGCAGTTCTACGTGGGAAGGAGCGCCCAGGCGACCGCCGACGTGGTGTGGCAAGCGTACGCGAGCGCCACCGCCAAAATCGGCAACGAAAAAGGTGACACTTTGGGTGACACCTGGCCAAAATCGGCCAAAAATGGCGACCTGCCAAAAGGAGGCCAGTGATGCAACTAGCTATCTGGAAACAAGATATGGAAAATCGGAAAAAGAGGCCCCTCCCGGATTCGAACCGGGGATGGCGGATTTGCAATCCGCTGCCAATTCGCAAGAATCCCTTGGAAAACCGCAATCCCCGCCGCGCCCGGACCAAATCCCGACCAAAACGACAACGCTGCCCCCCGACCTGGCCCGCATCATCGACCTATGGCCGGACCTGCCCGCGGCCGTTCGGGACGGCCTGGCCCGCTGGCCGGACCGGCCGGACGCGATTCGTGTTGGTATCCTGGCAATGATCGGTGCGGCCAGTGGAAACCTAACCTACAAAGGCACCTGATGGGTACGGAGAGATTCACCATGCTACAAAATGCAACACTTTCCCCGCAGCAGCTAACCGCCTTGGCCGCTCTCCTTGCCGGCAAAAGCGTGACTGACGCGGCATCAGAGTCGGTCGTGGACCGCACAACCGTTCACCGATGGCTGCGGGAGGATTTCGATTTCATCGCAGCCTACAACGGAGGTCGCCAGGAGATCAAAGACGCGGCTCACGGTCGGCTCTTGGGGCTCGCATCAGCCGCCCTCGACGTGTTGGAACGTGCCCTTTCCGGGGGTGCCACCAAGACCGAAGCAAGTCTGGCGTTGACTCTTCTGCGCGGTCTGGGCTTTCTTTCTGGCGAGCAACCGACCTTTGGAAGCGCTGATCCCGACACACTCAGAGAGATTGCTGCTCACAACAAGCTCCTTGCGGAGAACCAAGAAGTCGCGAGACGAAACCATGAAGTCTTGACCCGAATGATTAACAAGCCGCTCGCCCTAACTGTCAAGTAATCGGAGGACGTGCAGCATGTGTTAGTTGACATACTATGCCAACTAGCATATGATCCTTAGTATGGCAGAGAAGACTCACAAGCCGACGGTAAGCGACGCTCTTCGAGAAGCGATCCGAGAGAACGGAAAGAGCTTGTACCAGGTTGCCAAGAACTCCGGCATCAACTACTCGGTCTTGTGGCGATTTCTTGAAGGCGAGCGGCAACTGACCACCGTCACCGTGGACCGGCTTTGCTGTTATTTGGGTTACAAGCTTGTGAAGGGGTGATCCTTGGCCGAGATTTTCCGTCCGACCTACTACGTTGATCCCGAGACCGGCAAGCGCGTGAACGCAGGCCGGCCCGGTGCCAAACGCAAGCGAAGCCCGAGTTGGTGGATTCGCTACTACACGCCGGACGGCAAGCGACACAAGGTGCGCGGCTACACGGACCGAAAGGCAACAGAGACGAAGGCGTCCGAGTGGGCTGGTCGATCGTGCCGACGAACATGCCAAGACGCCGTTGGCCGAGCACGCCGAGGACTTTCGCCGCTACCTAGCCGCGAAGGGCAACTCGCACGCGTACATCGCCAAGATTCAGTTTCGGTTGATGGCCGTCCTTGACGAACTCCACGACAGCCGAGGATTGCATGTCGCTGGCTGGGCTATCGAAGCTGGCGAATGGGGAAACCGACGTTCGCCACGCTCGTCGGGACTTTGCCCCGGATGAACTAGCGCGCCTGCTCGGCGCCGCTCACGAGAGCACCACGACGTTTCTTGGCTTGACCGGGCCGGACCGGCATTTTCTTTACTTGGCAGCGTGCGCCAAGGGCTTCCGCGTCTCCGAGTTGGGCAGCATGACGCCGGAGAGTTTCAACCGGCCTGACGTTTGGCGAGTCGTTCCCGATTCCGTGGAGGGCAGGCTTCCGGCTGGCCAATGTTTTCGTTGGCCACGAAAAGAGGCGTGGAGCACGTCGGGCAGTCGAGGTACATGCGAGATTCCTTCTAAGGCCATAGGCTGTCAAATTTCTTGATCAGCTGCGAGAGTTCGGCTTTTCGTCTGCGGATGTTAACCCTGATGTCGGCCACATTTATCTTCAATTCAGGGTCTTTCTCTTCGTGGGATCTTTCCAAGGACATTTCAAGGTCGCTAATGAAAAACCTGAGCTGGTCGATTTCTTTTCCCAACTTTTGCCGCTCAATTCTGTTCTCATTTCGCCGATCCTGATAAACCAGAAAAGCCGCAATGAACCCACCGATGAGCAAGACCGCGATGCCGACGAAAATCGTGAACCCTGAGATTGCCGCCTTTTCGTGACGGCGGCGACGAGGTGCAAGTTCTTCGGCGTCGTCCGCAATGCTGGAAAACGAACTGGAAGTCGGCCGGGATGCTGGAACAAGCTCGAAATAAGCGGTGTTTGCTTGGAAGACTTCTCCGCACGCACCGCAAGAAATGAACTGGCCTTCGTGTCGATCATCAACTTCGAGAAGCTCGGCGCACTTGGGACAGGTGGCTTGCATTGTCGCTCCTGGCGAGAGTCCCCGCCGCCCTTGGTGGCTCCGGCTAAGTGGGATTCTAGGGATAGTGACATAACCGAGAAGTAAAATATTTGACTTTTGCCCCCCGGCCGACTGGGCATACGGCATGCCACGACCTGGCCCGTGTCATCGACCTGTGGCCCGAACCTGGAACCTTGCGGAACGCCCTGGCCGGCTGGCCGGAGCTACCGGCGGCGATCCGGCGGGCGGTCCTAGCGCTCGTGGATAGTGCGGCCAACTAGGGGGCCCCTGACGATCACCCCAAGAGGCGAGCCATCCAAGCGCGTCATCGCCGCCAGTTGTACCCGCCTTGCGCGAAGCGATTCTCGGCGGCCGCCATCTGCGCGGCGTTGGCGTTCAAGCGTCGCAACATTTCGATCACGTCGAGGTAGAAGCTGTCGCAGTGGATCGTCCTCACAGGACCAAGTTCAACGAGGCCAAGATTCTCCTGGCGTTTGCGCGTGGCTGGAGCCAACGGCGACGGCAGAATCTACTTCGATAGCCGTTTCCGTTAGCTCCGGGAGGTCCGCCTACTCTTCCTTGAAGGTGCCCTGCGAGGGCCGACCGTCGATCTCTCCGATCACGGTCCCCTCGAAGTCCGCGACGTTTCCAAGACCGGGGTCGGTGCCGACAAACTTGGACGCCTTGCCGTCGGCCGCGACCTTGGGAAGAAGCTTGATCGTCATCGGGGCAACCTCCTTGCCTTTGTCGGAGCCAGTTGCGTTGCTGGGCCGGCGGGGGGGGCAGGCGCGGGGCCGCGGGGTGACGGGATGACGCGACGCGGGCGCGGAGAGGCCGGGCACGCGATG
>Ga0194132_10005860_pt1 | contig 19499 bp, 15 predicted proteins | sample TA2KigOf80mmetaG_FD_148612 | JGI IMG/M metagenome (GOLD analysis project Ga0194132, IMG submission 148612) | Freshwater microbial communities from Lake Tanganyika, Tanzania - TA2015054 Kigoma Offshore 80m | ecosystem: Environmental > Aquatic > Freshwater > Lake | place: Tanzania: Lake... | reverse complement strand
CGCGGCGCGCGCGCCACCGCGGGCGCGGCCGCGCACACCGGGCACGGCGTCCCGGCTTCGCCCTCGCCCCGCGGCAACCCGCACTCCGCGCACTCGACCGTAGCCATCGCTCCCCCTTCCGCCCCGCACGGCAATCGCTTGAGTGTACCAACCCCGTAGACTGGCTCAAAGACCGTGCGCCCCAATCGGAGGTTACCATGCCGCGCGCCGTGTTCTCGCTCGTCGTCGTCGCGCTCGCCTCCGCTCCGGCGTCGGCCGATTGGCCGCAGTGGCGCGGGCCGAACCGCGACGGCCACGCGCCCGCCGCGCGGCTCCCGGCGAAGTGGGCCGAAATGCCGCCCGAACCAACCTGGCGGGTGAGCATCGGCGAGGGTTACGCGAGCGCCGCGGTCGCCGGCGGGAAGGTGTTCGCCATCGGCCGCACCGACAAGGACGGCACCGAGTCCGCGTACTGCTTCGACCTCGTGAGCGGCAAGAAGCTGTGGCACTTCACCTACGCCGCGCCGTTCAAAGCGCCGGACCCGACCGCCGGGCGCGGCCCGAACGCCACGCCCACCGTGGACCGCGACCGCGTGTACTTTTTCGGCCTCTCCGGGGTGCTGACGTGCGCCGACGTCGCCACCGGCAAGGTGCTGTGGCAGCACGACTGCCTGAAGAAGTATTGGGACGTGCCGAAGAACGCGGCCGGCGACAACCCGTACTTCCCGGCGTGCGGCGCGACCGCGTCGCCGCTGGTGGACGGCACGACGGTGATCGTGCCCGTCGGCGGGAAGAAGGCCGGGGCCGTGACCGGGTTCGACCGCGCGACCGGCGAACTGCTGTGGAAGGCGCTCGACGACCGCAGCAGCTACGCCGCGCCGGTGGTCGCCGCGCCCGCGGGCGTGAAGCAGATCGTGGCGTTCACCGGAACGCGCATGGTCGGGCTGCGCCACGCCGACCGCGAACTGCTGTGGGAGCAGCCGTTCAAGGCCCACTTCGAGCAGACCATCATCGGCCCGGTGGTGTGGAAGGACCGGGTGATTATCGGTGGCGAGCAGCGCGCGACCTTCGCGCTCGAACTGACGCGCGCCGGCGACGCCGTGAAAACGAAACAGGTGTGGAAGAGCGACGATCTGAAGCTGTACATGACGACGCCGGTCGTGGCGGGCGAGCACCTGATCGGCTTCGACCACCGCACCGGGAAGCTGGTGTGCCTCGCGCTCGCGGACGGCGCGACCGCGTGGGCGTCGCCCGCGTTCGGCACCAAACACCTGTCGTTCGTGGTGTGCGGCAACACGCTACTCGCGCTGACGCTCGACGGCCACCTGATCGCGGCGCGGTTCTCGGCGACCGACTACGAACCGCTGGCCCGGTGGAAGGTGAGCGCGAAGGGCACGTGGGCGCACCTCGCGGTCGCCGGGAACCGCCTGCTGGTCAAGGGGCCGGACGAGCTGTTGTGCTACGAGCTGCGGTAACGCGACCTCACTGCGTCGGGCGCTCCTCGAAACGCAGGTGGCGCACGGAGTCGCGGAAGTCGCGCAGCTCGGCCAGCGCGGTGATGCCCACGTCCAGATGCGTGCGCACGAACTGCTCCGTCACGGCCGCGTCGCTCTTGGAGGTCTTCACGCCCTCCGGGGTCATCGGGTTGTCGGACACCAGAAGGAGCGCGCCCTTCGGGATGCGGTTCACGAACCCCACCACGTAGATCGTCGCCGTCTCCATGTCGATCGCGCTGGCCCGAATCTCGCGCAGGTAGCGCTTGAAGCCCTCGTCGTGCTCCCACACGCGCCGGTTCGTGGTGTACACGGTCCCGGTCCAGTAGTCGAGGTCGTGCTTCTTAATCGCCTCGGACACCGCGGCCTGAAGCCGGTACGACGGCAGCGCCGGGATCTCCGGCGGCAGGTAGTCGTTGCTCGTACCCTCGCCCCGGATCGCCGCGATCGGCATAACGAAGTCGCCGAGCTTCGTGCTCTTCAGCCCGCCACACTTGCCGAGGAACAGGACGCCCTTCGGGTCGATGGCCGAGAGCAGGTCCATGACGGTCGCGGCCATCGCGCTGCCCATGCCGAAGTTCAGGATGGTGATGTCCTCGGCGGTCGCGGACGTCATGGGCCGGTCGCGGCCCGCCACCTCGACGCCGAACTTCGCCGCGAACAGGTCGACGTAGTGCGCGAAGTTGGTGAGCAAGACGTACTTGCCGAACTGGTCGAGCGGGCGGCCGGTGTACCGCGGCAGCCAGTCGAGCACGATTTCCGCCTTGGTCTTCATTCGCGCGCCTCCGGGGTCGGGCCGATTGTGCCGCGCGCGCCGCGGGGCCGCAAGGCGACGTACAATGGCCCCATGCCGAAACCATCACCCGCCGCCGCGCCCTCGGTCACGTTCTGGGGTGCGGCGCGCACCGTCACCGGGTCGCTGCACCAACTGACCGCGAACGGCAAGCACGTTCTACTGGACTGCGGACTGTATCAGGGGAAGCGCTCCGAGAGCTTCCGCCGCAACCGCGAGCTGCCGTTCCGCGCCAAGGACATCGGCGCGGTGATCCTGAGCCACGCGCACGTGGACCACTGCGGGAACCTGCCGAACCTCGTGCGCCGCGGGTTCGCCGGGCCTATCTACTGCACGCACGCGACGCGCGCGCTCGCGGCCGTCATGCTCGGCGACGCGGCCAAGATTCAGGAAGAGGACGCCAACTACCTGAACCGCAGGCGCGCCAAAGACGAGCCGAAGGTCGAACCCATCTACGACGCGCGCGACGTGTTCCGCACGCTCACGCGCCTGCAAGCGGTCGAGTACGGCAAGCGTTTCAGCGTCGGAAAGGGGATCGAGGCGAGCTTCGCCGACGCCGGGCACCTGCTCGGCTCCGCGACCGTGAGCGTCCACATCGACACCGCGGCCGGCGCGCGGCGGCTCACCTTTACCGGCGACGTCGGGCGGCCGGGGCTTCCGATCTTGCGCGACCCGGCCCCGCTGCCGCCGTGCGACCTGCTCATCACCGAGGCGACCTACGGCGGGCACACGCACGAACCGGTGGACGAAACCGCGGACAAACTCGGCGAGGTCGTGAAGCGCACCGCGGAGCGCGGCGGGCGCGTCATCATCCCGGCGTTCGCGGTCGGGCGCACGCAAACCGTCGTCTACTTCCTGCACCAGCTCATTTCCGCCGGGAAGCTGCCGGACATCCCGATCTACGTGGACAGCCCGATGGCGACGCGCGCGAGCGAGGTGTTCCGCGAGCACACCGAGTGCTACGACGAGGAGACGCTGGCGCTGCTCGCGGCGCACCCCGACTTGTTCGGTGACAAGCACGTGCGCTACGTCGAGAAGGTGAACGAGAGCGTGCAACTGAACGCCCGCGCCGGGCCGTGCGTGGTGATCGCCGCCAGCGGCATGTGCGAGGCCGGGCGCGTGCTGCACCACCTGAAACACGGCCTCGGCAACCCCGCCAACACCATCCTGATCGCCGGGTATCAGGCCGAACACACGCTCGGCCGGCGCTTGGTCGAGAAGCGCCCCGAAGTGCGCGTGTTGGGCCGCGAGGTGCAGGTGAAGGCGGAAATCGTCGTCATCAACGGCCTCTCCAGCCACGCCGACCACGGCGACCTGCTGCACATGATCGAGCCGCTGGGCACTCAAACGCGCGTGCGCCTCGTCCACGCTGAATCCGACCGCGCCGCGAAGCTCGAAGCCGGGTTGAAGGCGCTGGGGTTCGGCGATGTCGTTGCACCTGAGAGCGGCGACAGCGTCGAGGTGTAGCGCGTGCGCAGCCGCGAGCGGCTTACCGGAAGCGCCCGTCGTTGGTGAGCGAGAACGCGCGCTTGCTGTCGGTCCACGTCAGCTCGTAGCCGGTGCGCGTCGGTTCGAACTTCAGCCGGTCGGCGGGCAGCTTCAACCCGAGGTCGGCCAGCTTCGCGGCGTACTTGCCGTGCGCCTTCTTGTGCGCGTTCTGCGCGTAGTACGCGCGGTGCAGCGCCTCGCGCGCGTCCCAGTTCGGGTCCGGCTCGAACTTCGACGCGCCCGGCTTCGCGGTGCTGAACTGCACGTACCCCCAGCGCTCCGGCCGGTGCATGTCGATCGCGCCCTGCGGCGACCACACCCAGTTGTGTTCCGCGCGCTTCGGGACCTTCTTGTACTTCCCGTCCACGATTTCGATGTCCCACTCGACGCGCGAGAAGTTGATGCGCCACTGGTGCCCGTCCTTCGGCGGCACCGGCGTGTTCCCGACGTGGACCAACTCGCGCGCGCTCTTCCACGGCCACTTGATTTCCAGCGTCCAGCCCTTGTCCGTGTCGCTGGGATCATTGAGCGTGCCGTTGATCTTCACCGCGGTCTTGAGGCCCAGAATCTCCCATGCGTTGATGGCGTTCCCACTGTCCTTGTACGGCTTGCTCAGCAGCAGGTCCCACGTCGTGTTCAGCGCGTTGACTTCGAGTTCGCCGTAGAGGTGGTTGTCGCCGTCCGGGTCGAGGAACACCTCGAAATCGTTGTCGTAGAAGATGACCGAATCGTGATCCTTGAGCGTGCCCCAGACGTGCGGCTCTTCCATGTCGGCGGCGATGTACAGCGCCTCGTCGTCCCAGACCATTTTGACGCGGGTGCGGAACCGCGGCTTGGGGCGCTTGTCGCCCTCGATGTCCACGAACGCCTCGGTCCACGGGGCCGCGGCCCACGCCGCGTCGCTGAGGTCGCCGTCGATGACCGGCGGCTTTTCGGCCCGGTAGCACACGTACCCGTTCGGGTGCGGGTACGGCTTATCGTCGTCGGCTTTGGCCGCGGCCGGGGGCTGCGCCGCAGGCGCGGCCAGCGAAAGGGCAAGGGCCGCGAGGACCAGCCCCGCGACGGGCGCGAGCGCGCGCGACATGGCAGACCTTTCTGGGAGAGACGTGAACCGGAGCGCGGCGAGTTCGCGCGCCGACACGGACGAGCGGATAGTGTACGCGCCGCGCGCGCACTTCAGTCCTTTTGCTTGAACAGGTCGAGGAAGCGGTCCTCGTACTGCTTGAACAGGCCGCGCTCGTCCAGTTCGCGCTTCAGTTCGAACGCCTTCGTGCGGTCGCCGGCGGCGCGCGCGAACAGCTCCTCGATGCGCTCGACGGCGGGGCCGGTCTCGGGCTCGTCGTAGTGGTAGCCCACGCCCTCCGGCGCGCCGCTAACGGGCGGCTCGTCCGGCGCGCCGGGGTCGTCGTCGGAGCCGAACTCCGGTTCGTCGCCCTCCGGGTCCGGGCCGCCCGGCTGCGGGCCGTACTGCTCCTCGACGCGCGCCAGTAGTTCGCCCAACTGTTCCTCGACTTCCTTCGACTGATCGGAAAGTTCGTCAAGATCGACGGCGACCCCGGTGTGCTTGCGGAACACTTCGAGGATCGCGTGCGAGGCCTTGGGGAACGGCACCTGCGCGAACATCTGCGGCATCTCGCCGAGGAAGCACCAGCCGCGCAGCCCGCGGGCCGCCGCCGCGCCGAGGAGCACGCCGTTCAGCCCGCCGATGTTGCCGCCTTGCAGAATCTTGAGCTTGAGTTTGCGCAGGTCGCCCACGCCCTCTTCGTCGGTCGCCGCGCCGAACACGCGCGAGTCGTGTTCCGGGCGCATGCCCGTCGCCATCGCCGCGAACGTGATCACGCGCTCGACCCCGAGGCCCACGGCGTAGTCCATCACCTGCTTGCAGAACGGGTACTTGCCGACCGGGGGCTGGGTCTCGCCGAGGAACAGCACGAGGTCCGGGCCGCCGTCCGGGTTGGTCCACACGAAGAAGCGGTTCCGCGGCCGGCGCGCCGGCTGGATCACGCCCTTGCTCACCTCGACCTGCGAGATGTCGAACAGCTCGCCGCCGTCGAGTTCCTCGACCGCGGTCATGCCGAGTTTGGCGAGCAGGTACACGCCGGCGTTCAGGGCGACGTGGCCCATGCCGGGCCAGACGGCGACGAGCAGCGGGCGGTTCAGCTTCGGGGTGTCCGGCATGGCGGCGGCTCCGGGTGCGCGGGCTTCATCCCATCATACGCGCCGGCGCTACGCGAGCGCGGCTTTGACGACCTTCCCGAACACGTCGGTCAGGCGGAAGTCGCGCCCCGCGTGCCGGTACGTCAGCTTCTCGTGGTCGAGGCCCAGTTGGTTCAAGATCGTCGCTTGTACGTCGTGCACGTGAACCCCGCCCTCGGCCGGGTGGAACCCGAGGTCGTCGGTGCGCCCGATTGTGACACCCGGTTTGATCCCGCCGCCGGCCATCCAGATCGTGTACGCCTGCGGGTGGTGGTCGCGCCCGAGGCTGCGCCCGAGTGTGGCGTTCGATTCCACCATCGGCGTGCGCCCGAACTCGCCGCCCCACACCACGAGCGTGCTGTCGAGCAGGCCCGCGCGCTTGAGGTCGCGCACCAGCGCCGCGGACGCCTGATCGGTGGCGCGGGCGTTGTTCCGGCAGTTGCCCAGAACGTCGGAGTGCGCGTCCCAGCCCTCGTGATAGATCGTGACGAACCGCACGCCGCGCTCGACCATGCGGCGCGCCAGCAGGCACGCCCGCGCGAAGCTCGGCTTGTCCGGGTCCGCGCCGTACAGGTCGAGCACGGCCTTCGGCTCCTTCTTCAAGTCCGTCAGTTCGGGCGCGGCGGTTTGCAGCTTCCCGGCCATCTCGTAGGCCGCGGTGCGGGTCGCGATCTCCGGGTCGCCGACCGCGCCGAGGCGCTTGGTGTTCAGTTCCGCGACGAGATCGAGCGTGTCCTTTTGAAGCGCCGCATCGAACCCCGCGGGCGGCGACACGTTCAGGATCGGGTCGCCCTGATTGCGGAACCGCGTGCCGGTGTAGAGGCTGGGGAGGAACCCGCTGCCCCAGTTGGCCGCGCCGCCGCTGATCCCGGCCCCGGTGCTCATCACTACGAAGGCCGGCAGTTCCTTCGTCTCGCACCCGAGGCCGTACACCACCCATGACCCCATGCTCGGCCGCCCCGGTTGCCCGAACCCGGTGTTGAAGAAGATCTGCGCCGGGGCGTGGTTGAACTGGTCCGTGTGGACCGCCTTGAGGAAGCACACGTCGTCGGCGATGCCGGCGAGGTGCGGCAGCGCGTCGGACAGCTCCGCGCCGCTCTTGCCGTGCTTGGCGAACTTGAACCGCGGGCCGAGGACCGCGGCGTCCGGGCGGATGAACGCGTACCGCTGGCCCTTGATGACCGATTCCGGCAGCGGTTTGCCTTCGAGCTTCGCCAGTTCCGGCTTGTAGTCGAACAGGTCGAGCTGCGACGGCGCGCCGGCCATGAACAGGTGAATGACGGCCTTTGCCTTGCCGGGGAAGTGCGGCTTCTTGGGCGCGAGCGCGTCCGCGCCGCGCGCCTCGCGCACGAGCAGCGACGCGAGCGCGGCCTTGCCGACGCCGTACCCGCAGTCGCGGAAGAAGTGCCGTCGCGTGATGTCGAGCACGGTTCATTCCCTCGTGACGAACTCGTCGAGGTTGAGCAGCGCGCGGGCGGTCGCGGTCCACGCGGCGCGCGCCGGCGCGTCTTTGTCGCTCGCGCCCGCGCCGGCGACCTGCGCCGCGCGCTTCGGGTCGGCTACGAACTTCGCGTGCTGCACGTCGTAGAACTTGGCGACGCGGGCGCGCTCGTCGTCGGTCGGCGGGCGCACGAGAACCGAGCGGAACAGCAGGGCCGCGCGCTCCGCGGCGGTGCCGTCGTGCAGTGCGACACGCTTGGCGAGCGCCTGCGCCACGTCGAGCAGCACCGCGTCGTTGAGCATCGTGAGCGCTTGCAGCGCGGTGTTCGACACCTCGCGCCGCGCGGTGCAGGCCTCCCCGCTGGGGCCGTCGAACGTGCCGAACATGGCGTAAGGCGCGGTGCGCTTGGCGAACGTGTACAGCCCGCGCCGGTAGCGGTCCTCGCCGGCACTCACCTGCCAGTCGAGCCGGCCGTAGGTGCCCTCGGTGGTGACGCCCGGCGGCTGCGGCGGGAACACGCTCGGCCCGTACATCTTGGGCGACAACAGCCCGGCGGCGCGGAGCGCGCTGTCGCGAATCTGTTCCGCTTCGAGGCGCACGCGCGGCCCGCGCGCGAGCAGCCGGTTCTCCGTGTCGCGCGCCAGCAACTCCGGCGTCACGCGCGCCGACTGCTTATAGGTCGCGCTCGTCACGATGAGCTTGTGCAGCCGCTTGATGCTCCAACCGCGCGCCACGAACTCTACCGCGAGCCAGTCCAGCAACTCCGGGTGCGAGGGCGAATCGCCCTGATAGCCGAAATCGTCGAGCGTGCGGACCAGCCCGCGGCCGAAGAGGGCGTGCCAGTGACGGTTCACGGTCACGCGCGCCGCGAGCGGGTTGTCGGCGGATACGAGCCAGCGCGCGAATTCCAATCGGTTCGCCGGCGAGCGGGGGGCGTCGGCCCCCTGTTGGCCCGCGAACAGCGCCGGCACACCGGGCTTCACTTCTTCCTTCGGCTGAAGGAACTCGCCGCGGTGGTGGCGGAACGTCGGGCGCGGGTGATCGGCCGCGCGCTCCTGCATCACGAGCGTCGTGGGCAGCGCCGGAAGTTGCTTGCGCAGCGCCGCGATCTCGTCGCGCCCGGCCTTGAGCTCTGGGGCGACCGTTATCCAGTGGCGGAACAGCGCCTTGCGCTCGGCCGGGGTCAGCGCGTCGGCCGGGCGCGTGAGCAGGTCTTCGACCTCCGCGGTCAGGTCGCGGGCCTTCGCACCGCTTGCAGTCGTGACCGAGACGCGAAACCGGCCGAGGCCGGCGGCGTAGTGGCGCTCGAACAGCAGTTCCAGTTTCGCGCTCGTGCCGGTCAGCGGCTTGGCGAGCACGAACACCGCGGCCGAGGGCTGCCCCTCGCGCCCGCTCGCGGCCCAGCCCGTGTGGGCGTTGCCGTCGAGCGCGAGCTTCGCCCCGGACGCGCCGCCGATCAGCCCGAGCTTGGCGTAGTTCTCGCTGGCGTCGGCAACCGCCACGCGCGCGCCGTTCGCCGTCAGGGTAAACTCGCTCAGGAGGAAGTCGCCCTTCGGCCCTTCGTAGTACGCGCGGCCGGGGCCGCCGCCGGGCAACCGCTCGTCCGGCAGCGCCTCGATGCGCACCGCCGTCACGCCCGCGGGCAGCCCCTCGAAGGTCAGCGCGTACAGGTCGCGCTTCTGGGCGTCGCCGCTGGCGAAGAGCGAACCGTCCGGTTGCGGTACGAGCTTGGTCGGTCCGGCCGCGGTGACGGTCGGCTTCGCCACGGTCCACTTCACCGCCCGCGCGCGCTCGGTCGCGGCCCACGTCTCGAATCCGACCGCGAGGTCGATGGGGTCGAGCTTCTTCGGCAGGTCCGCTTCGAGGGCGCGGAGCTTCGTTTCCATCTCGGCGCGGCGCTTCGCGACTTCGGGCGACGCGAGCGCCAGTTCCGGTTCCTCCGCGTTGTTCAGCAGCCCGAACAGGCGGAAGTAGTCGGTGTGCGTGAGCGGGTCGAACTTGTGTGTGTGGCACTGCGCGCAGCCGACCGTGAGGCCGAGCCACACGGTGCCGGTGGTCGCGGTGCGGTCGGACACCGCGTAGTAGCGGAACTCCAGCGGGTCGATGCCGCCCTCTTCGTTGAGCATCGTGTTGCGGTGGAACCCGGTGGCGACGCGCTGCGCCGGGGTCGCGTTCGGGAGCATGTCGCCGGCGAGTTGCTCGATGGTGAAGCGGTCGAAGGGCATATCGTCGTTGAGCGCGCGGATCACCCAGTCGCGGTACGGCCACACCGAACGGCGGCGGTCCTTCTCGTAGCCGTTGGTGTCGGCGTAGCGCGCGAGGTCGAGCCACTTGCGCGCCCAGCGCTCGCCGTACAGAGGGGTGGCGAGCAGCTTATCGACGAGCTTTTCGTACGCGCCGGGCGCGTCGTCCTTCACGAAGGCGTCGGCCTCCGCGGGCGTGGGCGGCACGCCGATCAGGTCGAGGTACACGCGCCGCGCGAGCGCGTAGCGGTCGGCCGCGGGCGCGGGCTTCAATCCTTCCTGCTTGAGTCGCGTCTGAATAAAGGCGTCGATGGGGTTGGCGAAATCGCCCTTCGGCACGGCCGGGCGCTTGGGCGGCACGAAGCTCCAGTGGGCGTCGTACTTGGCCCCGGCCGCGACCCACGCGCGGAGCGTGTCCCTCTCCTTCGCGGTCAGCGCCACCTTCGTGGCCGGGGGCGGCATCACGGCGTCGGCGTCGTTCGACTCGATCCGGCGCACGAGTTCGCTGTGGCCCTTCGCGAGTACGGCTTCCGCGCCGGCGCGGGTGTCGAGGCGCAACTTGGCCTTGCGCGCGGCCTCGTCCGGGCCGTGGCACTTGAAGCACCGGGCGGCGAGGATCGGGCGCACGTCGCGGTTGAAGTCCGGCGGGTCGGCGGCGCGCGCGGCCGGGGCAAAGCCGAGGAGCGCGACGGCGAGGGAGAGAATCGGCCGCGGCATGGCGAAGGTCTCGCTCGGGCGGGGTGTTGTTCAGATAGCGGGGCGCGGCGCGATTTCCATGCACGGTTTCGCCCGCGGCGCGGAAATCTCTTGTGGCGGCGGGAATCCGGAGGGCGGGGGCATGGCACTGGGATCGCTCGCGGGGATCGTGCACCGGTTGCGCGCGGCGCAGCCGTCGGACACGGCCCCGGACGCGGACCTACTCGAACGGTTCCTCGCGGCGCGCGACGGGGCCGCGTTCGAGCGCCTCGTGCGCCGGCACGGGCCGATGGTCCTCGCGGTGTGCCGCCGCGTGCTGCGCAACAACCACGACGCCGAAGACGCCTTCCAAGCAACGTTCCTCGTGCTGGCGCACAAGGCCGGGAGCGTGTCGCCGCGCAGCCGGCTGGCGAGTTGGCTCCACGGGGTCGCGCACCGCGTCGCGCTGAAGGCCCGCCACCGGGCCGCGCGCCGGGCCGAGATCGAGAGCCGCGCGCCCGCCCGGAGCACCGACGCCATGCCGCCCACCGACCCCGACGCGGACGCCCTCGAACCGCTGCTCGATCAGGAACTCGCGGCCCTGCCGGAGCGCTACCGGCTCCCCATTGTGATGTGCGACCTCGAAGGGCGGCCCCGCGCGGATGTGGCGAAGCAATTAAACTGCGCGGAAGGTACACTGTCCTCGCGGCTGACGCGCGGGCGGCGGCTCCTCGCGGAGCGCCTGACGCGCCGCGGCGTGCGCGCGTCGGCCGGCGCGGTCGCCGTCGTCCTCGCCGGGCGCGCCCCGGCCGTGGCCGAACCGCTGATTCGAGATACCGTTCCCGCCGCACTCGGTGCGGCTTCCCCGACCGTCGCGGCCCTCGCGACAGGAGTACTCAAAGGCCTGTTCTTCCAGAAACTGCAAGCGGTCGCGCTCGCGGCGCTCGTCGTCGCCGGCACCGCGCTCGGCCTCACGGTGCTGGTCTCGGACCGCTCCGAGGCGGCCCCGGTTCCCAAAGCCCCCGCGGGCGCGGACGAGAAGGCCCAACTCGAAGCCCTCGCCGACGTCGAGGGGCAACTGCTGATGAACCGCAAAGTCCTCAAGGACATGCGGTGCGACTTCGACCAGTTCGACAAGATCATGGACACGCTCGAAGCGGCGCAGCAGAAGGCGCAGAAGGTGCAGAACGACGCCATCATCCAACTGAAGGTGAACCCGAACGGCGGGAACTTCGCGCCGGAGCAGTTCGAGAAGATGTTGAAGGACGCGCAGGCCGCGGGCGAGAAGGAGTTCCGCAAGTCCGTGGCCGGTGTGGTGGCCGACGTGCTGACCGGCCCGCAGCGCAAGCGGCTCCGCGAGATCGACCTCCAGTACCGCGGGCACGAGGCGCTCAGTTCGCCGTCGATCGCGAAGGTGCTCGACCTGAGCGCGAAGCAGAAGGAACAACTGGCGGAGTGCGCGAAGCAGGTTCAGGAGAGCGTGAACAACGCGTTCCAGAAGCCGGTGGCGGGCATCGGCCCGGACGGGGCCGTCGCGTTCGACTTCGAGAAGGTCATCCGCGACGCACGCGCCGAGGGCGCGAAGAAGGCACTCGCGGTACTGACCGACGACCAGAAGGCGACCTGGAAGGCGATGACGGGCGAGCCGTGCAAGAACCTTCCGAACCGGGCGTGGCACGGGCACAACGGTGTGTTCTTCGGCGGCGGCGGGTTCGGTGGGTTCGGTAGGGCCACCGCGCCGGCCATCGACCTGCCGCTGCCGGCCCCGGTGCCGGCCCCCGCGCCCGTGCCGGAGAAGTAACTCACCCGCGCGAGCGAACGACCGAACCCCGGACGGCTTCCGTCCGGGGTTCGGCGTTTCTGTTGGCCCGCGCGCGCCGCGCGACGTAGGTGTTACCGTATCGCACCCGCGCGCCGTTGGAGGAGTCACGTGGCCGTTGAACCGCTCGACTTCCGCCGGCTGCGGGTGTTCCCGCTCGCGGCCCGCGCCAGTCTGACCCGCGCCGACGACATCCTGATCGACCCCGACGCCGAACCGCGGCCGTGTTCCGACCGGAACGCGGACCTCGTCGCCGCGTGCGCCGACCGCGTGCGCGCGGCCCGCGCGCGCGGCGCGGCCGTTATGCTCGTGTACGGCGCGCACCTGCTCCGCAACGGCACCGCCCGCATCTTGGAGCGACTGATGGCCGGCGGATGGCTCACGCACCTCGCGACCAACGGCGCGGGTACGATCCACGATTGGGAGTACGCGTGGCATGGGGCCAGCACCGAGAGCGTCGAGATGGGCGTCGCGGGCGGGCACTTCGGGACGTGGAACGAGACCGCGACCAACATTCACCTCGCGCTCATGGCCGGAGCGCTCGACGGCCTTGGGTACGGGCGCGCGCTCGGCCGGTTCATCGCCGAAGACGGCGCGACCCTACCGACCGCGGACGAGCTGCGCCGGCGCATCGCGGCCGGCCCCGACGACCCGCTGACCGCGGCCCGCGCCGACCTGCTGCGCGCGACGCGCGAACAGGGCTGGCCCGCGGGCCGAGTGCACCTCGAACACAAGTGGAAACACGCCTCGATTCTGGCGCAGGCGTGGCGGCTCGGCGTCCCGGTCACGGTGCACCCCGGCATCGGCTACGACATCATCTCGAACCACTCCGTGTTCAGCGGGTCGGCCCTCGGGCGTGCCGGCGAGTGGGATTTCAAGCTGTTCGGCGGCTCGGTCGAGCAACTCGACGGCGGCGTCGTGCTGTCGGTCGGCTCGGCGATCATGGGTCCGCAGGTGTTCGAGAAGAGCATCAGTTGCGTGAACAACATCCGGCACGGGGCCGGGCGCGCCGCGGTGAGCGGGCACTCGATCTTCGTGGTCGATCTGCAAGACGGCGGCAACTGGGACTGGACCGCGGGCGAGCCGCCGAAGACTAACCCCGCGTACTACCTACGGTTCTGCAAGAGCTACTCGCGCATGGGCGGGGCGATGCACTACCTCCAGTGCGACAACGCCGCGTTCGTCCACCACTTGTCCCGCGCGCTCTGTGGTGAGGGCCAGCCCAGAAGAACCTAACCCCCCGGCCCCCCTTCCCGGAAGGTAAGGGGGAGTACGCGCGCCGAACCATCCGCGCGCCTTATTGCCGTTCGGTTCTTCAAGAGCGAACCCACCCCCTTCCCTTCAAGGAAGGGGGCCGGGGGTTAGGTTCTTCTGGGCTGGCCCCGCCCTGCCCCTTCCGGCGGTCGGGTAGTACGTTGAGCCTGCGGCGCGCGGCGCGCGCATTCACCCCCGTACCCGGACCCCATGAACCTCAGCTACCACACCAGTTACCCCGCCATCGACGACCTGCGCGAGGCCGCGCGCCGGTGCACCCCGCGGTTCGCGTTCGAGTACCTCGACGGGGGGTGCAACGAGGACGTGAACCTTCACAAGAACACCGACGACCTGCGGCAGGTCGAACTGAAGCCGCTGTACCTGACGCCGCACGAGCCGGCGGACCTGCGCACCGAGTTGTTCGGCCACACCTACGACGCCCCGTTCGGCGTCGCCCCCATCGGCCTGCAAGGGCTGATCTGGCCCGGCGCGCCGGAGATTCTGGCGCGAGCCGCGGCCGAACACAACGTCCCGTTTGTCCTCAGCACCGTCTCCACCGCGAGCATCGAGCGGATTGGCGAGATCACCGGCGGGAAGTTCTGGTTCCAGCTCTATCACCCGGCCGACAGCGCCATTCGCGACGACATCCTCGACCGCGCCGCCGCGGCCGGGTGCAAGACGCTGGTGCTCCTGTGCGACGTGCCGACGTTCGGGTTCCGCCCGCGCGACATCCGCAACGGGCTGGCGATGCCGCCGCGGATGACTCTGCGCAACGTGTTGCAAATCTTCGGCCGCCCGAACTGGGCCGTGCGCACCCTCCTCAACGGCAAGCCGAACTTCGCCACGATGGTGAAGTACATGCCGAAGGGGTTGAACATGAAGCAACTCGGGGCGTACATGAACGCGACATTTTCGGGCCGCTTGAACGAGGCCAAAATCGCCCCCATCCGCGACCGCTGGAAGGGGAACATCGTCCTGAAGGGCGTGGCGAGCGTGGAGGACACCGAGACCGCGATCCGCCTCGGGTTGGACGGCATCATCGTGTCGAACCACGGCGGGCGGCAGGTAGACGCGGGCGAATCGACGATCCGCTCGCTGGCCCCCATCGCGGCGCGGTTCCGCGGCAAGATTCCGATCATGATCGACAGCGGCCTGCGCAGCGGCCCGGACGTGGCCCGCGCGCTGGCGTGCGACGCCGACTTCGCGTTCCTCGGCCGCACGTTCATGTATTCGGTGGCGGCACTCGGGCGCGCCGGCGGCCAGCACGCGATGGCGATCCTGAAGGTGCAACTCCGCCAAGTGCTGGAACAATTGTGCTGTCACCGCGTCGCGAATCTGCGCCAGCACCTACTGCGCAAACCCGACTGACGGGCGGCGTCGCGCACCCCGCGCCCAGAGTGTGTTGGGGAAAACGCACAAACCCCTGATTTCTCAGGGGTTCGAGGGCTGCGTAGGACGGTTGAGGGCAGACGGGGAAGAGGCCTCGCCCGGATTTGAACCGGGGAATGACGGTTTTGCAAACCGTTGCCTTACCACTTGGCTACGAGGCCGTTCGCGACACCGGAATCCGGTTGGGCGCGCGGCACACGATCATTCTAGGGACCGTGCGCCGCGACACAAGGTTCATCGGATTTCCGCGGCGCGGGCCTTCAACTTCTTCCCCAGCTCGTTCATCCGCCGCTTGCACTCGTCGCGCGCCGCGGTGAACCCGGCCGCGGTCGCGTTGCCCTTCCGCAGGTACTCCAGCACCACCGCTTCGGCGTCCATGAACCCGGCGCAGCCCTCGGCCGTGAGCGCGGCCAGTTCGATGGGAATCGTCGTTACCCCGTTGCGGTCCCCGTGCAGCAGGTCGCCCGGGTTGATCCACACGCCGCCCACGCGCACCGGCACGTCCAGTTCTACGATCTGCGTGTACCCGTGCGACGGCATCGTCCCGCTGGTGAAGCACGGGAACTTGAGCGGCTCCACTTGGTCGAGGTCGCGGCCCGAACCGCTGGTGATCAATCCGACACACCCGAACGCCTTGTACGTCGTACACATGATCTCGCCGAACGTCGCCGCGACCGGCGGTCGTCGAGGTCTTGAAACACCACGACCTTCGGACCGCTCATCGCGGCGATCTTCTCGATCTGCCCGCCGAGGCCGATGTAGGTGTCGCCGCCCTTCGGCGGCGCGCCGGCGCGGAACGTCGCGGTGGTGGCGAACCCCACCATCGGCGGCAGCGCCGGGTAGCACGCCTTGATGCGGTCGTCCGTGTAGCCTGTGTTGCGCGGTCGTTGCTCGAACAGCTCGATCACGTTGCACACGGTCGGCGTGTCGTACTTGCGCAGCGCCTCGATCACCTCCGGCGCAACGGTTGCAGCCATGACGAACCCTCGTAAGGCAGTGGGCAGAAGGCAGGAAGCAGTTTTAGACAGGATGAACAGGATAGAACAGGATGAAGAGTAAGGCTTGTACTTCTCTCTGATCCCGTTTTATCTTGTTCATCCTGTCGAACACTGCCTTTCTGCCTTCTGCCCACTGATCTCAAGGCTTGTAGCCCTGAACGGGCGTGGGCGGGCCGTCTTGCGGGGGCGGGAGCCAGCCCGCGCCGTGCGGGCGCGCGCCGCTCGCGGGGGGCCAGTCGGGGCGGTAGCCGTTCGCGCCGGGGGGCAGGTCTTTTAGCCCGCCGCTGGGCCGCAGCGCGCCGCCCACGCCGATCAACTCCGGCCGGCGCGCCACCTTGTCCGCGAAAACTTCGAGGTCGCGCGTGATCTTCTCCGAGCGCGCGAGGATGCGCGCCAGCGACGCGGCGGCGGCGTCGAGGTTCTGGTACACGGCCGGGTCGGTGATGAGCTTCGGGATCGTGCCCGTGCCCTTCGCGAACGGCCCGACCACGGCGCGGATCTCCGCGAGCAACTTGCTCAGGTCCGCGGCCGAGTCGGTCACGGACGCCACCAGCCCCTCGGCCCGCGCCGCCAGCGGCTTCGTGACCGCGCGCACGTCGGCCACCACCAGCCCGGCATTGGTGATCTGTGCGTCGATGTTCTTCAGCGTCTTCTCGGCTTGGTCGAGCACCGTCCCCAGCGACACGGCGAACTTGAGGACGTTGCCGGACACGGCGTTGATGTTCTTCAGCACCTCGGCGAACTGCTTGCGGTTCTCCGGCGAGAGCAGGTCGTTCACGCCGTCGACCGCCGACCGCGCGCCCTTCGCGGTGGCGAGCAGGTCGGGTTCGAGCCGGCGCATGGTGGCGCGGAAGTCGTCCACCGCGGGGCGCACGGAGCGCATGGCCTCTTGCGCGTCGCGGATCAGCGCTTTGATGCTCGGCTCGCCGGCGTCGGGCGGCTGCCACAGGCCGACGGGCACGACCGGGCCGACCTTCGGCGCGGGCGGCACGTCCGGGCCGATCAGCCCCTGAATCTTGAGGTTGGTTTTGCGCAGTTCGGGGATGAACGCGCGCACGTCCGCAAACAGCCCGGTGGCCTCGTCCGCGGTGCGCTCCAACTTCGGTGCGACCTTCTCGAACTGCTGGAACGTGCGCGTGATCTTGTCGAGCGACTGCTGCGCGTTGGCGAGGGCCGCGGACGCCGGGCTGAGTAGGCTCCGCGGGGAGAACGGGGGCACGCCGGGAATGTCGCTGCCGGGCGGCCACTCGTCGCCGCGCGGTACCGGTTGGCCGTCGTCGGTCAACTTCGGGAGGAAGTCGATGGCGGTGTCGCCGCTGAGCAGGCCGCGGGTGATGGTCGGCTCCTCGGTGCGGCGCGGCAGGTACTTCCTGTCGAGGGCGACGCGCACGCGCACTTGGCCGCTCGCGGCGTCGAGTTCCACCGCGGTCACTTGGCCGATGCGGACCCCGGACTTGCGGATCGGCGAGCCGGGACCGATGCCGGGCGCTTCGGGGAACAGGATCGAGTACTTGGCGTCCGACGAGAACAGGCGCGGCGCGCCGCCGAACAGTACGACGAGGCCCGCGAGCGCGACCAGACTCGCGCCCATGAACAGCCCCAGCCGCAGTCGTAGCGCCCGCTCGGCCATCTGTTCGAGTGTCGGTGTCAGTGGCCCGTGTTAGAGAAGACGTGCGCGCGACTCTCTTCTCTGACACTAGCCACTGGCACCGACATTCCTCCTATTTGCACTGCCGGATGCGCCGCAGGATCTCTTGCTCGAAGGCGAAGTCGCGGCCGATCTTAAACCACGCCCGGTCGGCGGCGGCGTCCGGCGAGACGACCTCGGTTTCGCGCGCCACGGTCGGCTTCTCCTGAAACACGGCGTTCCCCATCGTGGCCCGGTCCGGGCGCGGCACGTCTTCGAGTTCCTTATCGACCACCACGTACACCAAGTACCCGCCGCGCTCGCCGGACTTGATTTCGACGGTGGCGATCTGGCGCACGCTCTGGAACGTTGCCAAGAGGCGCTGCCGCGGGTCCGGGTTGCCGGGCTTGAACGGTTGCTCGTAGCCGGGGGCGATGCGCGGCTTCGTCACCACGCGCCCGTCGTACGGGTTCGGCGTTTGCAACTCGAAGTAGTCGTCCAGTACGTCCACGACCTTCTCGAACACCTCGCGGTACGACGTGCCGGTCGGCTGCCCGGGCGACACCAGTACCGGGTTCTCGATGGGGTCGCCGCGCACCAGCACCGGGTTCCCGACCGGCGGGGCCGTCAGGCACCCGACCGCGCCCGCGGCCAGCGCGCACGCGAGTAGCCCCCGAACCGACCTCGCGCGGCGCGTCCCCATGCGGAATGACCCCAGTGAGTTTGGGGCCGCTATGCCACACCCGGCCGCGAGCGTCAAGCCGGCCTCGCGCGAAATGGAGGGGAGCGCCCGCCGTCTGTACCCTATCCCCCTACCCGCGCGCTCCGAGCTGGTACATGGACCTCCGCGCCCTCATCTTCATTCCGGCCCTCGTCCTCGCGGCGCTGTGTGCGTTCGCGTTCGTGCTCTTTGCCGCGCACTACTATCTCACCGTGCTCGAAGGGACCGCGGCCGGGGCGAAGGAGATCGCGTGGGCGGATGAGCCGATCACCGACAACTTTTGGAAGCCGTTCTACCTCGCCGGGCTGCTGTGCTTGTGGCTCGGCCCGGCGTACGTGATCGGCCGCGCGCTCGCCACGAACACGCAGCTCGCGTGGGTCGGGTTTGCGGTGCCGGTTCTGGTGACGTGGCTGCTGTACCCCGTGAGCCAGTTGTCGTCGCTCAGCGCGAGCAGCGTGTGGACGCCGCTCAGCGCGCAGGTGTTCGCGCGCCTCGCGCAGCGGCCGGGCACGGCGCTCTCGTTCTTCGCGCTCACGCTGCCGGTGTTCGCGCTCGGCGGCCTCGCGTTCCGGTGGGCCTTCCTCACCGCCGACGAGTGGCCGCTGCTATTCGCCGGCGCACCGCTACTGGCCCTCGCGCTGCTCCTGTACGCGCGGCTGCTCGGTCGCCTCGCGTTCGCGCTCCTGTTCACTCGCGACCTGTTCAAGCGCAAGAAAAAGAAGAAGCCGAAGGCGGAGGCGAAGCCCGCGCCGCGCGACCCGGAACCGGCCCCGCGACCGGCCGACCTGCCGCCGATCACGACCCCGCTCGACGGCGAGTTGGTGGGGTACAACGTGCTGATGACGGATGACCCGCCCGCAGCGAAGAAGCGCGTGAGGGCCGAGGTCGCGGACGATGACGTGCCGCCCCCAGCCCCGCCGCCCGCGCCGCCGCGCCGAACGGCGAAGTCCGACCACCCGCTGGACCGCGCGCGGGCGTGGACCGACGAGGACGAGGACGCGACGCCCTACGAGATGAAGCCGTCGGAAGCCCCAAAGCCCGAAGAACCGCGACCCTCGGAGTTGCTGAAGCCGAGTGCGGAGGAGATGGCGCTGTTGGACCGGAGCGACGCTCCGAAGCAACCGAAACGCGTGTGGGGTGGAGAGCTGTTCGCGTTCTTGGGTCAACCGAGCACGATTTCCGCGCTGGTGATCCTGAGCACCATCACGGCGCTGGCGGGCGCGGCGGTGCGCGTCGCGCGGCAGTTCAACCCCGCAACCGGGGGCGAGTGGGTGTAGGACCGGGTTTGCAATCAAGCAGCCTAGTTGATCGGTCTGCGGAAAGCTGAACCCGGTCGGGCGTCGAGGTGGTTGGCGAGTCGGTCGTCCTCGCTCAGCACAGCCG
>Ga0194132_10005858_pt1 | contig 19502 bp, 19 predicted proteins | sample TA2KigOf80mmetaG_FD_148612 | JGI IMG/M metagenome (GOLD analysis project Ga0194132, IMG submission 148612) | Freshwater microbial communities from Lake Tanganyika, Tanzania - TA2015054 Kigoma Offshore 80m | ecosystem: Environmental > Aquatic > Freshwater > Lake | place: Tanzania: Lake... | reverse complement strand
GGCTGCAGCGGAAATACAATTCGCGCAGCGCGCCCATCTCGTTCTCGTCTTGGCGTGAAGCCCGGCTGATGATCGCCGAAGTAGATCCGACCCAGTCGCTGGCGGTAATCAACCAATTGAGGACGAACACCGCGGGTCTCAACGCGGGTATCGTCACCAACGGTGCGGGACCGGCCGCGGGGCCGACGCCCCATCCGGGTGGGCCGGCGGCGCAGGCCTGGCCGCTCACCCAGATCAGCGGCGCGACATGGACCGCGCTCACCGCGACGCAGCAGCGAGACGCAGTCCGCGAGGAGCGGCGGCGTGAGTTGTGGATGCAGGGTCACCATGCAGGCGACATGATCCGATGGGGAGGGGCGTGGTCGACCACCGACGAGTACGGACTCCAGCTCGCGGCCGGTGGTTGCATTCCAGTTCCATTCCTCGAGGAAATCGCCAACCCCAACCTGTAGGACCGTTCGCAGGGATGAATCGTCGTAGCGAGGTCGGTGGGGGGCCCGCAGGGAGCCTTCGGCCGGGGCGAGCGTTCGCCCTGGCCGAAGGCGTTTTCTCTCACCACCGCTGGGCGGTGAGCAGGAGGTTTGGAGCATGAGGATCGCACGAGTGCTCTTCGGGCTCGCTGCTTGGGCAGCGTTCGCGTCGGCACCGGCGTCAGCGCAGGCCGACGTGTTCGGAGGTCAGGAGCGCCAGTTCGCGGATCACTGGTCGGACTGGCCGAACGGGTACGTGGCCTCGACCCTGGCGCCGAAGGGTCAGCCGCTCATTCCTTTGTTCGAGGGCTGGTACCCGAACCCCGATGGGACGTACGACCTCGCCTTCGACTACATGAACCTGAACCTCGAGCAGACGTTCCACATTCCGATCGGCCCGGACAACTTCTTGGAGCCGGCGCGCTACAACGGGATGCAGCCCACGTTCTTCATGCCTGCTCCAGCGCGCGGACGAGAGGGCGAGCAGCGGCACTACCGGCACCAGTCGACGTTCGTCGTGAACGTGCCCGCCACGTTCGGGCAGGACGAGGATGTCGTGTGGACGCTCCGCTACGACGGGAAGACGGTGAAGGTGCCTGGGCGCATCAGGGTCAGCTCCTACCGCCTGGAGAACCTCGAGGGCGTCACGAGCGCGCCGCTCGCTGCAACCATGCGCCTGGGCGCATCCGGTCCCGAAGGACGCGGACGGAGTGGGCCGATCGCGCCGCAGCCACTTAGGGCCCGGGTCGGGCAGCCAATCGAGCTGTCGACGACGGTGACACCGCTGACGGGTGAGCAGCACACGGTGTTCTGGTTCGACCATCAAGGGCCGGCTGCGGTTTCGTTCGACCCCCAGCAGGCCCCAGTGCCGGGCACGGGTGGCTCGGCCACGACGCGGGCCACGTTCTCTCAGCCGGGCGACTATATGGTGCGTGTGACGGCCCTACAGACGTTGGCCGCGATGGTGCAGCACTGTTGCTATACAAATGGGTACGTGAGGGTGACGGTCACTCCATGACAGAGGGAGGAATCATCATGTCTTTGGCTCGTCGCATTGCCACCACAGCAGGGGCGATTGCAGTCCTGGCACTGGTGCCAGGCCCAACGTCCGCCCAGCAGGTCACTTGGGCCGAGCACGTCGCCCCGATTCTCTACCAGACCTGCGTCGAGTGCCACAGCCCGGAGGGTATCGGGCCCATGTCGCTGGTCGACTACCAGTCGGCACGGCGGTACGCCGCGCGCATTCGCGACATGGTCGCTTCGCGCGAGATGCCGCCTTGGCACATCGATCGCGATGTCGGCATCCAGCAGTACAAGAACGACGTGTCCCTCACCGACGAAGAGATCGCCACGGTGGTGCGCTGGGTGGACGGCGGCGCGGTGCAGGGGAATGTGGCTCTGGCTCCGCCGGTTCCCGGCCTGCCGTCGGGCACGGAATGGCGTTTGGCGGAGCAGTTCGGGCCGCCCGATCTCGTGATTCGCTCGACCCCGTTCTCCGTTCCGGAAAGTGGGCTGGATTCGTGGTGGACCCCCGAGATCGTCGTGGACGGGATCGATGGGCCCCGCTGGGTGATGGCCAACGAGACCAAGCCCCAGTACCCGATGGGCCGCAAGGTCGTGCACCACGCGAACACGAACCTGATTCCTGCTGGGGAGGAGCGCGGCAGCGGCTTCACGAACTTCGGCGTGGGCAAGCCCTTCGACATCTACCCAGAGAACACCGGTCAGATGGTCTCCCCCGGTGACAAGGTCAGCTTCAACATCCACTACTACCCCGTGGGTGAAGCGGTCGCCGACGACGTGGTCGAAGTCGGGCTCTGGTTCTACCCCGAGGGTGAGACGCCACGCTTCGCCACGGAAGGCGACGTTCAGTGGAGCTCGCAGCGCGAGGTGATGGTGGACGGCGCGCCGCTGACGATGCAACAGCTCGTGATCCCGCCGCACGGCCGTGCGGTGACGCAAGGGATCCAGCGCCTCGATCAGAACACGCGCATCCACAGCTGCAGGGGCCACATGCACCTGCGAGGCTCGTCGCAGCAGCTGGAGGCGGTCTTCCCTGATGGCCACACCGAGATCCTGTGCAAGGTCAACTGGAACGGGCTCTGGCACATCACGTACCTGTTCGAGGACGATGTGGCGCCGCTGCTCCCTGCGGGTACGGTGCTTCTGGTGACCGCATGGTACGACAACTCCGAGCACAACCCGGTCAACCCCGATCCGGACCAGTGGGTGACCTACGGCCGGCGCAGCGGCGACGAGATGTCGCACATGTGGATCGGCGTGACGTACCTGGAAGAGGAGGATTTCGAGTACCTCAAGGACGAACGCCAGCGCCGGGTGGCCCAGCAGCAGTAGCCGGCCCGTCTGAAACGACCTTGCGGCAAGCCCCTCCGGCGCCAACGCTCCAGGCGCGCCGGGGGGGTCGTAGTATGGAGTGTGCCCGTGGGCGGCCACGATGGCCTTCGGGCGGATGACCAAACGTGGAGGGACGATGCGTCGTCGGCGTGGCTCGATCGGAGGCATGCTCTGTGGGGCCGTGGCGCTATTTGCGGCGGCTCCCCTGCACGCGCAGACCATTCCGTTCGAAAAGCGGTTCTTCAATGAGCAGGTGCTGCGCTCGCACGCCCAACCTGTGGTTCCGATCTATGAGGGGTGGTACCGCAACCAGGACGGGACGTACAACATCTGCTTCGGGTACTTCAACCTGAACCTGGACGAACAACTCGACATCCCGCTCGGCGAGCGCAACTACATCGAGCCGCGCCAGTACGACGGACGACAGCCCACCCATTTCGAGGTGGTTCCGGGGATGACGCCCACCTCCCCGTACACGTCTCGGTTTCGGCGGTTCTGGTGCGCATTCACGGTGACTGTCCCGTCGACGTTCACGCAGCAGGATCAGGTGTGGTGGACTCTCGAGAGCGCTGGGGAGAACCCGGTCAGGACGCCCGGTACCATCAACCCCGCCTACATTCTGGACGAGCCCAGGTCGGGTGGCATGGGCGAGCTCGCGCCGATTCTCCGATTCAGGGAGAACGGAGAGGGCTTCCAGGGGCGTGAGGGCGCGGTGGCTCCCCGCCTCAGGGCACGGGTCGGTCAGCCACTCGAGCTGACCGTCTGGGTCGAGCACCCCTTCGAGGACCGCATGTGGGCGGGTTGGGCCCATTACCAGGGGCCCGGGAGAGTCGCGTTCAGTCCTGCCGAGAACCGGGTTGCCCTCGCCAACCAAAGAGGGGTGGCGACCACGCGGGCGACGTTCAGCGAACCGGGCGAATACCAGATCCTGCTGCAAGCGATCGACGGGATCGACAACTTCGAATTCCACTGCTGTTGGACGAATGCGTACATCCCCGTGACGGTGAGCCCCTGAGCTTCACCGTGGTGCGGGTGGACGGAGCGTGCTAGGGTTATCAAGGTGACCTTCCCGAAGGAGACCCGAATGAAGAGAACCGAGGCTGGTTCGGCTGGTGCGGCCATCGCCGTGGCGCTCGCCTTGGCGGCCCTCCCGGCGCCCGCCGTGGCGCAGGTGACGTTCGCTGCTGCGGAGCAAGTGACGTTCGCGAAGGACGTCGCGCCGATCCTGTACCAGAATTGCGTCGAATGCCACCGACCGGGTTCGTTCGCGCCCATGTCCCTCCTGACGTACGAAGAAGCGAGGAGATACGCGCGCCAGATCCGCTACCGTGTGAGCGAGCGGCAGATGCCGCCCTGGCACGTGGACAAGACGCTCGGCATCCAGGATTTCGCGAACGACGTGTCACTCAGCGACGAAGAGATCGCCACGATCGTCGCCTGGGTGGACAACGGGACGGCAAGGGGCAATGACGCAGACATGCCGCCGGTTCCGGAGTTCGGAGATGGCCGGGCGTGGCAGGCCGAGCTCCTCGTCGGGCGTCCGCCGGACCTCATCGTCAAGTCGTCCCCGTACACGGTCCCGGCCCGCGGCCAGGATCAGTGGTGGAATCCGACTGTGAAGTGGGAAGCACTGGGCGAAGATCGCTATCTGTTGGCGTACGAGTTCAAGCCTGCGTACCCGCACGGACTCGAAGTCGTACACCACGGGCACGCCAGTCTCGTGTTCCCCAGCGATCAGGGCGTGCGGGGCGGCGTAGGCATCGCCCACTACGGCGTCGGCAAGGGGTACGAGGTGTTCGCCGACGGGGTCGGCATGCGTATCCCCGCCGGCGAAGGAATCGTGGACTGGAACATCCACTACTCCTCGTTGCACGTGGACACGGACACTCCCGACGACGTCGTCGAAATCGGACTTTGGTTCTATCCTCGCGGCGAGACTCCGGAGTTGGCGACCGAGGGTGAAGTCCTGTTCCGCGTCGACCGTGAGAACGGTTACGACCGCCCGATGAACCGCGCGAACGACATTCTCATCCCACCCAACGGGTACCAGGTGCTCCAGGGCGTGCACGTGCTCGAGGAGCCGGCGCTCATCGGCAGTTTCCGGCCCCACCTGCACACGCGGGGCAAGGAGATGTCGATGGAGGCCATCTATCCGGATGGGCGGCGTGAAGTGATCGGAAAGGTGAGCGACTACAAGCACATCTGGCAGGTAGGCTACGAGTACGCAGAGGATTCCAAGCCGCTGCTCCCGAAGGGGACGGTGCTGCTCTTCACGTCGGTCTTCGACAACACGGCGGACAACCCGCTCAATCCCGATCCGAACCAGTGGGTCGTGTTCGGTCGGCGCGGACCCGACGAGATGTCGCACATGTGGGTCAACATCACCTACCTGAGTGAGGGGCAGTACGAAGAGATCCGCGCCCGCCGCGAGGCGAGGCCCATCGCCCAAGCGAACTAGCGGCGTCTCCCGCCCTCCATGTGAAAAGCGGGCCCGGCCAATCGGCCGGGCCCGCTTCGTCATGGTGAGGCCTCGGTGGTGGGCTTCAGGTCGGCAGGCGGAGCGCCACCAGTGAGCCCGGCAGCCCGTTGCCGGCGACCTGTACCACGATGTACTGACGGCCCTCGTGCATGTAGGTCATCATGCCGTACTGGCCCTGCGCTGGCAGGTCCACCTGGCCGAGGCGCGCGCCCGTCCGCTTGTCGACCGCGTAGAGGCGTGGCTCGCCGCCCGAGCCTTCGGAGGCGTAGAAGAGCAGGGACCTCGTGACCATCGAGATGGCTCCCCCGTTGCCGGTGCTCTCGGGTAGCTGCACGCCTTGGAGGGCGAGGTGATTCCGGATGCGGTCCGGGGTGTCCCCCGTCGCGAACCACCAGAGGTGCTCGCCCGTGTTCATGTCGATCGCCGTGATCTTGCCCCAGGGCGGGTTGTAGATCGGTAACCCCTGCGGGCCTCGGAAGTCACCCCGGTCGATCACCGCGAAGTCCGAGAGCGTCGTGCCCGTTGTCATGATGTCGTTCGGGTTGTCGATCTGCGATGCGGGCACGAGTCGCTCGGAGCGGCAGCCGGGAGCCGACGGTACATAGAGGATCCCCGTTTCGGGATCAGCGGACGGCGGCTCGTTGATGTTCGTGGCTCCGCTCGGACAGTGGACGAACGAGCGCAGGCCGGAGGGATGCCCAACCTGGATCGGCGCGTTGAAGAGGGGGCCGATCTGGTAGTTACGGATGATCGCCAGCGCTTCCTGTCGGAGCGCTGGCGTGAGGTCGATGAGCTGGCTCACCGAGAGGCCCTGCTGCTCGTACGCCGCCGGCCGCGTGGGGAAAGGCTGTGTCCGGGCGAGCTGCTCGCCGGGCACTGAGGACTGGGGTACGGGCCGCTCCTCGATCGGCCAGATCGGCTCCCCGGTGACGGCATCGAACGTGTACACGAACGCCTGCTTGGTGGCTTGCGCCACGATCGAACGCGCACGCCCGTTGGCGTTGACGGGGAGGACGATCGGCGCCGTCGGGTTGTCCAGATTCCAGATGTCGTGGTGCACGGTTTGGAAGTGCCACACGCGCCTGCCGGTCTGGACGTCGAGCGCGATGACGCTCGTGCCGAAGAGACCGTCCCCCGGTCGGAATCCGCCGTAGAAGTCGATCGTGGGCGGGTTGGTCGGGATGTAGACGAGCCCCCGCTCGGGATCTGCCGACATGGGTGCCCACGACGACACGTCCCCTGTCCACTCCCAGGCGTCGTTCTCCCAGGTCTCGTGGCCGAACTCGCCCGGCCGCGGAATCACGTGGAATTTCCACTTCAGCGCGCCCGTGCGGGCATCGTAGGCCAGGATGTCTCCGGGCACGTTCTCGATGCGCGTCTGGTTGTAGCCCTGCTCGGCCGAGTTGCCGACGATCACCACGCCGTTGACCACGATGGGTGGCGAGGAAGCAGTGATCATCCCCAATTCACGTGGGAGACCGAACTCGGGGTCGAAGCGCTCGCCGCGCGACCGCCACTGCTGCCAGGGTCCCCAGTCCTGAATGAGGTCCTCGACCAGGTCGACCCCGCCGGTCTGCGGGAAGCCATCGACTGGAATGGGGCGCCCCCAGCCCTCGAGCGGGCGGCCGGTCTTCGCATCGAGCGCCCACAGAAAGAACGCGGGCGTCGAAATGAATACCACGCCGCGGCCGTCCACCTCGCCGTAGGCAATCCCTTTTCCATAGGCGGCGCGCATCGAACGCTCCCAGCGCGTCGTGTGGGGCTCGCGGAAGGTCCAGAGCGTCTCCCCCGTGGCGGGGTCCATGGCCACGACTTGGCGCCGCGAGCCGACCACCGTGTAGAGGATGCCGTCTGCGTAGACCGGCGTCGAACGGGAAGTGGATTCAGGCGTCGGACTGAAGTTGTCCCCCCTCCACAGCCAGGCGACCTCGAGGTCGCCGAAGTTCTGCGCGTTGATCTGGTCCAGGGGGGAGTAGCGGGTGTGCCACGCGTCCCCGCCCAGGAAGCGCCACTCGCCATTCTCAGTTCCTGGCCCACCCTGTCCGGACACGGCGAGCGGCGCGGCGATTGCCAGCGCCGCGGCGGCGCTCAACGCTCTCGAGACGTGCTTCACGTCCGACCTCCTTGGTTCGGGTTCATCGCGCATAGCAGGGAGCACTGCCGGATCTGGTCTGAGACGGGCTCCCGAACACTCAGTTGCGGTTCAGGTCTACCAGGATCACGCCCGCTGCGTGGCCAGTGCCGAAATGGATCGACGCGGTCACGGGATCGACGTACTCCACCCGGCGGACTTGGGCCACGTTCATGTTCTGCAACGTTCGCACGGCGCCATAGCGTATGCCCTGCACGTACACGGTCGGGGTCGGCGAACCGCTCACCACGGACGTGGGGCCGCGACTGCGGAGCCACTGAGGTCGTAGCCTGCGGAGAGCGTCCCACAAGTTGCCGGCTCGCGTCTCGCGGATCTGGTCTCCGGTGATAACTTCCGGATTCTCGGAGATCGGTACGGTTCCGCGGAGGATGCTGGGGGCGACCGCTGGTGCCGGCGCTGCACCGGGGTCCCCTGGGGAAGCAGCTTGGCCGCCGCATGCGCTCACCGAGCACACAGCGACCAGGAAACAGGTCCTCCACGGCAGCCGGCCAGTGGCCGTCCCAATGCGGCGCATCTTCCCCTCGAGGCCCGTCGAGACGCGGACGAGGCCCCAGTTCCTAGCGAGCGGGTGGGTACCATTCGTGCACGCGGACTTCGATGTCTCTCTCTCCCCGAAGCGCCTCGACGAAGGCATCAATCGGCATTTCGCGATAGTGGTACGGGTAGACCACTCTCGGCCGAATCAACTTGACGCACTCCGCGGCGTCGAGGTTCGTCATGCGCCCGTGTGGGAGGTTCATGGGCACGAACATGATGTCGACGTCGCGGATCGTGCGGATCTCAGGCACGCACTCGGTCACGCCCGCGATGTACACGCGGTTCTCTCCCAACGTCAGGATGTAGCCGTTTCCCTCTCCCTTGGCGTGGAACGGGTCTCCGGGGATGATGTCGTACATCGGCACCGCCTCGATCTGGACGCCGGCCAGCGTAAGCCGGTCTCCGTTGTTCATGACGGTGCCGTTCGGCACTTGGAGCAGCAGCTCGCGCGAGCGCTCGTCGCGGGCGTTCTCCGGGCGATCGGAAAGCACCACCGGCGCGCCCGGCTTGCGCAGTGTATGGATCAGCGCGGGCTCGAGATGATCGGTCGCCGTGTCCGTGATGAGGATCAGGTCGCCCGGCTTCGCCGCCGCGTAGTTCGCGCGTCCGTTGCTTCTCCACGGATCCACGTGAATCACGGTGCCACGGTACTCGATCTGGATCCCGGCCCCGACGAAGGGGGTGATCTGCACCTGCGTGCTGGACTGCGCGTGCAGGGGGGCCACGACGGCCGCCGCCGCCAACAAGGGCACTGCAGCCAGACCTGCGGTCTTGGAGGCGATCAGCTCTAGCTTCGTCATACGGTCAGTCCTCGGTCATCCGGGGAGGCGAAGCGCCATGTACGATGCGGGCAAGTCATCACCCGACACGGAGATGATGATGTACTGGACTCCGTCGTGCAGGAACGTCATGGGCGCCGTGTCGGTGGGCTCCGGGATCTCGACGGTCGCCAGCTCCTGTCCGGTCCGCTTGTCCACCGCGTGTAGGAGCGGCCGCCCGCCGCGCCCTTCGCCGTAGATCAGCAGGGATCTGGTGACCACGGCAGTGGCGTGACTCGCGCTCCCCGTCCTGGGGAGGTCCACGCCCTGCAGGAGCGGGTGGTTCTTGATGCGGTCCGGGGTGTCACCGTTGGGGATCCACCACAGGATCTCGCCCGTGTTCATGTCGATGGCCGTAATGCGACCGTACGGCGGCTTGAAGATGGGGATGCCCTGGATGCTCCCGAGACTGGGCTCCGCGGGCGCGTGGGTCCACTCCACCGGGATCCGGCCGGACTGGCCCGTCAGCTCGCGGTCCCGCTCTGCGCCGGGTACGAGCGTGAAGTCGGCGCACGACTTCACGGAGGCCGTATAGATGATCCCCGACTCAGGGTCGGCTACCGTGCCACCGGGGATGTTCGTCCCGCCTCCCGCCGCAGGGCAGAAGAGCGCACCGATCTTCCCTTCGGCGTTCGCGTTGTGGAGGGGAGGGGTGTAGAGCGAGGGACCGTACTCCCACCGGCTCAGCATCTCCATGGCGCGACGCCTCAGCTCGGGCGTGAAGTCCACGATGTCGGCGTCCGTCAGCCCATGCATCTCGTACGGTGCCGGACGGGTGGGGTGCGGCTGAGTCGGTGACGTCCGCTCCGTGGGCACACGAGACTGAGGTACCGGGCGCTCCACGATGGGCCAGATCGGCTCGCCCGTGACGCGGTTGAAAGCGTATACGAAGGCCTGCTTGGAGGTCTGCACGAGCGCGGGGATCTCACGGCCGTCGACGGTCACGTCGATCAGTTGCGGCGGGTGCGGGAAGTCGCGATCCCAGATGTCGTGATGGATCGCCTGGAAGTGCCAGATGCGCCGCCCGGTTCTAGCGTCGAGCGCGACGACGCTGTTGCCGAAGAGGTTGTCGCCCGGACGGTGTCCTCCGAAGTAGTCGTTCGTCGGGGCGTCCGTCGTGATGTAGACGATGCCATTCTCGAGGTCGGCCGAGAGAGGGGGCCAGGTGTTGATGTTGCCGCTCCACTCCCAGGCGTCGTTCTCCCAGGTCTCGTGCCCGAACTCGCCGGGCTGGGGGATCACGTTGAACTTCCACAGGAACGCGCCGGTGCGAGCGTCGTATCCGAGAACGTCCCCAGGGACGTTCTCGCGTCTGGGGTCGAGACGCCCCGTGAGGTTCGAGTTGCCGATGACGACCACGCCGTTCACGATGATCGGTGGCGAGGTGTTGGTGATGTATCCGATCTCCGGCGGGATCCCTGACTCGGGGTCGAACGGATGCCCCAGGTTGGCGAGGAGGTCGACGGTGCCGTACTCCCCGAATCCCTCGACGGGGACGGGCCGGCCGAAGCCCTCGAGCGGGAGTCCGGTCTCCGCGTCGAGCGCGTGCAGGAAGAAGCCGGGAGTGACGAGGTAGACCACGCCGCGTCCGTCGATCTCGGCGTACGCGACGCCCTTGCCTGCGTCCTGCCGCGAGGACCGGGCCCAGCGGGTGGTGTATGGTTCACGGTAGGTCCAGAGCGTCTCCCCGGTCGCCGGATCGATGGCAACTGCGGTGCGCCGCAGGCCGGCTACCGTGAAGAGCCGCCCACCCGCGTAGATCGGCGTCGCGCGGTTGATGTACAGCGGCTCTGGGCCGAAGTTGTCCGACCGCCACGTCCAGGCGACTTCGAGCTGACTGAAGTTCTCCGCGTTGATTTGCTCGAGCGGCGAGTACCTCGTGCTGCCCGCGTCAGCGCCCCAGTAGCGCCACTCCCCATACGGGTTCCCCCGCTCCTGGGCGGCCAGGGGACCCAGCGGCGCTCCGCCGGCGACCACCAAGGCCGCAAACCCCACGGTCAGCTGCCGATACACGGCTCGCATCATGCATTCCTCCTTGAACCCACGGGATTACCTGCGGGGCGATTCGGTGTGTTGCGAAAGGGGTGGCTTCGGGTCAAAGTACGGCTCGGGAGCCGCGTTGTCATCGGGTCCAGGCTCGGGGCTCGGACCCCGGCTCGGGGAGCCTGCCCCTGGCTCACTTTCTGCCGCCGAGGGTAGGACGGGGTCGACGAAGACGCAGCTCCTGGAAAAGGGAGGTGAGCGCATGATCGCACGTGCCCGGATTGGCGCTTCGATGGCCCTCTGCCTCGCTGTCTGTCTCGCGTCTGCGTGCGCCCCTCGGGCCGGTACCGAGGGCGATCCCTTCGCCGGTGGGCCACCGGATCCGATCTTCATCACCGTCGACAACCAGGACTGGCGGGACGCGACCATCTTCGCGGACTGGAACGGAGTCCGGCACCGGGTGGGCTCGGTGGTGGGCAAGACGACTGAGACGTTCTCGACCCCTTGGCGCGAGTATCAGGTCCGGCTCTCGGTGGACTTCGTCGGAGGGGGCGCCATGAGGCTCGAGCCCACCGGCGTCGTTCCGGGGGACCACCTGGACCTGTTGATTCCCCCAGGTTGGTGAGGCCGTCGAGGCGGCTGAGGTAGCAGACGGGCGACGGCGGCGCTCAGCCAGCGCGGTCTATTTCCCGCCGGTCGGTTCGGCTCGGGCGCGCGAGGCGGCAGCTTCGGCTTCGCTGTCGACCAGCCCCGCGACGAGCCCGGCGTCCCTGGAGATGATCTCCCCGCCGTCGTCAGGGGGGATCGGCACGGGACCGGTGGGCTCGGCGGTATCGACGCAGCCGAGCGTAGCGAGGACCAGGAGCATCCACGGTAGCGAAGAGCGACTCATGATGACCTACGGCGGGCGTTCCTTGGACGAAGTCGACAATAGGTGCGGACCGCGCTTACGGCCACGATTCGGCGCCTGGACGATTGACGATTGTGGTTAACGGGGAACCTCGAACCTCATGAGCTTCATACCAGCGTTCTCGCCGGCGTAGATGATGCCACGCGCGTCCACGGCGACGCTTTCGCCGACGCGCACGCTCTGCGTATCCCAGTTCGCGGCGGCGATGAACCCAGTCACGCGGCCGTCCCTCGCGTTCCCGATCCTGATGCCCGCACCGTAGTCGGCCACGTAGAGCACGTCGTCCGGAGTCACGAAGAGCCCGCTCGGGGTGCCGAACTGCGTCCACGCGTCGACGAAGTTCCCTTCCTGATCGAAGATCTGCACGCGGTTATTCTCCCGGTCCGCGACGAAGAGTCGACCGCGCGAGTCGAAGGCCAGACCGTGCGCACCGTTGAGCTCTCCGGGCGCCGAGCCCCTGCGGCCCCATTCCTTGATGTAGGTGCCGTCCGGGGCGTATTTGACGATCCGCATGTTCGTCTCCATCCCGGTGTGCCCGTCGGCGACGAAGATGTCGCCGTTCTGGGCGATGGCGACGTCTGACGGACGGTTCAGCGTGTTCCTGCCTTCGCCCGCGACACCCGGCTGACCGAGAGTCAGGAGGACCTCCCCCTGCGGACTGAACTTGACGACGATGTGACCCTTTCCGTCCCCGCCGCGCCCATCGGTCACCCAGACGTTCCCTTCGCGGTCGACTGCGATACCGTGCGGGAACAGGAACATCCCTCCTCCGAAGCTTCGAACCAGGCGCCCATCCGCGTCGAAGAGCAGCACCGGATCGAGGTCGGACTCGGCACACCCGGGACCGTTGTAGTCGCCGCACCGCTCCAGAACCCAGAGATGCCTGCCGTCGGGGTGGATCTTTACGCCGGTCGGGGAGCCCCAGGAGCGCCCGGCGGGCATCCGCGCCCAGTCCGATCTCCCCTCGTACGAATAGACCCGGGGATTCGACTGTGCTTCAGCCTCGAAGTGCCCGCCCGACCCAAAGAGTGCGGCGGCCAAAAAGGGGACCACGCAGAGATGCCGTGCGCGCATGGGAAGCTCCTGAGCGTAGGATCTGATACCTCCCAGGATGGCGCTGGAGCCCAGCGCCGGCAACCGGCGGACCGCCGGCACGCCGGGAAGCACTCGGTGTATAGCCCTGACCGAAACCACCGGAACGGGGGATGAGTGTGACGGTCAGGCTCAGGAAGGCCAGGCGCGGGGCGGCATTCCTCGCGGTGGTCGCCGCGGCGTTGTTGCCGGGGCCCGCGGGCGCGCGCCCGGCGTTCGAGCACATCACCATGGACAGATCTGTGCCCGCCGACGGCGAGAAAGTCGGACAGGTCAATGAAATCCGGCTCTTCTTCTCGGGCGCTCCTCTCATGCGGGGAGCGTCTGTGCGGGTCGTCAACTCTGCGCGCTCGCTCATGCGGAGCAGCCCCCCCGCCGCTGACGCCACCGACTCCAAGCAGCTCTTCGTCACGATCGACCCGACGCTGCCACCAGGGACATACGTGGTGCAGTGGCGCTGTATCGCCGACGACGGTCACGTGATGCGCGGTGACTTCACCTTCGAGGTGACCGCGGAGTGACGGAGTCGCTTCTCGCGACTTTCCAGCAGTGGCTCCTCTTTTCGGGGGCCGTCCTCGCAATCGGGTGCGTTGCGTGGCGCTCGATCGTCGCTGCAGGTGCGCGCAGGGCCATCGGGTCGTCGGCAGAGGCGGCGATCGCTGGTATGGAGCGCACCGTGGCCGCGTTGGGTGTCGGCTCGAGCCTCGTCGTGGCGGCCGCCTGGATGCTCCGCATGGTGGTGCAGGTGATGGGCTTCCGCGACCCATTCGTCCCACTGTGGGAGGATGTCTCCTTCTTGCTCTTCGAGACGACCTGGGGCACGGTGTGGATGGCTCAGGGTGTGACGCTGCCGTTCCTGATCGGCGCGTTCGCATGGGCGCGGAGTGGATCCACGAGGGCCTGGCGGATGGCGGTGTTTCCGGTGTTGGCCCTTGTGGCGACGCTCGCGCTCGCCAGCCACGCCATGGGGGTGGAGTCGGCAAGAGCGCTCTTCGTCACTGTCGATGGAGTGCACGCGCTCGCGGCGGGCTGCTGGATCGGCGCCCTGGCGATCATCGTCACGGTTGGCCGTCCGGCAGAGGGCGATGAGGTGGGGCGTCGCTTGTTCGCCGCTCAACTGCGCGCGTTTTCGCCGATGGCTGTCGCGAGCGTCGCGGCGCTCATCGCGATGGGCACCGCCCTTTCATGGACGCATCTGGGGTCGCTCTCCAATCTCTGGGCGACCGGATATGGGCGCGTGCTCATGGCCAAGGTGAGCGTAGCGGGCGCGGTCTTCCTGGCGGGCCTGATCAACTGGGAGGAACACCTCTTTTATGATACTATGGACGGAGCCCTAGCGGTTCATCGCCGGGCCGCCCTCGAAGTGGGGCTGGCCGCGGCGGTGCTGCTCCTCACTGCGGTGCTCGTCCACTCCGTGAAGCCCTGATTCGGCCGGCACTCCGGTCGGTGGCCAACAAGCCAGATTCGCAAAATGAGAGCCTTCATCCCATCGACTCTGGGGTTCAAGTCTGAAACGCGGCGCCACGGCAGCGCGGGATCGCTGACGCTGCCCCTGGCGCTTCTGGTCCTGTGGTCAGGCTGCTCGGCTTCGTCTGGAGAGGACGCAGCACCGTCGGGGGGACAGGCTCTGTTCGAGGCGACCTGTACGGAGTGCCACGGCACCGGAGGCCGCGGGGACGGGCCTCTCGCCGCCAGCCTCCCGGTTCGCCCGCCCAACGTTCTCGAGCACCTGGGGCACCACACCGAGGACCAGCTGATTCGGCTCATTCAGGCGGGGATCCCCCCGGCGATGCCGCCCGCGCCGATCAGTGCGGACGAGATCCGGCAGGTGATCGGCTACCTGTGGACGTTGCTGCCGGAGGCTGAACGGGCAGCACTCCGCGCGACGCAGGACTCCGTTGCCGCGGGCCTGATTCCGCCGGGAATGCCCGCGGCCGCCCCGCCGGCGTCCGCTCCGCACGAAGGGCACTGAGCGGGCGGTCGTACGTCACGTCGGTGAGGGCCGCTGGCGCTTCCAGAGCCAGACGACGAGCCCGACCACGAAGAGCCCTCCGATGATCGACATGGCCGTCGACGCGCCCGCGTATTGGGCCAGCGAGGAGCCGGCGTAGGCTGCGATGGCCGTGCGCAGCATGTACCCCGAGTTGGCGATGACCAGGAAGCGGACGGCCGTCATGCGCGACAGTCCCGCGAGCACGCTGAGGATGTCCACGGGAGCGATCGGCAGCGCGTAGACGAACCACAGCGTGACCAGGTTGCCGTCGAGCAGCGCGTTGTACCGGGCCCGTGTCTTCGCGGCGACGCTCTCCTCGAAGATCGGAGCTCCGAAGCGGCGGGCCAGGAAGAAGGCGATCGTCGTCCCGATCACGTTTCCGATCCAGAGCAACGGCCAAGAAGTCCAGAAGCCGTACCGGGCGGCGCCCATGTAGCCGATGGGCCCCCCCGGCAGTGGGGCGATGATCACTTCGAGAACCACGACCAGGACGAAGAGCGGGGCGGACACGGTCTCCGGCACGCGCTGAAGGACGAGCATGCCGGCCACTGCCAGGAGCACGAAGACTCCCGCGACCACCATGAGCTTCTTCTTGTTGGCCGGGGTCATGGGGCCTCCGAGCCCGCGGGCGACTGTTCGCCGGATCGGGGGACCGTTGGCCGGCGGGGTGCGAAAATAGGGCTCGGGCGGTCGGGCCTCCAAGACCCTATCTTGGCGGGACCCGTGACTCAGGCAGGGAGGTTGAAGATGCGTCGCTCGCCGCTGCTCGCCGCCGCCACAATACTGCTCGGGGCGTCCCCGGCGTCCGCGCAGATCATGGAAATGAACGGGAGCTGGGAGCTCAATCCCTCCAAGACGCTCGGCCCGAGTCCGGTGCAGGAGACCTTGGTCTTCCGGAGCACACCCGGCACGCAGCGCTACACGATGACCTCCCGGGAGCAGGACGGGCGGGCGGGCCTGAACGAATGGGAGATCGCCTATGACGGACACGATCACCCGACGGCGACCCCCGGCAACACGGCCTCGATCCGACGCCTCGACGACAAGACCGAGTTCGTCGTCAACAAGCGCAACGGGGTGATCACCTCGACCTACACCCGGGTCCTCGTGGACAACGACCGGACCATCATGTCCGTAGGCCGGGACGCCGAGGGCAAGGTCATGTGGGTGCGGGTCTTCGAAAAGCAGTAGCGGCATCCTCCGGGCTCCGTCTGTCGGCCTGGGCACGCCTCTCCCCTCCCGTTGACGCCCCCTGAGGCGGCTCCTAGGTTTCCTTGCTCTTGTCGGACCGGTGCCCGCAATGACGGCGGGACACCGACACGACGCGACGCCCATTCGAACTGACGGCGGCGCGTTTTTCATAGGGTCAGTGAAGCGGCATGCCGACGATCAACCAACTCGTGCGGAAGGGCCGGCAGGCGCTGCGGAAGAAGAACAAGGCGCCTGCGCTCCAGAAGAACCCGCAGAAGCGGGGAGTCTGCACGCGCGTCTACACCACGACCCCTAAGAAGCCGAACTCGGCCCTCCGTAAGGTGGCCCGCGTTCGCCTGACCAACGGGTTCGAGGTGACGGCCTACATCGGCGGCGAGGGGCACAACCTCCAAGAGCACTCGATCGTGCTCATCCGCGGTGGCCGCGTGAAGGACCTGCCGGGCGTCCGGTACCACATCATTCGTGGCACGCTCGACGCCTCGGGCGTGGATGCCCGGCGCCAGGGCCGCTCGAAGTATGGGGCCAAGCGGCCCAAGTAGAGGATCCACCGCATGAGCCGCCGTTCACGCGCTGAAGTCCGGGAGACCGCCGCGGATCCGCATTTCGGGTCGCGCACCGTTACGAAGTTCATCAACAGCATGATGCGTGATGGCAAGAAGTCGATCGCGGAGAAGATCTTCTTCGATGCGGTCACTCTGCTCGAGCAGCGCTCGGGCCAGCCCGGGATGCAGATCTTCGAGCAGGCCCTGAACAACTCGAAGCCTGCCCTCGAGGTGAAGAGCCGCCGCGTGGGTGGAGCGACCTATCAGGTTCCGGTCGAGGTTCGGCCCGAGCGGCGTACGGCGCTCGCCACGCGCTGGCTGATCTCTTATGCGCGCACGCGCTCGGAGAAGACGATGTCGGAGCGCCTGGCAGGTGAGCTGCTGGCGGCGAGCCGCGGGGAAGGCAACACAGTCAAGAAGAAGGAGGACACACACCGGATGGCCGAGGCGAACAAGGCGTTCGCCCACTACCGCTGGTAGACGTCCGGTAAAGAGTCGGAGCCCCTACGCGGCTCCAACAACTTGGTAAGCGACGGCCCCTCGCAGTAAGGGACAATGGGGCCCTCTCCGATACGTGGAGCGCGGACACTGTCTGCCCCGGCAACTAGCCAAAGGGCAGCAGCGATGGAATCCGCGCTCTTCATTTGTAGGGCTGGAAACTGAAACGAGCACTGAGAAAGCACTGAGAACTATAGATGCCTAGGACAACGCCACTCCCGCGCCTGCGCAATATCGGCATCATGGCGCACATCGACGCCGGTAAGACCACGACGACCGAGCGCATCCTGTTCTATACAGGACGCGTGCATCGGGTCGGCGAGGTGCACGAAGGCACCGCGACGATGGACTGGATGGAGCAGGAGCAGGAGCGCGGCATAACGATCACGTCGGCGGCCACGACGTGTCAGTGGACTCGAAACGACATCGAGCACCGCATCAACATCATCGACACGCCCGGCCACGTGGACTTCACGGCCGAGGTGGAGCGTTCGCTGCGCGTGCTCGACGGAGCAGTGGCGGTCTTCTGCGCGGTAGGCGGCGTCGAGCCGCAGTCCGAGACGGTGTGGCGTCAGGCGGATCGCTATCGCGTTCCCCGTATCGCCTTCATCAACAAGATGGATCGCATCGGCGCCGACTTCGAGCACGTGGTCGGCATGATGCACGACCGGCTGGGCGCGAAGGCCTACCCGGTCCAGTATCCGCTGGGCGAGGGCGAGCTCTTCACGGGCGTGGTCGACATCGTCGAGCGGACCGCGACCATCTACGAAGACGAGATGGGCTCGAAGACGTCCGTGGGCCCAGTGCCCGACAGCCTCAAGCCGAAGATCGAGGAGCTGCGTCACAAGCTGCTCGAGGCCGCGGTCGAGCACGACGACGAGCTGATCGAGAAGTACCTCGGGGGCGCGGAGCTCTCGAACGACGAGCTACGTCACGCCATCCGAGCAGCGACCATCAAGGGCGTCATCTTCCCGGTGTTCTGCGGCTCGGCGTTCAAGAACAAGGGCGTGCAGGCGCTGCTCGACGGCGTCATCGACTATCTACCGTCACCCGTGGACATCCCCGCGATCCAGGGGCATCTGCCGCACAAGGACGAGACGTTCGCGACCCGCGAGGCGAGCGACGACGCGCCCTTCGCGGCGCTCGCGTTCAAGATCATGACCGACCCGTACGTCGGTAAGCTCACGTTCTTCCGCGTGTACTCCGGCTCGCTCCCCTCGGGCAGCTACATCTACAACGCCACGAAGGACCGTCGTGAGCGCATCGGCCGCATCCTGCAGATGCACGCCAACAAGCGTGAGGAACGTGAGGAAGTGTTCGCGGGCGACATCGCCGCGGCGATCGGGTTGAAGGACACCAAGACGGGCGACACGCTTTGCATCGAGGACGATCCGATCATCCTCGAGGCCATGAAGTTCCCCGAGCCGGTCATCGCGGTCGCGATCGAGCCGAAGACGAAGGCGGACCAGGACAAGCTGGGCACGGGCCTGAGCAAGCTCGCGGACGAGGATCCCACGTTCCGCGTGTACACCGATCCCGAGACGAGCCAGACCATCATCTCCGGCATGGGCGAGCTGCACCTGGAGATCATCGTCGACCGCCTCAAGCGCGAGTTCGGCGTCGAGGCGAACGTCGGTCGCCCCCAGGTGGCCTATCGCGAAACGATCCGAGCGCGCGTAGAGGACGTCCAGGGCAAGTTCGTCCGCCAGACCGGCGGTCGCGGCCAGTACGGGCACGTCGTCATCAACATCGAGCCCGGCGCGCCCGGCAGCGGCTTCATCTTCGAGGACAAGATCGTCGGCGGTGTGATCCCGCGTGAGTACATCGGGCCCGTCGAGGCTGGTGTGCGGGGTGCGCTCGACTCGGGCACGCTCGCAGGATATCCGATCATCGACCTGAAAGTCGAGCTCGTGTACGGGTCGTATCACGACGTCGACTCGAGCGAGATGGCGTTCAAGATCGCCGGCTCCATGGCCCTCAAAGAGGCGGTGCGGCGCGCGAAGCCCGTGCTGCTCGAGCCGATCATGGACGTCGAGGTGGTGACGCCCGCCGACTACATGGGCGACATCATCGGCGATCTCGCGGCCCGCCGTGGCAAGGTGGGTGGCATGACCGAACGCGCGGGTGCCCGCGTGATCGGCGCATCCGTTCCGCTCGGCGAGATGTTCGGGTACTCGACCACGCTCCGCTCCATGAGCCAGGGCCGGGCCGTGTACACCATGCAGTTCGCGCACTACGAAGAGGTGCCCAAGTCGAAGGCGGAGGAGATCATCTCCGCCAACGGGTCCAAGCCGACCCGCTGATAGCTCTCACGATCACGCTTCAGGAACCGAAGAGGACGAGCATGGCCAAGGGGAAGTTCGAGCGGAAGAAGCCGCACGTGAACGTGGGCACGATCGGACACGTGGACCACGGGAAGACGACGTTGACGGCCGCGATCACGTTCACGCAGGCGAAGAAG
>Ga0194132_10005855_pt1 | contig 19508 bp, 16 predicted proteins | sample TA2KigOf80mmetaG_FD_148612 | JGI IMG/M metagenome (GOLD analysis project Ga0194132, IMG submission 148612) | Freshwater microbial communities from Lake Tanganyika, Tanzania - TA2015054 Kigoma Offshore 80m | ecosystem: Environmental > Aquatic > Freshwater > Lake | place: Tanzania: Lake... | reverse complement strand
TCTGGCCTCGCGATCATTTGGATCCAGCGCCGGCGGCGGCCTCCCAAAGCTTAAGCGACTCCGCGATCTCCTCGCGCGTGTGGCTCGACCCGCCCGGCGGCAGCAGCCCCAGCGCCCGGCGTGCGGTATCAATCGCGCTTTTGCGATCGCCCGCGGCATCGTGGGCGAGGGCGAGCGTGAAGATCGCGCTCGGATCGCTGCCACCGCCTTTGTCGACGCTCAGACCCGCATGGCGCCGCGCCTCTTCGGGATTGCGCAGTTCGGCGGCCGGAGCCGATAACAGGAACCACGCGTAATCCTTGTGGTCCGGCCAGCGCGCTCCGGGACGCTCGGCGAGTTGCCTCAGTCCATCAAGCGCGGTCTGCGTCATGGCCCGCGCCGGTTCCTTCTTGCCCGCACGCGCCCGGATCCCGGCGAGAAAAGCGGCGGACAACGCGCGATCGCGTGTGAACTGGCGGTTCTCAGGATCGCGCCGGACCAAAATGTCGAGCGACTCGAACGCCCGTGCCGCCGCCCTCTCCGCTTCATCCAGCTTGCCCATCGACGACAACGCGTCTCCCGCGATGCTGGCAGTAGCGGCAACCGCGCGGACAGCGGTCGTGTTGCCAGGGTTGCGCTCCACGAGCCGGCTCATCTCGGATAGCCCGTCGAGCAGCTTCGCCAGCCCTTCCTGCTTACGGCCGGACTTGATCTGCAACTCGCCGAGCTTGGCCTGTCCGCGCGCCTGGGCCAACGCGGCGTCCTCGGATCCGGGTGCAAGCACCTGAAGCGCGCGGGCGGACTCGATGTACTGATCCCAGCCGGTGCGCGACTTGGCGAGATCGTCGAGATGGTACCAGGTGGTGGCGAGTTTGTCCTGGGCGTTCATCAGATCCCGGCGGAGATCGGCGTTCGCGGGGTCGGCGGCGGAAAGCGCGCGCAACGCCTGCAGCGATTCCTCGTAGAGCGGCAGAGCATGCCGCTGGTCGCCCGCGGTGGCGGTGACTTCGCCCAGCTTCATGCCGGCGCGTGCCAGGTCGCGCTTTGACGCGGCCCGGTCCGGCCAACGCTGGAGGCTGGATTTGGCGATCTCGTGCGCACGCTCGTAACTCTTCCGCGCGCCCTCGCTGTCGCCGAGGTTGGGCACGTAAGGGTTGCCCTGCAGATCGCCAACTCGCAGGTAGCTCTCCACCAGGTCGCTCAACACCGCCGGATCATCACCCGAATCGCCCGCCATTCCGTTGATCGCGGCCAGTGCCTTCGAGACGGCCTGCTGCCGCGCGGCAGTGGACCCTGAGCGGGCCGCGTCATCCAGGTCGAACACCAGCCGCGCGAACTCGCGGGCATCTCCCAGACGCCGTTGCGCTACGCCCGCCGACCACAGCGAGGCCACCGTGGCCACGATCAGCGCCACCACCGCCAGAGCGCCCGCGGCCACTGGAACCCGGTTGCGCACGACGAACTTCCGGACCCGGTAGCCCGCCGTCTGGTCGCGCGCGAGCACGGTGCGGCCTTCGAGGTACCGGGCGATATCCTCCGACAAGTGGTCGACCGAGGCGTAGCGCTGCCGGGCTTCCTTTCGCATCGCCGCGAGGACGATCATGTCGAGGTCGGCGCCGATCATCGGAACCGTGGACTTAGCGCCCGTGGGCGGCGCAGCCGTGGGACCCTTGCGCGTCATCAGGCTGGGGCGTGTAGGTTCGAGATCGAGCACCGCGCGCTCCATGTCAGCCGCGCTGCCCATCCGTCCCTCGTAAGGATGATGGCCCGTGAGGATCCGGTAGAGGATCACGCCGAGCGCGTAGACGTCGGAAGCGGTGGTGACCGGACGCCCGGACATCTGCTCGGGACTGGCGTACTCGGGCGTCATCGGCTGGAACTGGGTGCGGGTCAATCCCATGGGTCCGGAGCCGAACTCCGGACGCACCAGCTTGGCGATGCCGAAGTCGAGCAGCTTGGGCTCACCGCTCTCGGTGACCAGAATGTTAGATGGCTTGAGATCCCGGTGGATCACCAGGTTCTGGTGCGCGTAGTGCACAGCCGCGCAGATCTTCCGGAAAAGCCGCAAACGCTCGGCGACAGGAAGATTGCGGCGGTCGCAGTAGTGGTCCACCGGCTCGCCCTCGATGTAGTCCATCACCAGGTAGGGCATGCCGTCCTCCCCGGTGCCCGCGTCGAGCAGCTTGACGATATTCGGATGGTCCAGCACGGCGAGTGTCATGCGCTCGTTCTGGAAACGCGCCAGGATCTGGCCGTCGTCGAATCCCGGATGCACGGTCTTGACGGCGACCCGGCGCCGGAAAGCCTGGTCGGCGCGGACGGCAAGGAACACCGCGCCCATGCCGCCGTGGCCGATGCGGCGCACGATGCGGTAAGGTCCGAGCTGGCGTCCCTCCATGGTCTGCTTCACCTGTGGAGGCCGGTCGAGGACCGGGTCCTCGGCCTGAAACGCCTGGATCAGCTCGCGGATCTCAGCCGCCATCGCGGCGTCACCCCCGCACTCGTCCTCGATCAGGCTCTCGCGCTCGGCTTCAGGAAGCGGCAGTGCCCGGTCGAACACTTCCTGCATCCGGTGCCATCGGTCCTGGTTCATTGTTCTTCGCGCGGCTCGGCGAGTGTCAACTGGCGGCGCAGCCACGCCTTAGCGAAATTCCAGTCGCGCTTGACGGTGGGGAGGCTTACCCCAAGGAGTTCGGCGGCCTCTTCGAGCTTGAGTCCGCCGAAAAAGCGCATCTCGACGAGCTGGGCCTAGCGCTCATCGAGCTTCTGGAGCTGGTCGAGCGCTTCGCTCACGGCCAGGATGTCTTCGAGCCGCGCGCCGGCGATCGCGGAGTTGTCATCGAGCGTGACCTGGACCCTGTTTTCGCCGCCGCGTTTCTTGGCCAGCCGCTCGCGCGCGTGATCCACCAGGATCCGGCGCATGAGGCGCGCCGACAAACTGAAGAAGTGCGTGCGTCCCTGCCAGTCGACCTGGCGCTGGTCGATCAGCTTCATATACGCTTCGTTGACCAGCGCGGTGGGCTGAAGCGTGTGGCCCGCGTTTTCCCCGCGCAGGATGTTGGCCGCGACCCGTCGCAACTCAGGGTAGACGGCTTCAATGAGATCGTCGGCCGCGCCGGCTTTCCCCTGCTGGAACCGGTGCAGCAATCCCGTTAGGCTGCCTGGCTTGTCGCTTTCCATGATTCCAGACTATCGCGGCCCGTGATCCTTTTTTCCGGCGATCCCCGCGTACTGGAGTAAAGGAGGCGACATGAAGCGCCAATCCATGCACACGGGAATTGCCTCCGCGGTCCTTTGGACCTCGGTGGCCTATTGTCAAGTTTCACTGCCGCAGGGCGAATTTCAACCGGAAGCCGCACAACAGCTTGGTGAGCGTATCAGCGTACACGTTTCACTCAAGAGTGCTCATTTTGCGGATTCTTTACTCGCGCGCGTGGCGGAATTCGAAGGACTCAACCCGGTCCGCTGGGAGAATCTGGGCGTCATCAGCATGCAGGTCGCGTTCGCGCGGCTGGCGGCGCTCCGGGAGGATCCCTCAGTCGAATCGGTAACGGTGGCATCGGATCCGGACCACGAAGTCCGCGTGTTAGCATCAGTGGACTACGCGGTTGCCGTGAATCTCCGCGCCGTCACGCCGTGTGAAGGCAACGGCGCTGGAGCACTGGTACCGTTGCTCAATGCGATCAGCACGAGCCACAACATGAGTATTGTGTGCTCGGGCGGTGAGGCGGGGAGCCGGGACAGCGTGATCCATACGGCGGTGGGCGGCGATGGCGTGGTGGCAAGCGTGCTGGAAGGGCTCGGAGAGAATGCCCTGGTGGCACGGAACATCGCCCTGCATACCGCGTATGAACAAGGTGGGGAGGCATGGCTCAGCGCGGCGCGGGCGGCGGCTGTACAGGCGGCGGGCACAACCGTGACCGGACAGCTCACGCCAGTGAACAACTTCGCCGCGTTCCAGGTGCCGTCGGCGGGTCCGCTCAAGCTCACTCTCAACTGGCAGGGGCCGGCATTCCAACCGCCGGGAACAACCAGCGCCACTCGAATCCGGCTATCAGTGGTGGGGCCGTCGGGAGCAAGGGTGCTCGGCTCGACGGGCTTCAGCGCCGGCACGATGCTCGATCTGAACGTGAACGCGGTTCGCGACGCGATCGTGTTCGTGGATATGCAGTCTGATTTGAACGGACCACCGATCCTGTTCGCGCTGAGCTCGTCGGACGAGCTTCGGACGATGATCCTGACTCCGTCGACGCTGCAGACGATCCGGACATCATTGTTGATCTGGATTCCGAATCCGAAACCGAAGGAGGAATGCGACTGCGTGCGGCTGGAAGTGAAACGGACCGCCGTTGCCGCGTCCGCCAAGAGCACCAATAAGGGCAAGTCCACGGCCGTCTCCGTGAAACTCGCCATGGGCGGCTTCATCCAGTGCGAGGACACCAAGGACTCTCACAAGTGCAAGGGTTCGATCATGGTATCGCCGGAAGTCAAGGACTTCACCTTTGCACCCGACCCGATTCCGCTTCCGGTGACGGAGGACTGCCAGGGTCCATGCACGGGGAAGAAGGTGGCGTTCAACAAGCAGGTCACGTTCAACTTCACGATCGACAAGGGACTGCCGGAGAGCGGGACGGTGGAACTCACCATCACGCCGAAGTGCAAGGGCGGCGCAGCCGGGCCACCGAAGCCGGTGAGCGTCTTCGTCGACTCGACCAAGCCGAAGGATGTGGATCCGGACAAAACGGACTCGGATGGGGATGGGAAGACGGATACGCAGGAGAAGAAAAACGGCACCGATCCCAATGCTTGGGAATCGAAGTGAGTTGAGGTGGATGGAGCAGCCGTCCCGCGAATTCAAGACCCTCGCCGCGTCTAACGGACCCACTTTCCGAACGTCCCGCCCTCCGCCGCCAGGCGCTCCAACAGCGGCGCGCACTCCCATCCGAAATCCTTGACCCGCGCGGCGACCCTTGCCAGCCCCACCGTGTCCGCATAGTGCATCGGACCACCACGCCACACCGGGAATCCATAGCCGTTCAGATACACGATGTCGATATCGACGGACCGAATCGCGATCCCCTCCTCCAGCAGCCCCGCGCCCTCGTTCACCAGTGCGTAGACGGTGCGCTCGACAATCTCCTCGCGGTCCGCCTGCCGGTGAACGCGGCCATAGGAGGCAATGATCTCCCGCATCTCCGGGTTCGGACCCACCGCTCTGGTCCCTTCATAGACGTACCAGCCTCTGCCGGTCTTCTGGCCATAGTGTCCGCGCGACGCCAGGACCGTCTCTACCTCCGGATACCGGACCCCCGGCTTCTCCAGGTGCTTGTACTCCTGCCGGATCCGGTAGTTCACATCCAGTCCAGCCAGATCGCACACGGCCAGCGGCCCCATCGCCATCCCCCAGTCATAGAGGGCCTGGTCGACCTCCTCGAACGGCGTGCCGTCCTCGGCAAGCATCAGGGCCTGCGCGATGTAGGGGGCAAACATCCGGTTGCCGATGAATCCATAGCAGTTCCCGGCCAGCACAGCTACCTTGCGCAACCGCTTGCCGAGCTCCATGCAACTGGCAATCACGCGCGCGCCGGTAGCCTTGCCGCGGACCAGCTCCAGCAGCCGCATCACGTTCGCCGGGCTAAAGAAGTGGTTGCCGATCACGGACTCCGGCCGCGATGTCACTGAGGCGATCTCGTCGATGTCGAGCGTCGACGTGTTGGTCGCGAGAATCGCGTCCGGCTTGGCGATCCCGTCGAGCGTCCGGAAAATCTCCTTCTTGAGCGCCATGTTCTCAAACACGGCCTCGGTGATGATGTCGGCCTGCTCGAACCCGTCGAAGCTGAGCGTGGGCGTGATCAGGGCGAGCGTGCGGTCCATCTTGTCCTGGGTTGACTTTCCTTTGGCCACCGATCCGGAGTAGACCCGCCGGATGTTCGCCACGCCGCGGTCCAGGGCTTCCTGCGAAGTCTCCTTGAGCAGCACCGGGATCCCGGCGTTGGCGTAGACCATCGCGATCCCCGCGCCCATGGTTCCCGCCCCGATGACCGCCGCGCGGCTCACCGGAAGCGGCGTGACATCCTTGCCGATTCCCGGGATCTTCGCAACGGTCCGTTCTCCAAAAAACGCGTGAATCATCGCGCGGGACTGCGTTGAGAACAGGCACTTCTGGAAAATCTCCTGCTCCCGCCGGACGCCTTCCTCAAAGGGGAGCTTCGTGGCCAGCTCGACGGCGTCGATCGCGGCGACCGGCGCCTCCTGCCCGCGCAGCCGTTTCCGCGCCGCGGCGCGGAGCGCCTCAAAGTCCACTGGTTCGGCCAGACGAGCGTTCCGCTCCCGGGTCTTGGGCACGGGCTGCCCGGCTACCTCACGTGCGAACGCGATTGCGCCTTCCAACAGATCGCCGTCAATGATCCGGTCGATGATCCCCGCGGTCAGTGCGTCCTTCGCGGACACCGGATCACCGAACGCGCACATCTCCGCCGCCTTGGCCGGACCCGCAAGCCGCGGCAGCCGCTGTGTGCCCGCCGCTCCGGGGATGATGCCGAGTTTTACCTCCGGCTGTCCCACTTGTGCCGCCGCCAAGGCGACCCGGTAATGGCCCGCCTGGGCGACTTCGAGTCCGCCGCCGAACGCCGTTCCGTGGACGGCCATCACCACCGGCTTCGGACAATCCTCGGCTGCTTGGAGCAAGCGTTGCAACGAGGTGGCGTCACGTGGCTTTTCCCCGGACGTGATCTTGCCGAACTCCCGGATGTCGGCCCCGGCGATGAACGTGCGCCCGGCGCCGATGACCACGACCGTCCGGATTTCCGGATCCGTGGCTGCGCGCTCGACGCCCTCGCGGATCCCGTCAGGCACCCCTGGACTGAGGGCGTTCACCGGCGGGTTGTCGATCGTCACGACGGCGACATCTCCCGCAGTGCTGTACTTCACAAGGTCGGTCACTGGCGGTCTCCTAGAATGGTGTGTTGGCCCAATCCCTTACGTTAGAACAACTCCGGGAGGTGATGCGCCGCCTCCCGTTCAACAATCTGGTCGGAATCCGGGTGGACCGGGTGCACCGTGACGGCGTCACGATTTCGTGTCCGTTCGGCCAGCACTTGACCAACATCCACGGCACTGTCCACGGCGGGGTGAGCGCGACGCTCGCCGACGTGGCGGGCGGATTCTCCACGATGGCACATTACGGACTCGGGAGTCCGATTACGACAATTGACTTGAAGATCAACTACTTGGCTCCGATGGCGGGTCCCCGGGTCAGGGCCCGGGGACGGATCGTCAAGGCGGGCAAGACGCTGTGCGTGATCCAGGTGGAGATCCACGGAGGCAAGGCCGGACCCGGAGCGGTCGCCACGGTCACCTACATGATCCTGCCGCCGAAAAATTAAATCAGCACGTGGGTGCAATAAAAAGCCCGGTTCCGCCATTAGTAGGGTAGAATGCCCGAAACTCTCCCCCACGAGGACAGCCTGGCCCTGCTGGCGCGGATCGCCGAGGCGCTCGAACGAATTGCGGACTCCATGCACCGCACCGATCCGCCCAATGAAGACAGTCCGGCACGCGACGCGCCTCCGGCCGAGGTTGCCGAGACCGGGAACGACTCCCGGATCGAGAAGCTCCTCGCGCAGCGCGGCGTCAAAGTCCGGACGGTTCCGCCGGAGATCGCCGAGAACGACCTGCTCGACAAGCTCGCCCTGTTCATGGGCAGCAAGCTCGATTCGATCCGCCGGGTTTACGACTTGATCCGGAGCAACATGAGCGACGCGCGGCCCATCCGGCTGAGCCTCGCCGGTGAGCCGCAGTTGACCGTGGCCGCCACGACCAACTTCTGCACCAACGCCTACAAGCTTGCCTACCTGACCAACTACCGGTACCAGAAGGCGCCTGCGTTCCAGCTCTATCTCACTCCGAGCAATGATCCGAAGGCGCTGAACTTCTTCTCAGGACAGTGGCTGGAGCGGTTCGTCCGCGCCCAGCTTGTGATGCTGCTCAACCAGCGGGGGCTACGCTTCACCTACATGATGAACCCGCAGATCGTCCTCCCCAATGGGGACGACTTCGAGCTCGACGGGCTGTTCGAGGTAGAAGGGACGCTGTTCTGGTTCGAGGCCAAGACGGGCAAGTACCAGGGCCACATCTCACGCTACTCGCGCATGTCGTCAATCCTGGGTCTGGACCGCGCGCACAGCTTCATGATTCTCGCCAATGACTCGATCGACGCTCCGCTGGCGGCTCAACTGAGTCTACAGTTCAACATGACGGTGGTTTCAATCGAGGAGTTCGCGGGCGTGTTCAGCGCGGCGCTCGACAAGCTCCACCGCCCGGCGATCGTGGAGGCCGCCCGCGCGGCTGCCGCGCCGGGTCCGGTGCCGGTGCCGCCGGTCCAGGTGCGGATGGCGGGCTAGCGCTCTTTGACGAACAGGGCAAGCAGGTGTTCGTCCGCGATGGGCAGATCGCGGATGGCTCTCCAACTGGCGAACGCATCGCGCACCATGGTCACCCGGTCCAGGGTGTCGCTGCGGGTCCAGCGCCTCGACAAGTCGTAGTCTGCGGTTTGCCTGTCGTCATACAACTGACTGAAAGCTCCCGCGACGGCGCGGATTTCTGACACGACTGACGGACTCTGGCCGCCGAACGGCATTCTCGCCGCCCGGGTCGAAGCGGACTTCATGCGGCTATGCTCGAAAATCCGCGCAAACTGGGGACGGTGATGAGACACCTTCCACTTGGAAACCGCCTCTCCTATGAGCAAATGAAAAAGGGCGTAATACGCTGACGATACCGCTCGCCGCAGACTTGCCTGCCGTGGCCGCGTTCGTTCCCGCCTTGCGAGATGGAAGGCCTGCTCGACGAGATCGTCCGGATAACCCACGCGTCAATCCCACTCCGCATCACGCATCTGCTTTTGTTCCGACACGCTGCGGAAACTGATGTAAGACATGACATCCCAGTTCTTCAGCGTGTCGACTTCCCACCAAATCACTTTGCGGATGGCGCCCGCCACGGTGTACAAGCGCTCCTCCCGCGCGGCATCGTCGGTCAACAGCACCCGAAAATAGATTGCCGGGTCTCCGGACCAGTCGTTCTTGAGCGTGTAACGGATCCGCACGACATCCGGAGCAAACCGGCGTTCGAGCTCCGCCACGGTTGCAGCGACAGCCTTCTCGTCCACCTTGATGACGGTCAGCATGATCCCATCATGTACCCGTTCCTACCTGGGCTTTTCAAACTTCGGCGCCGCGTGCGGATAAATGTCCGGGACCACCTTGACATCTGTCGTCAGCTTCAACGGATACTTCCCCGCGGGATACGTCAGCTCCACGAAATACGCCGTGAATCCCTTTTCCGGCCTCGGCGCCCGGCCGACGTAGACTCCGTCTACCGCCTCAATCTTCTCCGACTTCCACTTCGCGCCGATCGTCTGCAACCGGAAGTCCCGTGCCTCGGGGTTGCTCGCCTGCCATAACCGGACCTCGGTGGGGGCATCCTGCGTTTTCACCCGGATCGCACCGTCCTTGCCTACCTGCCACGAGTACCGCGGCCGCGCCTTGCCGCTGACCACCGACTGCAGGAATGCCGTCAGTCCGAACGGCGCGTCCGAGTTACGCAGCGAGTGATCCGCGTTAGGGACGTAGCGCAACAGCTTCTCTCCCTTCAGCTCCTTGAAGTAGAACTGCGAGGAATCGGGCAGGAAGAACTGGTCGCCGCTCGCGTTGACGATGTACTTGGGCATCGTCAGCCGGTCGCGGTACTCGAACGGCTCCTCGATCTTCAACAGCGCCTTGTTCTCTTTGCTCCCCATCCAATCCATGATGCGGGCGGCAGTGTAGTCGCCGACCGCGGGAGCCCAGAACCCGTAGGCCCGCCAGTGGTGCATCATCGATTTTTCGAGGTTCAGGCAATCGATCACCAGCGGCGCAATCGCGACAACACGCTTGTCGACGGCGCCGGTAGTCCACGTGGTCCAGCCGCGCTTGGAACCGCCCGACACGATGAATCTGTCCACCGTGATCCCGCCTCCCTCGGGCGACTTGGCGAACGCCGTCACCGCGTCCATCGCCCGGACGGCGGCCTTAGTCATCGGAAGCCGCAGCGGCCACTCCTCGTCGCCTCCCCGCAGGAACTTGTCCCAGGTGTAAGCGATGATCGAATCCTCGGTGCGATCGCGCGTGTCGCCCGGAAACCGCACCGGCTGGTTCGGCACCATTCGCAATTCGACAGCCACTGCCTGGATCTCCTTGGCGATCGCCGACAGCATGCCGTCGGCGCGCGTGGGCGGCCGGCCGTTGTTCGAGCCGCCAGTGATGAACAGCACCGCGATTGGCGAGACCACTTTTTCCGGCCGGATCACCGTGACCCAGTGCTGCCATTCGGTGCGGCTCACCTCATCCGGCTTGCGCCAGTTCTGCGACACCATGTCGAGCACCTGCGCGGTACAGCCCTCGCACGGGATCGAGCCCGCAAGCTTCCACTTGAAGCTGGGATCTGGCTTGGCGACATATCGGTCGAGCGCAGTCTGCTCGGCCAGGGCGAGTGCGGCCAACACGGCCGTGAAGACGGTGAGTCGAAGTGTCATCTAAAGATCCTGGAGGAAGTAGTTGTAGGCCTTCTCGCGGCCGATTGTAGTGTTGGCGCCGTGGCCGGGGATCACTGCCGCCGAGTCGGGCAGCGGAAACAGCTTGTCCTTAATCGAGCCAAGCAACTGGCGGTGGTTGCCGCCAGGCAGGTCGGTGCGGCCGATCGAGTCGAGGAACAGCGTGTCGCCCGCGACCAGTTTGTTCTCGGCCGGAATCCAGAGGCATAAGCTGCCCTGGGTGTGGCCCGGCGTGTGGAGCACGTGGAAGTCCGCCGCGCCGAGCTTAAGCACGTCGCCGTCTCGCGCCGGCGTGTCGATGCTGGTCTGCTCGGGCGTTTCGACACCGAACCAGGCGGCCTGCATCGCGATTCCGTCGTAGAGATCCTGATCGCGCGCGTTCATGTGGACCGGCGCCCCGGTCAGCTTCTTGAGTTTCGCCGCGCCGCCAATGTGGTCGAGGTGGGCGTGGGTGATCACAATCGCCTTGACCGTCAACTGGTGCCGCGCCAGGACGCTGATGATTTCTGGGATGTTGTCGCCCGGATCGATGACGATCGCCTCCCGCGTTTGCTCGTCACCGAAGATCGAGCAGTTGCACTGGAGCATCCCCACCGGCAGGATCTCGTGGATCACTTGACTATGATAGCCTTCGCTCGGCGGTACACTGAGGGAGTGGATCTCCTGATCGACCGGGCGCTCCTGCCCGCGACGCTTACCGCCGCCCCGATGACCGACGAGGAGTTCCTTGCCTTCTGCAACCAGCATCCGGATTTGTCTTTCGAGACGACGGCCGGGGGTGAACTGCTCGCCATGCCCCAGCCGTACACGTTGACAGGCGCCCGCAACTCGGAGATTGTCTTTCAGTTGCAGGGTTGGGCGCGCCGCGACCGCCGCGGTGTGGTTTTCGATTCCTCCACCGGGTTCGTCACTCCGGACGGAGCCCGGAAGTCACCGGACGCCGCATGGGTCCTGAAGACGCGCATCGCCGGACTCGACCCCAGCAGCTACCTCAAGTTCTGGCGTCTCTGCCCGGACTTCGTCATCGAGTTAAAGTCCGAATCGGACCGCCTCACCCAGCTCCGGAAGAAGATGCGGGAGTGGATCGCCAACGGCGCCGGACTCGCGTGGCTGATCGATCCGGCCTCGCGCACCGTCGAGGTCTATCGCAGCGGAACGGCGGAACCCACGATCCTCACGAATCCCCCGGCGGTATCGGGCGACGGTCCTTTGGCCGGGTTCGTGCTCGATCTGGCGCCTGTGTGGGACCCCGTCGGGTAGCGGCCGCGCCCTGAGCCACAACCGGCCTGCGGTTGATACCATCTACCCATGCGCATCCTCGCATTGCTCGCCGCGGCCGCTGCATCGGCACAGACCTTCCCGCCTCTGAACTACAAGGTTGACGCCAAGTGGCCGGACTTACCCGTGGGATCGCACTTCATGGAGACCGCCGGAGTCGCCGTGGACGCGCTCGACAATGTCTATGTTTTCCACCGCGGACGCCAGCCGCTGATGCAGTTCTCGCCCTCAGGCAAGTTTCTTCGTGGATGGGGCGACGGACTCTCCGACCGTCCGCACTCGGTCCGCATTGATCCCGAAGGCAACATCTGGGCGGTCGACGACGGCTCCCATACAATCCTGAAGATGGACACGTCGGGACGCATCCGCATGGTGCTCGGCCGCTACCGCGCCAACTCGGAAGCCAAGCCCACGATGCCCGAGCCCACCGGGATCGCGGAGGAGCTGCGGGGCGTGCGCGACGAGGGCGTGATCCGCTTCTTCCGCCCGACCGACATCGCGTTTGGACCGGATGGCGCGATCTATGTGTCCGATGGCTACGGCAACTCCCGGGTGGTCAAGTTCGCCAAGGACGGCCGCTTCCTCAAGGCTTGGGGCAAGCGTGGACACGCCACGGGCGAGTTCCACACTCCCCACTCGATCGCCGTGGGGAGGGACGGCAAGGTGTACGTGGCGGACCGCGAGAACTACCGGATCCAGATCTTCGACGCCGAGGGCAAGTACCTCACGGAGTGGAAAAACATCGGATCGCCATGGGGGCTCGCGCTCACCCGCGACGGACACATGATGATGGCCGACGGCTACAACTCGCGTGTCGTCAAGCTCACGCTGGATGGCAAGGTAATGGGCGCGTTCGGCTCGCATGGAAGGCAGCCCGGACAGTTTCACTACTGCCACCAGCTTGCAGTCGACTCGCGCGGCAACGTCTACACCGCCGAGATCCTGAACTGGCGCCCCCAGAAGTTCACTCCGGGACAATAAGCGGTATGCCCGTCGAACTGCCCTCCGCGGAAGACCTCCGCGGGTTGGCCATCGATCAAATCGCCGCGGAAGCAAGCAAGCTCGCCGCGCGGCTGCTGGAACAATCGAAACGGACGCAATCCTCCACCGAGCGCGCCCAGGCCGCCAAAATCGCGCGGCTCATGGAGGATCCAAACGGCAAGACCATGACCATGGCCATGTCGGATCAGGTGTTCCGCAGCCGCCGTCCGTCGCGCATCGCCGATCAGTTGAACTACCTGGTGGAACAGTATGGCGTGCCCACCTACCTCGGCAATTTCGATCAGTGGGCACTCTGGCTCGGATCCACGCTCGGCGAGTACATCCCGGCGATGGTGGTTCCGTTCGTGGTCGCAAAGCTCCGGCAGGAGACGCGTTCCGTGATCCTGCCGAGCGAAGACGACGAGTTCCGCGAGTACGTGGAGCGCCGGCGCGCCGAGGGCACGCGGCTCAATCTGAATCAGCTCGGCGAAGCGATCCTGGGCGAGGAGGAAGCGGCCCGGAGGCTCGATGCCTACCTGGCATTGCTGGCCCGTGACGAGGTCGAGTACATCTCGGTGAAGATCTCCTCGGTGTTCAGCCAGATCAACCTGATCGCTTTTGACCACACCGTCGAGCAGATCAAGCAACGCCTGCGCGCCCTCTACCGCCAGGCGATGCGGTTCCAGTTCGTCACAGCCGATGGACGCCGGCTGCCGAAGTTCGTCAACCTCGACATGGAAGAGTACCGCGACTTGGCCATGACCGTGGCGGCGTTCAAGCAAGTGCTCAGCGAGGATGAGTTCCGCTCGTACCGCGCGGGCATCGTACTGCAGGCCTATCTTCCGGACGCGCATTTGTGGCAGCGCGACCTCACCGAATGGGCGCTTCAGCGCGGCGCTCCGGTGAAGGTCCGCATCGTGAAGGGCGCGAACCTGGCCATGGAGCGTGTCGAAGCCGTGATGCACGGCTGGCCGCAAGCCCCGTGCGTGACCAAGCCTGACGTCGACGCCAACTACAAGCGGATGGTGATCTACGGCATGGATCCCGGACGCGCCCGCGCGGTGAATCTCGGGATCGCGACGCACAACCTGTTCGATGCGGCCTTCGCGCTGCTGCTACGGGCGCGGAACGGAGTCGAGGCGTCCGTCGAGATGGAAATGCTCGAGGGCATGGCCAACCATCAGGCGCGTTGCGTGCAGGAGGCCGCGGGCGGACTGCTGCTCTATGCTCCCGTGGTCAAGCGCGAGGACTTCCATAGCGCAATCGCCTACCTGGTCCGGCGGCTGGATGAGAACACGGCTCCTGAGAATTTCTTGCACGACCTGTTCGGGCTGGAACCCGGCGATGAACGCTGGAAGCGCCAGGAGGCCGCCTTCCTTGAATCCGTGGCCGGACACGAAACGGCTCCCCTTGGTCCCCGCCGCGGACAGAATCGCGCGGAAGAGCAGCGGCGGTTCGATCTCTCCACGCCGTTCAACAATGAGCCGGACACGGATTGGTCACTCAAGCACAACGCGGACTGGATCCTTGGCATCACGCGCAAGTGGCAGGCGCTTCCCTGCATCGAAATCCTGGGCGGCGGCGCGGGCGTGGGCCACGATCCGTCCCGTCCCGGGATCGAAGCTTACCGGTATCCGCTGGCGTCCATGAATGATGCCGACCGCGCGTTGCACACCGCGGTCGAAGCGCGTTGGGCGTGGAGCTCCAAAGGCGCCAGTGCCCGCGCGCGCCTGCTCACGCGATGCGCGGAGGTGATCGCGGAACGGCGTGGTGACCTGATCGCCGCGATGATCCTCGATGGCGCGAAGTCGATTCCGGAAGCCGACGTCGAAGTCAGCGAAGCCGCCGACTTTGCGAACTATTACGCGCGGACTCCGCTCGAATCGCACCAAGTGACGGACGGGTGCAGGTCCGCGCCGCTCGGCACCGTGCTGATCACGCCGCCCTGGAACTTCCCATTGGCGATTCCTTGCGGCGGTGTCCTGGCCGCGTTGATGGCGGGCAACACGGTGATCTTGAAGCCAGCTCCGGAAGCCGTGCTGGTGAGCTGGTATCTGTGCAACGCGCTGTGGGACGCGGGCATCCCGCGCGATGTGCTTCAGTTCCTCCCGGCGCCGGACAACGAGGTGGGCCGTGCGCTGGTCACCGACCCCCGCGTCAATGCTGTGATCCTGACCGGCGCCTATTCCACCGCGCGCATGTTCCTGTCGTGGAAACCGGACCTGGCCCTGTTCGCCGAAACCAGCGGAAAGAACGCGATGATCATCACCGCCATGGCCGACCACGACCAGGCGATCCGCGACCTGGTGAAATCGGCGTTCGGACACAACGGCCAGAAGTGTTCGGCGGCGAGCCTCGCGGTGCTGGAGGCCGAGGTCTATGACAACTCCGCGTTCCTGCGCCAGCTTCGCGACGCGGCCGCAAGCCTGCCCGCTGGATCCGCTTGGGATCCGTTGAACCTGATCACTCCGTTGATCCGCGATCCGGGTCCGGACCTGCTGCGCGGACTCACGCAGCTTGACGAGGGGGAGTCCTGGCTGTTGGAGCCGAAACATTTGGGTGGAAGCTTGTGGACTCCGGGCATCCGCACCGGTGTGCGGCCCGGATCCTGGTACCACCGCACCGAGTGCTTCGGTCCCGTGCTTGGCTTGATGCGCGCCGCCAACCTCGACGATGCGATCGAAATCGTCAACGGCAGCGAACTCGGCCTCACCAGCGGACTCCAGAGTCTCGACGAGCGCGAGATCGCCAGGTGGCGCGACCGCGTGGAGGCGGGCAACGCCTATGTGAATCGCGGAACCACCGGCGCCATCGTCCAGCGCCAGCCGTTCGGCGGATGGAAGAAGAGCGTGTTCGGCGAGGCCAAAGCTGGCGGACGGAACTACGTGTTCAGCCTCTGCCACTGGACTCCGCACAATCCACCCGCGGTGGCCGCCGAGCCCGCGCCCCTGGTGAACGACTTCGCTGCAAGCCTCATGGAGTGGGCCGCTGCCGCTGGCCGCGACGAATGGACCGGAGGATTGCACGCCGCCGCCGGTAGCTTCGCTTATTGGTGGAACCGCCACTTCAGCCGGAATCACGACCCGGCGGGACTCAAGCCGGAGAGCAACGTGTTCCGCTACCGCCGGATTCGCAACGTGCTGATCCGAGCTCAGGATCCTGGCGAGTTGGAGCAGGCGCTGGTGGCATTGATCGCTGCGCGTACCTGCGGAGTTCCGGCGGTGCTGAGCCTGGCTGTGGGCATGACGCTTGATCCCAAGCTCCCTCACGGCGAAGTGGTAGCGGAGGATGTGGATGCCTTCGCCGCGCGCATCGCGCAATTTGAGCGGATCCGCTGTTTTTCGCCGCTGCCAATGCCCGCGCTGGCCGCGGCGCACGGGAGTCACACGCTGGTGGTGACGGGTCCTGCGCTGTCCAATGGACGCCTGGAACTGCGCCATTACGTGAGGGAACAGAGCCTCACGCAGACCATGCACCGCTATGGCAACTTGAAATCGGCGTAAAAATGTGGAACCATACTTGGTCAACGATGCGCCAAACAATATTGATTGCTCCCTACCTTCTCATAGTGATCGCCTGTGGTCCAAGCGGGCCTCCGCCGCCCCGGACCGGGACCCCCGAATACTTCAACAAAATGGCTCTGGACACGTTTGCCCAGGGCGACTACATGAAAGCGAACGACTGGCTGGCTAAGCTGTCGAAGTCCGAGAGCGAATCCGCGGTGCAATCCCGCCCGTGGCGGCTGCTCCTGTTGGGTGGACTGATGCAAGGCAACCGCCAACTCGCCGACGACTACGAAACCGGAGCCCGGGCCAACAAAGACCGGCCCGGACAGTTCCACAAGAAAGTCTCCGACCATCGCGCAGCGGCCGCCAGCCAGGCCATCGAACTGGTCGACGTGTACGACCAGTTTGTCAAGGAGTCCCCCTCGGGCGACGTGAAACTGATTAATCCGTATCCTCCCAAGGGATCGATCGGACGGCCACTGATCGTCACGCGCGTGCTGATGGGACAGATGCCCTCCGACAGCGATGTCGACACGCTTTACGCCCAGATGCTCCAGCGCGGCGTCATCTCAGAGACCGCCAACGCCGTGGGCGCCAAGGGCGACGCGGCCAAAGCGCAGGCGGCATTCAAGTCGTCACCGGTCAGTGTGCCCCGTCCCGCGTTCCAACTGGCGATGGCGAATCTGCTCTACGACGCCTCCTCTATTTTCGGCATGAAGAAGCGGAACGAGGCCGGGCGTCAGGACTTCGTGCTGAAGCGCGTGCAGAAGGCTCTGAGTGAAGCCGCGATGGACTCCAAGGAAGCGAAGGAGTTAAAGACCAAGGCGGAGGCAGACGCCAAGGACGCCGCCAAGCGCAAATAGTCTGACTCTGCCGGTTGCTACGGCGCGTTCTTCGGCCGCACCCGCGAAGGCAGCGGTGGGCCAGGACCGGCGGAAACATACCCCAGGCCTCGCAGGAATTCGACGGACCGCGCCGTGGCCTTCTCAATCCACGGTGACACGGTGGAGAATCCGTGCGGCGCACCTTCCCCGATGAACAATTCGAGGCGTGCGCCTGCTGACATCCACTTCGCGGCGAACGCGCGGTTGGCCTCGAATGTCGGCTCCTTGCTTCCGATGAACAACAGCGTGGGCGGCATGTCCCTGTTCCAGTGCCGGGCCGGTGAGAGACGCGCCGCCAGTTCGCGGTCGTTGTTCAGTGCGTCCAGGAATCGTGGAGTCATGCTTCCCCCCTCGATCCAATCGAGCAATGGAAAGTGCAGGATCATCGCGTCGGGCCTGGCGCCCGCGATCTTGTGCAGATCCGGACTTGCGGCGGCGCTTGCCACCAGGTGCGCTCCGCCCGATCCGCCTGCCGCCACGAGCCGGTCTGGATCCACGCCCAGCTTGCCCGCGTTCTTCCGCACCCAACGGATCGCCAACGCGGCGTCCACCACCGATTCGTTGGGCAGGACTCCGTCTTCCTTCCGCTGCCTGTACTCGACTCGGCCCGCCACCATTCTAAGCGCTGCGAAATAGTCGGCTTCCACGTCGAACGACCGGCCCGGGCCGTCATTCACGGCCGGCATTCCCTTCGCCGCCCGTTCCGCGGCCAACGGATACGGGTTGCCGTCCTTGTCGCGCGGGCTGTGCGCACCTCCGCTCAGAAACAGGACCACCGGACGGCGGTCCGCGCGCGACCAACCCTGAGGATAATGAAACACGATGCGCAGTTTCCGCTCGCCGTAGGTCTGGTAGACGAACTCGGGCGTGGGCGGATCCGTCCGCGACCGGTGCCGTTCCATCCATCGGGCGCCGTTTTGCTCGATTCTTTTGCCGTATCCCGCCGGCTGTGCCAGCGATGGCACCGGTGCGGTGGGACTGAGCGTGAGGATGCCCGCCGCGATCAGCAGCTCATCGGCCTGCCGCGTCGTCTCCTCGATCCACGGCGAGAACTTGTAGTGGCCGTGCGGTCCGCCCTCGCCGACGGCGAGACCGATATTGCCGCCCGCCCGCTTCAGCCGGCCAGTCCAGTCCCGTGTCAGCGCGAGCATCGGATCCCGCGAGCCGATCAACACGAGGCTGGGCGGCAGCATCCGCGCGGTTTCCGCGGAGACCATCCGCTCGATCATCGCCGGTTCGAGATCATCGGCGTCCGGATGATACAGGAGTAGCGCGTTTGGAATGGGATCGATCGAGGAGTCGTCGCGGGGATCCCGGAAGACGTTGGCGTGGGCGGCGGCCGCGGCCAGGTGCGCACTGCCGGATCCTCCCGCGGCGGCGATTCTGCCCGGGTCGATACCCAGCGCCCGTGCGCTCTGGCGCGCCCATCGAATCGCGGACAGGATATCCTCGATGCACTTGCGGGGCAGTTCCACGCCGTCCCGGTTCTTCACGCGGTAGTCGGCGCGTGCCGTTACCGCACCTCGTTTGCGGAAGTAGAGCGCCTGCTCGTCGAACTGGCGTTCCGCGCCGTTGTTGCCCCAGCCGCCGTTGTAAAAGAAGATCACCAGAGCACGCCGGTTGGCGGCGCTCCAGCCTTCCGGGTACTCGACGTTAATCTTCAGATCGCGGTCGCGATTGGTCTTGTAGACGCTCTCCGCGCCGCCAAGGGTGGCCGCGGCAAAAAACAGAGGGAACAGAATCCGTTTCATTTCCTGGCCTCCAGACGGCGGAGGAAATCTTCCGTGCGCCGCAGCGCCGTGTCAAGCCACGGCGGTTTGGCGAAAAACCCGTGGGGCGCATCCCGTTCGACGAACAACTCGACAGGCGCCCCGGCCGCCTTCCAAGTCTCCGCGAATCGCCTCACGGTGTCGAAGGGAGGCTCGGCGGTCCCTACCATCACGGCGGTGGGCGGGGCGTCCTTGCTCCAGTGCCGGGCGGGTGAGAAAGCTGCCCCGCGCTCCTTGTCACCGTTCAACACAACCAGGAACGCTTCGCTCATATCACCCACGTCGAGCCAGTCGACGAGCGGAGAATAGAGAAGGATCGCATCGGGCCGCGCGCGCGTGCCATGGGAGGGGAACCGCGCCTCGAAAGCAAACACGCTAGCCGCGAGGTAGGCGCCCGAGGAGCCGCCCGCCGCTACCCCAAGTTCGTCACTGGACCATCGATTTCAGCGATTTTCGAGGTTTCAGTCAAGACAAGCGCCGTGTTTTCAGTACGCGTGTCCGGAGAACACGATGTAGTGTA
>Ga0194132_10005853_pt1 | contig 19510 bp, 17 predicted proteins | sample TA2KigOf80mmetaG_FD_148612 | JGI IMG/M metagenome (GOLD analysis project Ga0194132, IMG submission 148612) | Freshwater microbial communities from Lake Tanganyika, Tanzania - TA2015054 Kigoma Offshore 80m | ecosystem: Environmental > Aquatic > Freshwater > Lake | place: Tanzania: Lake... | reverse complement strand
AGGCCTACAGGTCTCCGACGATGAGTTTCAAGCGCTCAATATCAAACCCGGTAAGTTTCATGGCGATTGGAACTATACGCTTCTTCCTCGCTCTTAATCGGTAACTTAATTCTTGCCCATGCCTTAGGGTCGCGTGCGCTGTGCACACGATGCGCTCGTCTGCTCCGATTCCCGCGCGCATGGCGCACGCGACGGTCTCTCTGGTGGAAACCCCAAAGGTACCAATCTTGTGTGGTTTGATTCAGGAGCTAGAGGTTTGGGACTTGTTTATAAGAAAGGCTATAGGCTTCAGGCTGCTATAGCCTGAAGCCTTATTCTACTGACTACTGTCTACTTTTTTCAGCGTTTTTTTCCTCCCGACTTCACTGAGGCCTGAATGTATTTGCGGGTGACTGGGGAAAGGTCATCTGGGCTGACTATCGCTTCGATAATAACAAACGACGGAATTTTTCCTGCCTCGGTAAGTGCATCGCGCAGTTCGCCAACAGTTTCGACTCGGATGCCTACTCCACCCCACGCTTCAGCCATTTTCGCGTATGGCCACGAGGGAAGATTGAGTAAGTCTTGCCGTTCTGTCACAGGACGGAAGATGCCCCAGCCGGAGTTGTTCATAACGATGACAATGGGATTGAGGCCGTAGCGCGGCGCATGGCAAATTTCTGGTCCGGTCATTTGAAACGCGCCATCGCCACACAACACGATCGGACGATCTCCAATCCCAATCTGCGCTCCTAAAGCACCAGGGATACCGAATCCCATTGAGGCATAGTACCCCTGCGCCAAGTAGATGCCGCGTTGGTCGACTTTAATATCAAGTCCAGCAAACAACATGTCGCCAGCTTCAGCGACGACCATGTAGCCTTTGCGACCATGGAGGAATGTATTGACTTCCCATAGCATATCAGCGACTTGAATTGAGCGTTGTTCTCCACGAGGTTGAGGTGCAAGATTGTCACAGTACGTCACTTTCTCACGATGCTGCTTGAGAGGAGCCTTGAGCAGTCCTTTGATGTAGTCACGAACGGTGACATCGGTATACGAGTGATAGCTGATGTCGACTTTGTTCTGCACCGCCCAGATCGATTTCTCTTTCGGCAATTGTGGCAAGCGAGAACCCAAATTCATGTCGGTCAAAAGCGTTCCGAGGTTAATCACAAGGTCGGCGTCATCGATGCGTTTGCGAATTGGGGGGGGAGAGATGGGGCCGATATTGACGCCCATATATTGCGGGTGGTCCATAGGAAAAGCGCCTTTAGCGAGGACAGTCGTCATACAGGGGGCGCCCATTTTCTCGACTAGGGCCACGATCTCTTTCTGGAGTTTGAAGCGAAAAGTTTCAATGCCGACAATGATGGCCGGTTTCCGGGCATGATTAAACCGTTCCGTGGTTTCACGCACTGCTTCTTCGACTTTGCGTGCATCCGAGTGAGCGAAATCCAATTTTCCGTCCCATTCCAAAATATGGCGGGGGATCTCAATCTCTCGGTCCACCATATCTTGATGGATTTCGATGTACCCAGGTTGGTGATGGAGCCAGGTTTGACGAACGACTTCATCGATGTCTGTCGCGGCAGTACGGGGATCGGCGATGATCTTAGCCGCGCACGTGATCTCCTGGAAAATGTGATATTGTGACTCAATTTCTTTCGCCTGGTGGTGAATCAAAACACCGAGTTTCCGTTTCTCCTCGCCGGGCCCACCACTGATAACGAGGACGGGCACTCGCTCGGAAAATGACCCTGCTACAGTATTGACGACGTTATGGCCACCAGCACCGTATGTGACACACAGGACCCCTAATTTGCCAGTTGCCCGAGCGTAGCCGTCCACAGCAAATCCAGCCCCAGGTTCGTGTGAGAAGGTAAGGATTTCCATCCCCCGAGGTTTCCCGAATTTCATGAACAGTTGGATGACCAGATCGCCAGGGATGCCAAACAGGTGGGTCACACCAACTTTACGCAGATAGGCGACAAGATAGTCGCCGACTTTCATGTGCGATTTCATAGATACATACCCCCTGCGGGTATTCTAGCAAATTTCACCCCAAGGGCATGTATGAGACTGAGAGAACGGTATTAAGAAGGGCGGAAGAAAGGCCTAACCAAAGAACTGTTCGACACTACCAGAGATCACTGCGATGTCACGCACAGAATTATTACGAAAAACACGGAAAAGAATCGTTTCACCTGCGCGTTTGCTCCACAAGTAGTCGTAGAATTTTCGCCGATCGGCGACTTCCTGGTTATCAACGGCGAGCACGACATCGCCAGCCTTGAGACCCGCTTTATCACCTGGTCCACCAGGAAGTAATCCTGCAATGACCAGATGATCACGTAACGTATATGAATACATGCCGATCCAGGAGCGGGACGGTTGCGAGACTCGCCGCCCATACTTCAACAATTCATCTCTGTGTTGGGTAAAATTTTCTACCGGAATAGCGAGAGAAAATCTGCCAACTTCATTGAGGTTGAGATAGGTAATGCCGACCATGCGGCCATTCATGTCGAACATCGGACCGCCACCAGGGCCAGGGTTCATCGCCGTGCAGACTAAGGCGCGATCGGTAGCATATTCCCAGTATGCATCAAAAGGGGCGACTGAGGTCAGAGCGCCACCGTTGACCCGTCGTCCACTGTCTTCACCTGAGCTGGCAACCAGAAAGACATCGTCCCCCGGATGCAATTCACTTGACGAACGTAAGGGAACGTAAGGAATTCCTTTTGCTGCGACCTTGAGCACTGCCGTGCCAGAGGCAAAATCTTGTGCGGTCACTTCTGCATCATATTGGGTGTTATCGAGGAGTGTGACTTGTAATGTCGTCGCGCCGATAACGATATAATTCACTGTGAGGATATACCCATCAGAGGAAATGACGGTGCCAGAACCCATTCTTTCGCTTCCAAGGAGCATGGCAGACGGGTGTTGCTGCGGCACAGTGGCATGAATGCTGACTGTGGCTGGGAGCACTTGTTCAATAAGCTTGACCGAGGCGTTCACTATTTCCCCCTTAACGGGTGAAGATGGTGCAAAGCTAAAGACTTGTCTGAACGAAAGCAACCCCAGGAGTCGATTTTGATCTGTGGGGTGGCACTTGCATGACATGTGCCAGGGTGTATAGCCGTAGACAGGTAGATAGATTGAAGGATTTTCTTGACTTTTTTTCGAGAGAGACCAGTCGCACCCTTGAGGCAACGATCGTTCTGTCAGTTTTTTGCCACATGCCGTCGTAAATTTGCCGCTTTTGTCAAAATGATCTGCTTCGGTGTCAAAGCGAGTTTTTTCATAAAGATAAAAAACCTCTTATTTGATAGCGAGATAGCAGCACTTTTGTTCGTGCGTGTCTCATTGCTATGAAGCAAGACGCAGGAAAAAACTTTGGCCTTGTTATTGCTCTTAGTCAGCAACAGGTTCGCGTTGGGGGTAAGAAAGTCAATTATGACAGAACCCGATCGTATGAATATTCGTTGGACTGAATTTTTGACACTAGACCAAGTTTTTTCAGACCGTCTTTTGGTTGACCATGCATCTGAAGAGCTGTCCCTACAATGGGCAGTGTTCATGGATGGACTGCAGCAGTACTGCACTTTAGCAGAGAACGAGGTTGGGCGTAATTCTGAAGAGTTCATCCAAGAAGAATCTTGGATGCTAGTTGAAGAGGATGAAGCCTGGCCGTTCTCCTTTACCCATCTGTGTGAAACGTTTGGTTTGCAGGCCTCATCGGTACGCGCGTCCTTGACGGCCTGGAAGAATGCGCAGATTGCTCCCTCTTCTGACGACACAAAAAAGAAACCCTTCCGTGGCCTTCCTCAAATATAGCAATTTGTTCTTTTTCCCGCAGAGCAGGTAGCGATTTCTCCTCCTTTTTCGCTACCTGCTGTCCCTTTCTTGGCAGCTCCATGCGAATCTTATAGGCTTCCAGTGGGAGGGAGCTATGGATACAACAATTGACGGTGTACGACTGCATTATGCCCTTGAGGGACAAGGGTCAGACCTCATTTTGATTCACGGGCTTGGTGGTAGCTTACACGATTGGGATGCTATTACGCCCGTTGTGGCAAAACATCACCGTGTCTTGCGTTGGGATGTGCGCGGCTTTGGCGAGTCTGATAAGCCCGCTGGCCCCTATTCTCCGCAACTCTTTGCCCGAGATCTTGCTGGCCTGTGTCGCGCCGTCGGGATCTCGAATGCCCACGTCGCTGGCATTTCTATGGGTGGTGTCATTGCCCAGCGGTTTGTGCTCGATTTCCCTGACCTGGTACGGTCCCTCACGCTGATGAGCACTTCTAGTGAGGTTGGCGAGCAGGCGCAAAAAGGGTGGCTGAAGCTGGCCGATAATGTCGAGCAGCGAGGGTTCTCTACGAATCCTGAGGCGGCGGCGCGTGCGTTTTCTCCAGGCTTTGCCAAAGCGAACGCGAACCAACTGGCAGTGATGGCTGAACGAACTGCGAAGAATACCCCACATGCCTATGCTGCCGCAGCCCGTGCGGTTGGGACATATAATTGGACGACTGAGCTGGGTCGCATTGACGTACCAACGTTGATTCTGCAAGGTTTGGAGGATGTCCTCACGCCTCCTGGCGGTTCGGTCAAGCTCAGCCGAGGGATCTCCCGTTCTCGGCTGCTGATGATACCTGAATGCGGTCACGGCATGACGATGGAGAAGCCAGAAGTCGTGACGAACGCGTTGCTCGCTTTCGTTGCTGGCTTGGAATTGCGCCAGCCATAATCAGCGTGCGCGCAGAACAACAGCGAGGAGTCATGCTATTGCAATCCCAGACGTGGTGGAGGATCGCTCCGATCCTTCTTGCCTCGCTTCTTAGTGTAGCTGCTGTAGTCATTGTGACGACAAAACGAGAGCCGCGACTGGCCGTGCCAGACTCCCGCATGACACAGACGCAGAAAGGACAGGCTATGGCCCGCAAACCCATTCATGCACCCGAATTAGAGGGCGGAGTTGCTTGGCTGAACACCGACCATCCCATCACCCTGACCAGTTTGCGAGGCAAGATTGTTCTCCTCGATTTCTGGACCTATTGCTGCATCAACTGCATGCATGTCATTCCTGACCTGAAAAAACTTGAAGCGAAGTATACAAACCAACTAGTTGTGATAGGCGTGCATTCGGCGAAATTCCCCAATGAAGGCGAGTCCGACAACATTCGCCAGGCGATTTTGCGCTATGAAATCGAGCATCCTGTGGTCAATGATCGGGATTTTCAGATTTGGCGACGCTATGGACCACGTTCATGGCCGACGCTGGTCATGATTGATCCCCTTGGTTACGTGTTGGGTGGTATCTCGGGGGAAGGCCATTACGACAAGCTCGATGATCTCATTGGCCGACTGATCATGGAGCATCGTGCGCGTGGCACCCTGAACGAAGAACCTCTCAAGCTGACCTTAGAGAAGTCGCGCTTTGCTACGCCGGTCCTTTCATTCCCTGGAAAAGTGTTGGCTGACGCGAACGACGATCGTTTGTTTATCGCCGACTCAAATCACAACCGGATTGTTATTGCGACGAAAGCGGGAAAAGTGATCGATGTTGCTGGCGCCGGTGAAATCGGTGCCGCAGATGGCGGCTTTGCTGAGGCGACCTTCAATCATCCACAAGGGATGGCTCTTGATGGTGGCGTGCTCTATGTCGCGGATACCGAGAATCACCTGCTCCGGCGGTTGAATTTGAAAGCACGAACAGTGACGACGATTGCTGGTACTGGGGTGCAAGCTTTGGGGCGGTACGAGCGTGGTGCGGCGCGACAGGTGGCACTCAGCTCGCCGTGGGACCTAACGCTGGAAAAAGGGATTCTCTACATCGCTATGGCTGGGCCACATCAGATCTGGGCGATGAACCTGCAACACGAGGAGATTGGGCCCTATGCCGGGTCGAGTCACGAAGATCGGATTGATGGCCCTCTGATGGAAGCTGCGCTTGCCCAGCCGAGTGGTATCACGTCTGATGGCACGAACCTGTTCGTTGCAGATTCTGAGGTGAGCGCGATTCGTTCGGTCAGCCTCAATCCGCGCGGTCATGTGGCCACGGTCGTTGGGCTTGCCCTCTTCGAGTTTGGCGATGTCGATGGACAAGGAGAGATGGTGCGGTTGCAGCACCCTCTCGGAGTTGAGTACTACAATGGCATTGTGTATGTCGCTGACACGTATAATCACAAGATCAAAGCGATTGGACCACAGTTGCAAACCTCGGTGACCTTTCTCGGCACGGGGAAGCCCGGACTGCGTGATGGAGAGCTGCCGCAATTCTATGAGCCTGCTGGTCTCAGTATCGCTGATGGCAAAATGTACATTGCCGATACGAACAACCACGTGATTCGTGTTGCTGATCTTCGTACCAAGCAGGTGACGACTCTTCAACTTACGGGTCTCACTGAGAGTGCTGGAGGTGCTGTTGCCGACATCTGGCCTAATCTCGAAGAAGTTCACGTCCAAGCATACACCGTACGCAGTGGCCAAAGTCGCTTAACCCTCGACATTGAGATTCCAGCGCCGTACAAGCTCAATCCAGGTTCACCGCTGGAGTATCGTGTCGATATTCAGACGGCTGCGCAACAACCGAAGAAACGCACGACGGTCAAAGATGGGCAATTCCCGCTGCAGATCCCTCTTACGCTGAGCGAAGGGAAAACTGAGATTCGCGCCTCAGTGAGTTTTGTCTATTGCCGTGACGGTGAGGAAGGAGTTTGCATTATCAAATCTGTCCGCTGGACGATTCCGGTCACAGCAACCAAAGATGGTAAAGAAGAGTTGCGCGTTTCTCATCCGTTGGTTCCGTTGCAGTTCGAGAACCAGGATCGATCACTATAAGCAAGAGCAGTCTATGAACAACTGGATCACTCCCGAAAACTATAAAACCGGCATCGAAGAAGTTGCGCCCAAGGTCTATGCCTATGTGCAAGCCGTTGGCGAACTCGGTGTGAGTAATGCCGGATTGTTACTCGATAAAGACGGAGCGATGGCAGTTGATGCCTTGATGGTGCCGTCGATGACCCGCCGGTTTCTCGCTGCCATCAAAAAAGTCACCAAGAAACCTGTCACTCGCCTTGTGAATACCCATCATCATATTGATCATGTCGGTGGCAACTCCTTCTTTGGTGAAGCAGAGATTGTCAGTCATACCTTCTGCCGTGAAGAGCTGGTGCGCACCGGGTTACCGGTTGAATCTCTCCAGAAACGGATTCCTCGTTTTGCTGCAGAGTTCCCGAAGGTCAAACTGGCAGTGCCAGAGGTGACGTTTGAAGACCGCATGGTCTTCCATCAAGCTGGGCGCGATGTTGAATTGCGACATCTTGGGCCAGCCCACACCTTTGGTGATGCGTTTGTCATCTTGCCAAAAGACAAAGTGCTGTTTGCTGGTGATCTCGCTTTCTACTATGTGACTCCGTTGGCTTTCCAAGGACATGTCGGTAACTGGATTAAGGTTGCCGACCGCATTCTGCAAATGGATGTCGAGACTATTGTCCCCGGACACGGTCCAATTGGCGGGAAAAAAGAACTGCGGGAGATGCGTACATACTTGGCGTTGATCCGACGGGAAGCCAAGAAACGTTTTGATGCGGGAATGACCGCAGAGCAAGCTGCACGCGATGTGAAGTTAGGAGTGTACGCACGCTGGCGTGAACCCGAGCGCATTCTGCCCAACATCATGCGGCTCTATCAAGAGTTCCGTAACGAACTTGATAAACCTATCGACGTCATTGCGACGTTTGACGGCATGCGCAAGCTCCGTGCGGAATGGCATGGTCACAATGCAGACGAAGTTGACACATGCTGTGCGTAATGGATATTGGACGATCGAGCGATCGTGTCATCGGGTCATTGAAGAAAACATTTCTTTGTTCTTTCTTTCAATAACCCAATGGCTCGATGACTCAATGTCTCAATAAGAACCTGCCTCGACTATGCAATCGCATCGATGATCGCGTTCAACGTCGGGCTTGGGCGCATTGCTTTGGCAGCCTTGGCATCATCGGGATGATAGTAGCCACCGAGGTCAACTGGCTTGCCTTGTGCGGCGAGCAATTCGGCATCGATTTTTGCTACATTATCACCGAGATCTTTCGCAATCTTCTTGAACCGTTCGGCTAATTTGGGGTCTTGCGTCTGCGCAGCCAACGCTTCCGCCCAGTAGAGCGCGAGGTAGAAATGGCTGCCACGATTATCGATCTCGCCGACCTTTCGCGCTGGGGATTTGTTGCTCTCCAGGAACTTCGCGTTGGCTTGATCCAACGTATCTGCTAGAAGCTTGGCAATCGGATTGTTCCCCGCTTTTGCCAGATGTTCCAATGATGCGGCTAGCGCGAGGAATTCGCCAAGCGAGTCCCAACGCAGATAACCTTCTTCTTGGAGTTGTTGCACGTGCTTTGGTGCTGATCCGCCCGCACCAGTTTCGAACAGCCCGCCACCATTCAGCAACGGAACGATTGAGAGCATCTTGGCGCTGGTGCCGATTTCAAGAATTGGGAAGAGGTCGGTGAGATAATCACGCAACACGTTACCGGTCACAGAGATCGTGTCCTTGCCTTCCTTGATACGCTCCAAGGAGAAACGCGTCGCCTCGGCTGGCGACATGATATGGATTTCGAGGCCGCTCGTATCATGCTTTGGCAGGTAGGCATTCACTTTCTTGATCAGCTCAGCATCGTGGGCGCGATCCTTATTGAGCCAGAATACCGCCGGCGCTCCGGTTGCCCGCGAGCGATTCACTGCGAGTTTTACCCAATCTTGAATTGGTGCATCTTTTACCTGGCACGCCCTCCAGATGTCACCTTCTTCAACCTTGCTTTCCAATAATGTCTTGCCGGAGGCATCGACAATGCGAATCGTGCCATTCCCTGGTGCTTTGAAGGTCTTGTCATGCGAGCCGTATTCTTCTGCGGCCTGTGCCATCAAGCCAACGTTGGGCACGCTGCCCATCGTCTTCGGGTCGAACGCGCCTTGCTTCTTACAGAACTCGACGACTTCGTTGTAGACCGGCGCATAGCAAGCATCGGGAATCACGATATTACAGTCCTGCATCTTGCCATCAGGAGTGTACATCTTACCGGAATCGCGAACGACCGGGGGGATGGAGGCGTCAATGATGATGTCACTTGGCACGTGTAGGTTCGTGATGCCTCTATCGGAGTTCACCATCGCCATGGGTGGCCGTTTCTTGTAGACCTCTTGAATGTCAGCTTCGATTGCCTTGCGTTGAGTCTCTGGAAGCGCTGAGATCTTGGCATACAGGTCACCGATACCGTTGTCTGGATCAACCCCTAACTTCTTGAGTGTCTCGGCGTGCTTCTCGAATACATCCTTGTAATAGACAGTGACCGCATGACCAAAGATCTTCGGATCAGATTCCTTCATCATGGTGGCCTTCAGGTGTAATGAGAACAGGATGCCCTGTTTCTTGGATTCTTCGATCTGCTCTTCAAGGAACTTACGGAGGGCGTTCTTGCTCATAAAGGTAGCATCAAGCACTTCACCAGCCTGCAACGATAACTTTGGCTTGAGCACCGTGACCTTGCCGTCTTGCCCGACGAATTCAATTCGTGCTTCGGTCGCTGCGGGCAGGGTGACGGATTTTTCATTCGAGCGGAAATCGCCGCCTTTCATGTGAGAGACATGAGTCTTGGAGTCCGCTGACCAGGGGCCCATCTTATGTGGATGCTTGCGAGCATAGGCTTTCACAGAGAGTGGTGCGCGGCGGTCAGAGTTGCCTTCGCGCAGCACCGGATTGACGGCGCTTCCTTTGACCTTGTCATAGCGTGTCTTGATCTCTCGTTCCTTGTCGGTCTTAGGGTCTTCTGGATATTCAGGGAGTTTGTAGCCCTGGCTTTGCAGTTCTTTGATCGTTGCCTTTAACTGAGGAATGGAAGCACTGATGTTCGGCAGTTTGATGATGTTCGCTTCGGGCGTCTGGGCCATTTCGCCGAGTTCTGCCAACGCATCGTGTTGTCGCTGTTGTGGGGTCAGATCTTCCGGAAACGCAGCGATCACACGTCCCGCGAGAGAAATGTCCCGCAAGTCCACAGTGACACCTGCCGCTTTGGAAAAGGCGTTGATGATTGGCAGGAACGAATAAGTGGCTAACATCGGAGCTTCATCGGTCTTCGTGTAGATAATCTTGTCTGCTTTTGCCATGCTTCTCCCCTCTCGAGTAACTGGTATAGTTCAGCACGTTCAACGCCGAACTCAAAAGTTGCGCGGATTATAACCAGGTTGCGCTCAGACGCCTAGGGGATAGACGAGTGGCTGTCAAGGGAAACCTAAGAGAGTAGCCAGTAGCCAGCATGGTAAGAGGGTTTGATTCTTCCTCTACTGACTACTGGATGCTGACTACTGACTACTTTCCCCAGGGCTCATTGCAAAGTCATGGACAAGCGGGTACAGAGTGAGGAAATTTCCGCTGCTGAGGAAAGCACTTATTGTATGCGCGCCAGTCCCCATGCACGGCTGTTGCCGTTACTGCTCTTTCTCGTTGCGAGCTGTCATCAAGATATTCAAGAGGTTACGCTCAAAACGCCACTTACGGGTGTGAATGACAAGTTCTTTGACGTGAAAGCGCTTTCGCCGGAGAAGGCAATCGTCATCGGTTATAGTGGGAAGATCTTGATGACGACAGACGGTGGAAGAACGTGGAAGTCCAAACCCAGCGGGACGGAACTTGCTCTGTATAGTATACAGTTTGTTGACGCACAGAATGGCTGGATCAGCGGGCAAGATGGTCTTATTCTCCACACGGCTGATGGGGGCGAAAGCTGGCAGAAGCAAGAGACCGGAGTGCCGGTTCCACTCTTTGCCTTGTGGTTTGCCGACAAAGATCGCGGCTGGGCGGTTGGTCAGCAAGCAACATATGTGCGCACGATCGATGGTGGTGCGACCTGGCAGGAAGGGCGAATTGAGGTATCCCTGGAAGGCGTGAGTGACGATGCAACCTTGGCGATGACAGATCCCACGCTCTTTGATGTTCACTTTGTTGGCGACAAAACTGGTTGGATGGTCGGAGAGTTTGGCAAGATCTATCAATCGACCGATGGTGGTGTGAATTGGGTTGAACAGCAAAACACCTTGCTCGGACAAGCTGGGTTCACTGATGCCCTGAATCTGCCGACCTGGTTCGGGGTACGTTTCCGGAGTGCGACAGAAGGAATTGTAGTCGGGTTGGAAGGGAGAATCGCTAAAACCACCGATGCTGGAAAGACCTGGGCCTTTACTGGACTCGAACTCGGCAAATCCTCAACTGACCAACTCTTTGCTCCGCGATGGGTTGGCACTGGCGATGGTTGGATTGTTGGCGCCGCTGGCCGCGTGTTACGGCTGAACAACGGCGAATGGCAGCCCGCATCACTTGGGGTGCGCTCAGTCACATGGCTTCGTTCGATTGATTTCTTTGATGAGAATAATGGTTGGATTGTCGGTGGCTATGGGACAATATTGCGGACCTCTGATGGTGGCAAGACCTGGCTGCCGAGTATGGGATAGCGAAGAGAGGAACGAGTAATGAGTAACAAGTAATGAGTGAGAAATGTTTTTCCTTATTACTCATCATTTTTCACTCATTATTGTTTTGTGACGAAGGAACAAAAGATGCCTGATGCATTCGATATTAGTGGAAGGGTAACTATTGTCACCGGCGGTGGTACCGGAATTGGGGCCGATATTGCCAGTGAGTTTTGCCAACGTGGTGCGAAAGTGCTGGTGACCAGCCGTACGATGGATCACCTTGGCCCGGTTGCTGAGGGGATTCGTAAAGCTGGTGGCACGATTGAAGCGATGGTCTGTGATGTGCGGCAGAATGATCAAGTCGAAGCCGTGGTGAAGAAAGCGGTGGATTTGTGGGGTCGTATTGACGTGCTGATCAACAATGCAGGCGCTAGTTTCGTTGCCCATGCGCATGACATTTCTCCCAATGGCTTCGCGACAATTGTCGCGATCAACTTGAATGGCACGTTTAATTTCTCGCGCGCGGCTGCCAAAGTAATGATGGAAAAAAAGACTGGCGGCAATATCATCAACATTTCTTCTGACTCCGGGGTCGGAGGGGCTGCGAGCATGAGCCACTATGGTGCAGCCAAAGCAGGGATCATCAATCTCACGCGTTCACTGGCAATTGAATGGGCACCATACAATATTCGTGTGAATTGTATTTCTCCTGGTCCCATTGAGACACCAGGAGTGATGGAAGTGTTGTGGCCAACCAAGGAGTTACAGGATAAAGCCACTGGTGCGACTGCACTCAAACGGTTTGGCACAGGGCGTGAGGTCGCCTGGCCATGTGTGTTTTTTGCGTCTGACGCGGCAAGTTATATTAGCGGGGCCAACTTGCAAGTTGATGGATGTGCCACGAGTGCTGGGATTCCGTGGAGTAAACTGAATTAGTGAAGGCAAGTCTCGGGCAAGTCAAAGGTAAGTCTCGGGCAAGTCAAAACAAGTCTCAAAAAAGTCACGAACAAGTTGAAAACGGGTCTGGGGACACAAAGTGGCAACGATAGGGCGCTTTGAGGACGTGCAAGCGTGGCAAAAAGCTCGGGAGCTTGTACGAGAAGTATACAAATTGCGCTCTGAAGGACCATTGAGTCGGGATTTTGGGCTGAGAGATCAACTTTGTCGTGCGGCTGTTTCCTCTATGAGCAATGTCGCCGAAGGATTTGCCAGAACCAGTGATAAAGATTTCGCGCATTTCCTCGACGTGGCGCGAGGCTCTGCGATGGAAGTGCAATCGCTTCTCTACGTTGCACTTGACGTCGGATATATTGAGAAGAATGATTTTGAACGACTGTACCAATTAGGACATGAGACCTCTCTCCTCATTGGGAGTTTCGTCTCCTATTTAAGGTGTCGTTCTTAACTTCTACTCTATCTTAGACTTGTCCGGGACTTATTGGAGATTTGTCCGAGACTGGTTCGAGACTCGATTGGAGACTGGCTTGGGACTGCTTGAGACATTCTAGGAGGTAGCAAATGGCAGGTATCGTTTCCTTTGGTACGTATGTTCCTAACTATCGCCTCCCGCGTGAGATCATGGCGAAAGAGTGGGGGATTCCTTCGCTTGGTGGAGAGCGTACGGTTGCGAATTTTGATGAAGATAGTTTGACGTTAGCAGTGAATGCTGCGGTTGATGCGTTTGGTAGCCGTGATCCCAAATCGCTGGCTGGAGTCTTCTTTGCGTCAACTACGTCTCCGTATCGTGAGAAACAAGCAGCGGTGACAGTAGCGACAGTCTTAGAAGCAAGTGAAGAGATCCGCACGATCGATTTTACCGATTCGTTGCGGGCTGGTACGTCCGCGTTGCTGACCGCGCTGGACCTCGTCACACCTGGGAAAAATATCCTGGTCTGTGCCGGTGACTCGCGTATGGGCGAACCCGATTCGCAACAGGAGCAAACGTTCGGTGATGCCGGTGGTGCGATTTTGGTTGGTACTGAGAACGTCATTGCTGAAGTGGTCGGTACCTACACCATCAGCCAAGAATTTCTTGGTACCTGGCGTACCGAAGAGCAGGATTACTTGAAGTCGTTCCCAGGTGGCTTCGAAACTAAATTTGGTTACAACCGCTTCATTGCCGCTTCGGTCCAAGGTGTACTGAAAAAGTGCAACCTGACGGCAAAAGATCTCGCCAATGCTGCAATCGCCGCACCGAGTCAGCGAGTACTGCAATCGGTGTTGAAAGGTCTCGGCTTGGATGCCAAGTCGCAAGTACAAGATACCTTCTGGAATACCATTGGTGATGCTGGGACAGCGCAACCGCTGGTGTTGTTAGCTGCAGTGCTCGAACGTGCCAAACCTGGTGACCTCATTCTGGCGGTTGGCTATGGTGACGGCGGTGATGCCGCAGTCTTCCGAGTCACTGACGCAATTGCCGGATTTAAGGCGGTCCGTAGTGTCTATTCGCAGATCGAGATCAAACGTACCTTACCATCGTACGGAAAATACGCGCGCTTCCGGAAGTTGATGAAGAAAGATTACACGACCACGGACGTGTCCACGCCGGTCGTGTTGTTGCGCGATCAGAAAGAAATTCTGCCACTGCATGGTGGTAAGTGTCCGAAGTGTGGCACCATCCAATTCCCGATTCATCGTATTTGTATCGAATGTGGCTACCGTGATGGGTTACAAGAGGTGAAGTTACCACGCAAAGGATCGGTTTTTACTTTCACGCATGATTATCTGACCGAGACCCCAGATCCACCGACAACCCACGTTGTGGTTGATCTCGATGGTGGCGGTCGCGTCTATGTCCAACTCACCGATTGCGAACCCGAACGGGTGCAAGTCGGGATGCCGCTGGAATTGACGTTTCGCAAGTATCATGAAGGCTATGGGCTGAAGAATTATTTTTGGAAAGCACGACCGGTGAATAAGTAGAAAAGGAAAGTTGTCAGTTATCAGTGGTCAGTTTTCAGTTGACGTTACTCTGGTCATTTCTTTCACTCGTTCTCATTGCCCGAATGTTCCCTCTCCCTGGCAGGGAGAGGGCTAGGGTGAGGGTCGAGGGCTGGGATTAAGGGTAAACGCAATCGTAAAGTGCTCTCAGGCAAGAACGCCTCTTGTCTGAGTATGCTGAAAGCTGATAGCTAATAACTAAGAGCTACTCAACCCTCAAAACAAGGAGGCCGAGAAATGAATATTCGCGATAAAGTGGCAGTGATTGGAGCTGGCTGCAGTAAATTCGGCGAAAACTATGACATGAGCGCCGAGGACATGATTGTCTCTGCGGCTTATGATGCGTACACCGATGCCAAGATTGATCCCAGCCAGATTCAAGCCGCCTGGGTTGGGACGCTCAGCTCAGCTAATGCTGGTAACGCGCTGGCTGATCCATTGAAGCTGTTCAATATTCCCATCACCCGTGTCGAGAACTACTGTGCGTCAGGTATGGACGCCTTCCGCAACGCCTGCATGGCAGTTGCCTCTGGTATGTATGACATCGTGCTCGCGCTCGGTTTTGAAAAGTTGCGTGACTCCGGCCAGCGTGGTCTTGGCACATTCGGCAACCATCCAGTCGTTGGCTACGGCACGACGGCTCCGTCACTGTTCGCCATGGCCGCCAACCGTTATTTCTCAACCTATGGCATCGACAAACGCGCGCTTGCCAAAGTGGCGATGAAGAATCATCACAACGGCACCATGAGCCCCAAAGCCCACTTCCAGATGGAAGTTACTGAAGATCAGGTGGTCGGCGCACCACTAATCTGTAGCCCACTCGGTTTGTTCGATTGCTGCCCGACCACTGACGGCGCAGCCGCAGTCATCATTTGCAAATCTGAGCTTGCGAAGTCATTCCGTCCTGATCCAGTGCTCGTAAAGGGCGTTGGCTTGGCTGTCACATCTGGTGAGCCATATCTGAAACCCGGATTTGCCTACACTGGCTTCCCGGCGACGACACAAGCTGCGCAGTCGGCGTATGAGCAAGCTGGTGTGACCGTGAAGGACATCGACTTGGTGGAATGCCACGATTGCTTCACCATCACTGAAATTCTCAACATCGAAGACCTCGGCATTGCCAAGAAAGGTGAAGGCTGGAGATACGTCGAAGAAGGCCGCGCTGCCATTGGTGGCGAGATTCCCGTCAATCCTTCCGGTGGTCTGAAGTCATTCGGTCACCCGATCGGCGCTACCGGCATCCGCATGATCTACGAAGTGTCACAGCACTTGTGGAACAAAGCTGGCGCACGGCAAGTGAAGAATGCCGAAGTTGGTCTAGCGCACAACCTTGGTGGTCCGGGGTCGGTTGGGTGTGTGACGATTTTGGCGAATAAGTAAGAGTCAGCGGTCAGCTTTTAGCGGTCAGCAGAAAGCCAGTAAGAGAGGGTGGGCATGTCACATGTCCACCCTTTTTTATTGCTTGCTATAGGAGTGAATCCCGCTGGATTTACGGAGTCGATCTTCGTCATGCCAGCGAAGGCTGGCATCCAGGAGCATGCAGCACTGGTTTGTGGTTTAGCTTCCTGGATTCCGGGTCTCGCTACGCTCGCCCGGAATGACGTAGCGACACGTTCGTCATTCCAGCGCAAGCTGGAATCAGGAGCTTACAACAGAGTCTGAATCACCATGTCAACGCCAACATCCACACAATTAACACTTGGTGAACTCTTCGCTCAACTCGAAGCCGCTGTCCGCGCTGGTGACCGCGCTGGCGCGATGCAACTCGAACAAACAATCCTGCAACGCCTGGCTAGCGACGCGGCGGACCGTGCCAACCTGGAACGTCGTCTTCGCGCGTTGATGGCAGAGCTGGATCAACCGACTACCAAGGCTGAGATTAAGAGCCTGGACCCGTTTGATCTTGAACGCGGCGGCCTCGAACCCGATGCTGATGGTGTGGTCTATCCGGTGTGGTTTGGTACCAATCGTAAGCCAACAGCTCAGGGAGATGGTTTCACTGAACCTGAAGACATCCAAGCCTGTCTCCTTCTTGCTCATCGTGCAATGACAGGAGAGCACGTGTATGAGCGGATCATGGTTGTAAAAGCACCATGAAGTTTCTCCTCGACGTGTGTTCATCGTCTCACTCGCTACGTGCCCTCCTGACTGGATTGGAGCATGATGTTCTTTCAGCAGAAGGGCGAAGATACGACGTGACAGAATACTCAATACGTTGAGTATTTTTACTCAGTGCGCTGAGTAAAAATCCACGCTCTGAACCTTCCGAGATTCTGAGACTCGCGCTACTCACCCGGAATGAAATCTACTTGTCTCGTAAAATGCAGGCTGTCACTGATAAAAACGGCCTCTCAGCCCCTTGTCTGTTCCTGAGGGACGCGTTATGAGCCTGGGTGGTCAGATTTTGCTGAAAGCTGAGAGCTGAGCGCTGGCAGCTTTCCCGAGAGGTACCCATGGACTTTGGATTTAGCGAAGAACAGGAGCTGCTGCGGAAATCCGCGGCTGATTTTTTGACGAAGGAATGCCCAATTTCCTATGTCCGTCAGATGATGGAAGATGATCGTGGCTATGCTGACGAACTGTGGAATAAAATGGCCGAGTTGGGCTGGACTGGGCTGATCTATCCAGAAGAATATGGCGGTTCTGGTCTGTCGATTGTTGATTTAGTTGTTGTCCTGGAAGAGATGGGTAAAACTTCTTTGCCTGGGCCGTTTTTCTCTTCGGCCTGTTTAGGTGGGCTAGCGATTCTCGAAGCTGGCAGTGCGGAGCAGAAGCAGAAGTATCTCCCTGACATTGCGGCAGGAAAGAGCAAAGCGACACTGGCCTTTCTCGAAGAGAATGCCCGCTGGGATGACCAAGGGATCAATCTCAAGGCGCGCAAGGGCAAGAAGAACTATAGCCTTTCTGGCGTCAAACTCTTTGTGCCAGATGCGCATGTGGCTGATACGATCGTGTGTGCTATCCGCACGTCCGAGGGGATTACCTTGTTTGCCATTGATCGTCAGCAAGCAGGGGTGAGCACCCGGCTGCTTAAGACCATGGACCAGACACGCAAGTTGTGTGAAGTCACATTCGATAAAGTCACTCTTGGTCCAGAGTCGGTACTGGGTGCCGCTGGCCAAGGGGGAGAGGCCCTGAAACGTATCATTGATCGCAGCAAAGTCGCGCTGTGTGCTGAGATGTGCGGCGGCGCACAAAAAGTGCTCGACATGACCGTCGAGTACGCCAAGATTCGTGAGCAGTTCGGTCGTCCTATCGGCTCGTTCCAGGCGATTCAACACAAATGCGCCAACATGCTCGTACAGGTTGAAAGTGCCAAATCTGCCACCTATTACGCAGCGTGGGCGGTTTCGAATAATATCCCGGAAGCTCCGCTAGCTGCGGCGATGGCCAAGGCGTATTGCAGTGACGCCTTTCGGCAAGTCACGGCAGAAGGCATCCAGGTGCATGGCGGCATCGGCTTTACCTGGGAACACGACATCCACATCTATTTCAAACGTGCCAAGGGTTCGGAGGTCACGTTTGGTGATGCGACGTGGAATCGTGAGTTAGTGGCGCAGCATACTTTGGATGCGCCTGCGGCGTAGCGGCAAAATAAGTAGCTAGTAGCCAGTAGTCAGTAGTCAGTATCCAGCATGAGGAGAGACTAGAGGCTGGAGACTAGAGACTAGTCCCATCCCCACCAGTCTCTAGTTTCCAATCCTACTGACTACTGAATGCTGACTACTTCAGGAGGAAACATGGCAGACAAAAACGATATTGGCAGAGTCGGCAAACCGGTAGTGATGAAAATCGAAGCCGGCAAGGTTCGTGAATTTGCCAAGGCAATTAAGGATCGCAACCCAATTTACCTCGATGAAGCTGTGGCCAAGCAAGAGGTTGGCGGTATTATGCCACCGCCGACATTCTTGATGACACTTGCCCTGTGGGATGACGGGGATGGACAGCCGCGTGTGCAACTAGACACTCGGCGGATTCTCCATGGCGAGCAGGAGTTCGAGTACTTCAAACCGATTTATGTCGGTGACACCCTCACGGCAGTGACGAAAGTCGCCAATATCTTTGAGAAAACCGGCGGACGTGGTGGGACGATGACTTTCGTGGTGATGGATACTGACTTCACTAATCAAAAAGGTGAAAAGGTCGCGGTGGTACACTTTACGGTGATCGAGACTGGGCAAGCGGTTGCGAGCTAGAGCAATTTACCGTTGCGCTCACTCTCAATCCTCGCTTACGACCCTCACCTTAGCCCTCTCCCTGCCAGGGAGAGGGAATGTCGAGCGTGAAGCAAGCGAGAGATACGACTCAGGCAAATCCAACGAGAATTTGCTTTAAGGAGAAACATTGTGGCACGGACGAAACTTTACTTTGAAGATGTAAAAGAAGGCGATGAGCTTCCGCCGTTCACCGTCGAGAACCTCACCCGTGGTGACTTCGTCAAGTATGCTGGCGCCTCAGGCGATTTTACGCCACTGCATTATGACCAGACCTTTGTCGAGTCGGCAGGTATCCCGACAGTCTTTGCCATGGGGATGTTGAACGCTGGTATTCTGAGCCGCTTAGTTGCTGATTATGCCGGGCTCGAGAATCTGCGTAAGTATAAAGTCCGCTTTGCCACGCGCGTCTGGCCGGGCGATTCCATTACTTGCAAAGGCAAAGTCACCAAGAAAGCGATCGAGAATGGTGAGAAAATTATCGAAGGGGAAGTGGCTGCCCTGACGCAAAAAGGGGAGGTCGCTATTCAGGGGAGTTTCCGGGCTGCGCTGCCATCGCGGAACTAGAAGACATCGGAGAGACCGAAGAAGAATGGGCGGTTAAAGAATGGGAGGTTCCGATTCTCCCTGTCTCCGCTTCTTAGGTTCCTTGCTAGAAACTACGCTGCTAGTTGAGCCGGTCGCCGATTGACCGCTTCGCGGCGTCGTTTACGAACCGGTCGAGAGAGTGGGTTCTGACGCCACCGTTTTAACCCGAGTCGCATGTACTCTGCGTTAAGTCCTAAGAGAGTGTTTTGAAAAAGGGATTGGTAAGCTTGAGGGATGAATACACTGCCGCGAGTTTATCCAACGGACCTGACCATGACCGAATGGACACAATTGAAGAGCTTCTTTCCCCCGGCCTCTCGCCG
>Ga0194132_10005850_pt1 | contig 19517 bp, 16 predicted proteins | sample TA2KigOf80mmetaG_FD_148612 | JGI IMG/M metagenome (GOLD analysis project Ga0194132, IMG submission 148612) | Freshwater microbial communities from Lake Tanganyika, Tanzania - TA2015054 Kigoma Offshore 80m | ecosystem: Environmental > Aquatic > Freshwater > Lake | place: Tanzania: Lake... | reverse complement strand
CTCCAGGCGACGCACCAGTGCCGTCGCCGCATAACGTCGCCGTTCAGCTGCGCGAGCGGATGGCGGCGCGTTTGCGCATGCAAACGCGATGACAGCCAATCGCGTCAGCTGCAACGGCTTGTTAGGCCACTGACGCGACAACGTCATGGCGCGTCGGTTACGCCCGTGCATTGATAGCTTGCGGTAACAAGCCACTGCACGCATCCGTATTGGTTCGTGGCTTGACACTGAGACGTTGTGCCACCAAACGGTTGAGCGCCGTGATATCCCCAGGCCCTGCATCGATCCTCAGCGGTGCCCAATGCCTGGTTCCAATCAACGACAGGCTTCTCAAAGCCTCCCACTTCATATGAAAGCTGAACCGTTCCATCAGCCCTGCTGCCTCCTGTGGGCACCGGCACCTTGACGGTTGCGCAGCCAGCGAGAGCAAACATGGACACGACAAACGCGAGAATCAACCTATTCATTCGGCTCTCCTTCAGTCGATTGATGCCGCCACAACTCACCGACAGCGAATTAGTGGCCTAACGCCCACGCTCAGCGACGGGCGCGCGCTGTGATGTGAATCGAAGGCACTTGATCTCGACCAGCTGCTCGACCCCACTCATCACGAAGCTACCTCGCGCCCGTTCGCTGCAGCGTGTTGTTATGCGGCGGACCGCCGTTCGTCAGGTGCCTTCCTTCTTCGGCATCGGTATGACGAAATTTGCTGGGTACTGGCGATGCTTGTCTGTGATCGCATCAGTAATTCCGAAGTCGAGGAACACCGCGCTTGCGACGATCTTTCCCCCCATCTCACTTGGAATAGCACCGAAAGCAGTACGCCCGTCAGATGTTTTGCAGTCGTACTTTAGGGCATCATCAGACTTCCGAATTGAGGCCGTACTTGGGATGGAAACGTCCCATGCTCCACGTTTGTTCTGCATCTTGCACTGGCCGTTCGATCCGTCGCTAAACGAAAGGGCGACGGGTGTCATTGCGTCTTCGGTTAGTGTGGCACAGCCGGCAAGCCCAATCGCCATTCCTACGAGCAGGGCACTTCTCATAATGACTCTCCCTATGGTTGTTTAATGAACGCATCTTCACTTGACGACTCCAGGCGACGCACCAGTGCCGTCGCCGCATAACTATAAGTAGATGGCCTAAATGACAAGATGAAACCTGTCATTTGGTCTGGATATCCTGCTTGATAGTAGCGCAGGTGTTTGATTTTCTTGTAGGCCCCTGGAGATAGGTGGCCTAAATGGAAATCAAGATGGACGGCTTTGAGACATCTCCCCCGCGTACCCCAGAAGGCGACGAATCGTTTGATGACGCAGGCCCTGCGGAGGTGCCGAACACGACACCTGGCGGCGGCGATGGTCGCAAGTTGTTTGAGGTCATGCGCGAGAAAATGCGTACGCGGCATATGGCACTGCGAACGGAGCAGGCCTACATGCAGTGGATTCGCCGTTACATCTCGTTCCATCGGCGGCGGCACCCTCGGGATATGGGGGCGTCAGAGGTCGAACAATTCTTGACCCATCTGGCGGTGGACCGCAAGGTTAGTGCGTCGACGCAGAGCCAGGCACTGCAAGCGCTCTTGTTTCTCTATCGGGTGGTGCTCAGCGTGGACCTTCCGTGGCTCGACAACGTGACCCGGGCGACGCGGCCGAAGCACCTGCCGGTAGTGCTGGGCCGGAAGGAGGTTCGGGCGATTCTCGGGAACCTCGACGGCGCTCCGTGGCTGGTATGCAACCTCCTGTATGGGAGCGGACTCCGACTGCTCGAAGCGCTGCGGCTCCGAGTGAAGGACCTCGTCCTGGAGCGTCATGAACTGGTCGTGCGCGACGGCAAAGGCCAGAAGGATCGAGTAACCGTAGTGCCTGCGGCAATCGATCGCGAACTTCGGGAACACCTGGCGCGGCTGCGGGAGTTGTATGCGACAGAGCGGCGCAACGCGGCGCCAGGCGTTTCAATGCCCTATGCACTCGCGCGCAAGAATGTCGGCGCAGCGACCTCATGGGGATGGCAGTATGTTTTTCCGGCGCTGGGTTTATCCCGGGATCCTTATGGCAGTGGCCGCGTTCGCCATCATCTGGCCGAAAGCGTTATTCAGCGAGCGGTGAAGTCGGCGGTTCACAAGGCCGGCATCACCCAACCTGCGAGCTGCCACACCTTTCGCCACTGTTTCGCCACCCACCTGCTCGAAGACGGTTACGACATCCGCACGGTGCAGGAGCTGCTCGGCCACTGCGACGTGAAGACGACCATGATCTACACGCACGTGATGCAGAAGGGTGCGAAAGGCGTGATGAGCCCGCTCGACCGGGGGCGGTGACGTCGGTCCGGCTCGGCGTAGCCATCAGGCGCTGGTACCGGGCTCCAGGTCAGCGGTGAAGCCGATCGATCGTCGCGGCCCCTCCTCCTGCGCGATAAGCTGGTGCAGGGAATCGAGGATGCCGCGGATGGCCTGGTCGTGCTCGCCGCTGCGTTGCTCGAGTTCGGCCAGACGTACGGCAAGTTCGCGATGGTTTTCTGACCAGCGGCGCAGGCTGACGAAAGCGCGAATGACCAGAAGACTGATGGCAGTCGCGCGCGCGGATCTCAGGATGTTCGCAAGCTGTAGCGCACCGTACTCGGTGAAGGCCCACGGCAGATGCCGGCGACCACCACGGCCGTTTGAGGTCACAAATTGTGACCTCAAACGCTGCCACTCCATCTCGTTGATCTGGATCGCGAAATCGTCCGGGAACCGTGCCGGATTCCGCCGCACGCCCTGCACCAAAGCCTTCGTGGGGACACCATACAAGGCCGCAAGGTCGGCATCGAGCATCACGAGTGACTGGCGCAGCCGAAAAATTCGCTGACTGACCAGGACAACGCTTGCTGTTTCGTCATCGGACTGCACCGGCGCAGATTCGCCGGCGCAGCGCCAACCGGCAAGCGCCGAATCCGCCTGAATGAGCTGGATTTGCCGACTTGCCGTGCGGAGGTACTTACAATTCAAACCATGAACCGCCTCGCCCTCGAAACCAGCCCCTACCTCCTGCAGCACGCCGCGAATCCTGTCGACTGGCACCCGTGGGCGCCGGAGGCGTTCGAACTCGCGAGGCGCGAGGGCAAGCCGGTGCTCTTGTCGATCGGCTACTCGGCCTGTCACTGGTGTCACGTGATGGCGCATGAGTCGTTCGAGGATGCGGCGACGGCGGAGGTGATGAACGCGCTGTTCGTGAACATCAAGGTGGACCGCGAGGAGCGGCCCGATGTCGACCGCATCTACCAGGCGGCGCACCACCTGATGATGCGCCGCGGGGGCGGCTGGCCGCTGACGGTGTTCCTGAATCCGGAGGATCAGGCGCCGTTTTTCGCCGGCACCTACTTCCCGAACGAGCCGCGCTACGGGATGCCGTCGTTCGTCGATGTGCTGAAGCGCGTGGCGGAGTACTGGCACCGCCGTCCGCCCGAGCTGAAGAACCAGGCGCCGGCGCTGCGCGAGGCGCTTGCCAGCATAGATGCGGCCCGCGCTGCTGCGCCTGGCGAGGTGGATACGTCGGCGCTCGCCGGGTTCCGCCGCGTCGTCGCGCAGCAGTTCGACGGCGAGAACGGCGGCTTCGGCGGAGCGCCGAAGTTTCCGCACCCCTCCTCGCTCGAGCAGCTGCTGCGGGCCTGGTGGCGGACTGCGCGTTCGACCGAGCCCGACATGCAGGCGCTGTACATGACGGCACTCACGATGCAGCGCATGGCTGACGGCGGGATCTACGATCACCTGGGCGGCGGCTTCTGTCGCTACGCCGTGGACGCGACCTGGACGATCCCGCACTTCGAGAAGATGCTCTACGACAACGGCCCGCTGCTCGCGCTCGCGGCGTGGCTGTGGCAGGTCGGCGGGGACGAGACCTTCAGGCGCGTGGCGGCCGAGACGGCGGACTGGGTGCTGCGTGACATGCGCTCGCCCGAGGGCGGTTTCTACTCCAGCCTCGATGCGGACTCCGAGGGCGAGGAAGGACTCTTTTACATATGGACACCCGACGCGGTGCGCGGGCTGGTGACCGCCGGGGAGTACGCGGTCTTCGCGCCGCGTTACGGACTCGACGGCGAACCGAACTTCGAGGGGCACTGGCACCTGCGGGTGCAGCGCCCTCTTGAGTCGATCGCCGAGTCAGCCGGCCAGCCACTGTCGACTGTGCGGCGGCTGATCGACGATGCCCGCGCGAAGCTGCTGGCGGAGCGCAGCGGACGCGTCTGGCCGGGTCGCGACGAGAAGGTGCTCGCGAGCTGGAACGCGCTCATGATCCGCGGCCTCGCCGTGGCTGCGCGCGCGCTGCAGCGACCGGACTACGGGGATGCGGCTGCCGGCGCGCTCGACTTCGTCCGCCGGCGCATGGTCGTCGATGGCCGGCTCTGCGCGACCTACAAGGACGGCCGCGCGCGCTTCAACGCCTATCTCGACGACCATGCTTTCCTGCTGGAGGCGACGCTGGAACTGTTGCAGGTCCGCTGGAACGACGCGCACCTGGCGTTCGCGATCTGGCTGGCGGACCAGCTGCTCGACCGCTTCGCCGGGCCCGATGGCGCGTTCTACTTCACCTCGCACGACCACGAGGCGCTGCTGCACCGGAGCCGGCCGCTGTCGGACGACGCGCTGCCCTCGGGTAACGCCGTCGCCGCGGCATCACTGCAGCGGCTCGGGCATCTCCTCGGCGAAACGCGCTATCTCGATGCGGCCACGCGCGTGCTGCACGCCGCCTGGCACGGCATCCGCGAGTTCCCGCAGGGCCACGCGAGCTTCCTCACCGCGCTCGACGAGTGGCTCGAGCCGCCCGAGCTCGTGATCCTGCGCGGCGAGCCCGCGGCGCTCGCCGACTGGGTGAACGCCGCCGCCACGCTATACGCGCCGCGCCGCCTGGTGTTTGCGATCCCGCCGGCTGCGTCGCTGCCAGCCGGCCTGGCGGCGAAATCCGCGTCGGGTCCCGCGGTCGCGTACCTGTGCCGCGGCACCTCCTGCGGCCCGCCGCTCAAGTCGCTCGAATCACTCGCCACCGCGCTGACCGAACAGACCGAACAGGGACGCTAACCTTCACGAAGGTTAGCGTCCCGGATGAATGGCAGGCGGCGGGGGCGGCGGCCGGTCAGGCGGAACACGGCGTTGGCGACCGCGGCGGCGATCGGCGGCACGGCGGTCTCGCCGACGCCACCGATTTCGGTGCCGGTGTCGACGATCACGACGTCGATCGCCGGCGCATCGGCAAGCGTCAGCATCCTGTAGTCGTCGAAGTTGCTGACGAGCGGGCGGCCGTTTTCCATCGGCACTTCGCCGTAGAGCGCGGCGGTGAGGCCGAAGACGATGCCGCTCTCCATCTGCTGGCGCACGATGTCGGGGTTGAGCGCGTAGCCGCAGTCGATCGCGCAGGTGACGCGGTGGACGTGGATGCGATCGCCGGCCACCGACACTTCGGCGACCTGCCCGACGACGGCGCCGAACGCCGCGTGCAGGGCGAGGCCCTGCGCGCGTCCCGCCGGCGAGCTGCCCCAGCCGGCGCGCCCGGTCAGCGCGTCGAGCACGGCGAGGTGGCGCGGCTGGCCGGCGAGCAGCGCGCGGCGGAAGTCCGCGGGGTCCTTGCCGGCCGCGTGGGCCAGCTCGTCGACGAAACTCTCGACGACGAAGCCGTTGTAGGAGTTGCCGACGGAGCGCCAGATGCCGATCGGCAGGCCCGGATCCCACTCGATGATGTCGACCGCAACGTTCGGGATTGCATACGGCATGGTGGCCGCGCCGTCGCGCGCCTGAAACGGGCCGATGATCCGTTGCGCGAGCTCGCCCACGCCGTCGGCAAGGCCGCGCACGAACGGCCGCGGCAATGAGTCGGGCAGCAGGATCGGCAATACCACCGGCATCACGTGCTTGGCGAGCGACCCTGCCACCAGCCGGTGATGCCAGGCGACGGGCTTGCCTGCCGCGTCGAGTCGGCCGCGGACGCGGTGCACCGTGGCCTGGCGGAACCAGCTGTTGCGCAGGTCCTCCGTGCGCGACCAGACGAGCTTCACCGGGTAGTCCACCTGCATCGCGATCGCGACGGCCTCGTCGACGTAGTCGAGGATCGCACGGCGGCCGAAGCCGCCGCCGCAGTACGTCGTGTGGACGCTGACGCTGGCGCGTCGCAGCCCCGCCCGCTGGCAGGCAACCTGGCGCACCAGGTCCGCGCCCTGGTGCGGCGCCCAGATCTCGGCGCCGTCGGCGCGCACCTGCGCGGTGCAGTTCATCGGCTCCATCGGCGCGTGCGCGAGGTAGGGGAACTCGTACTCCGCCTCGATGATTCCCTGGCCGGCCTCCAGCGCCTCGTCCACGTCACCGTCGTCGCGCACGCGATCGCCGGTTTCCTCGTCGAGACGCTGGCGCTGGCCCGCGTGCACCGACGCCGTGCTGACGCCGGCCACCGGCCCGGCGGTCCAGGTCGCGGCGAGTGCGGCGACCCCGCGCTGCGCCTGCCAGGTCGTGTCGGCGATCACCGCGACGCCGGTCGGGATCCTGAAAACGGCGTGCACACCGGGAACCGCCTTCGCCGCCGCCTCGTTGTACCTGACAAGGCTAGCGCCGAACTCGTGCGGGCGGGCCACGGCGGCAATCCTCATGCCCGGCAGGCGCACGTCCATGCCGAAACCTGCACGACCCAGCACCTTGTCGGGCACGTCGACACGCGGCACGTCGCGGCCGAGCAGGCGGAAGTCCGCGCGCGCGCGCAGCGGCAGGTCGTCCGGCACGGGCAACATCGCGGCGTCGGCGACCAGCGACGCATACGGCAGCGATCGGGCGCTCGCTGCATGCACGACGTGGCCAAGGCCGTCGGTGCTGAGCTCGCCCCGCGCGACGGCGAGTCGGGCGGCCGCTGCATCGAGCAACATGGCGCGGGCAGCGGCCCCGGCGAGGCGCAGCGGCTTCCAGCGCTTGCGCATGCTGGAGCTCTCCGCCGTCACCTGCGTCGGGTCCTGGTAGAGCGGATGGATGCCGGAGAAGCGCGCCGTCACTGCGGCAAGCGGCACGTCGAGTTCCTCGGCAACCAGCGTCGCGAAGGCCGTGAGCACGCCCTGCCCCAGCTCGGCCTTGTCGACCTGCACGACGATGGCGCCGTCCGGCGCGAGCTGCAGGTAGGCACTCGGTTCGAGCACGTCGGCGCGCGGCTCGAGTCGCGCGCGGCGCGGGTCGGGCCGGAGCCAGGTCAGCGCGAGCCCGCCGCCGGTGACGACGGCGGCGCCGATCAGGAGGCGCCGGCGCGTGAGGCCCCGCTTTGGTTCCGCCACGGCTGCGCGCTTCAGAAGCCGGGCGAGGTGGTTAGCCCGGGGAACTGCCGCTCGATGCGCGCGGCGAGCGGCGCCGGCAACTCGGCGGCGGATGCGACCTTGCTGCCGACGATGTGGGTGAGGATGTCGCCGGCCTCGCCCGCCATCTCCAGCCAGTCGTACAGCGGCCACGCGGCCTGGTGTTGCATGGCCGCCGGGCAGAAGACGAGCGCGCGATTCCAGACGTCCGCCCGGCGCGCCGAGAAACTCGAGAACTCGACGGCGTTGCCGGCCGGGCCCATGCGCGGCGCGCCCGGTTTTGGCGGCGGGATGTTTGCCATGAGCCGCTCGCCGACCCAGACGGTATCGCCCAGTTGCGTGAGCGGGCCGATGCAGCCGTCGAAACTCATGCCGGGGAACGGCGGCTCGATGACGCCGTCCGGGCGGATGCGGTAACCGAGCTTCAGCCGGCTGGCCGGCGGAGCGAGGCGCTTGCCGGTGTAGGGATTCACCCAGGACTCGACGAACTCGCCGCTCGCCGCATCGGCGAAGAATCCGCACTCGCTCATCGCGAACTGCCAGCTCCCGTCGGCCTGTCCCGCGATGCGGCTCCAGCCGATGCCCGTCACGCCGAGCAGCAGGCGCGCGATCTCGCCGGGACGCCGGGCGTAGACGCGACCGGACCACCACCACAGCGCCGCCTCGCCGCCGACGCCGCCGCGGATGCGCGCCATCGCGGCCACGGCGTCGCCGCGCGCCTCGCCCGCCGGGCCGGCTGCTGGCGTCAGCCCGGGCGCATCCATCGCGGCGAAGAGCAGCATGTCACCAGGGAATCGTCTTGCCGTCGACGTTCACCGGCACGCCGGGGTCGTCGATCGTCAGCGCTTCGACCAGCTTGCGCAGTCCCGCGGCGCTCTCGCTCGGCTTAAGCGCCCTGCCGGAATAGCCTGACTCGGCGAGGAGATCCGTCTCGACCATGCCGGGCGCGAGGATCGCGACCGTGATGCCACGCGGCTTGAGGTCGTTGCGCATCGCGCGGAAACCCATGTTCAGCGCCGACTTGCTCATCTGGTAGTAGTAGAAGCGCGACATCCGGCCCATGAGCTGCAGCGAACCCAGCCCGCTGGTCATGCCAACAATCTTCTTCTGCCGGCTGGCGGCGACGTTTTCGACGAGGATCTCCGACAGCTTCAGCGGACCGTACACATTGGTGTGCATGACGCGCTGGAAAAGCGCCTCGTCCAGGCCGCCGAACTGCTGCTTGCGGTTGCCGGTGTCTTCGCGGTCGCCGAGCAAGGCCGCATTGTGGAACAGCACGTCGATCGGCGCGCCGTTCAGGCGCTGCGCGAACACGCGCATGCCGGCCTGGTCGGTGACGTCGAGCTGCTCGACGCGCACGCGGCGATTCTTCTTCGCGAGCTGGCTCAGTTCCTTTGCCTCGGCCGGATTGCGGCTGGTGGCGATCACCTTCCAGCCGGCGTCGGCGAATTCGCGCGCGAGCGCGAGGCCGATGCCGCGGTTCGAGCCGGTGACGAGGATGGTGGGCGTGTAGGCGTCCTCGGCTACCGCGGGCGGCAGCGCGAAAGCCGCGAGAGCGGCAACAAGGCTGAAAATGATGCGGCGCATTTCTTGCTCCCGATGGGGGTTGCAGTGTATGCGAATTCCGCTGCCCGGCGATCCGCGCTGCGGTATCAGGCGCGGGTCAGCACCTCGACCGCCGCGCGCTCGCCGGACTCCATCGCCGACTCCATGCCGATTTCCGCGCGCCGCGTGTGCTCGCCGGCGAAGTGCAGGCGCCAGTGCGGCCGGGCCAGGTCGGGCGCGAACTGCATCACCTCGCCAGGCCGGTAGATGTGGCGGCAACCGGCGCTGAAGGTGGACTGCTCCCAGGAGTGGCTGCCGACGTAGCGCAGCTTGCCCTTGGTCGATGGGCGCAGCCGCGCCAGTTCCGCGATGGCAAAGGCGCCCCGCTCCGCGGGCGGCAGCTGGTCGAGGCGATCTGCCTTCTTGCCGGTGGCCTGGACCATGAGGTACTGGCCGCTGTCCCTGCCGCGCAAGTGCAGCGCTGCGCCGATGGCGCCGTCGCTCCAGAGACCGGGCGGCAGCCCGTCCTGCTCCCAGAAATTCGGCTGGGCGACGGAGAGATAGACGCGCGTCGTGTTGCCGTAGGGCATGCGCGACACGGCGAGCCCCTGGTTGCCGGTGAGCGCCGGCGTGATGGCGATGCGGCGGAGCACGCTGAACGGCACGGCCGCGATGACATGCCGCGCGCGGAAGCTCGTGCCGTCGAGGCACAGCACGTCGGCTGCCTCCGCCTCCATGCGGATCGCGGCGACGACCTTGCGCAGGCGCACGCGGTCGCCGAGCGCGCGTGCCATGGCCTCGGGCAGGCGCGAACTGCCGCCGCGGATCTCCGCCTGCACGCGAGCCGGGTCGGCGGCACCGAGCGCCGCACCCGCGCGGATGTCGAGCGCCAGCCGCGTCGACTCCTGCAGCAGCGTGAGGAGCGAGGTGTCGTGGACATCGCGCGGCGTGAGTCCTTCATTGATGAGCCGCAGGCCCTCGGGCGATACCTGCTTCTCCCGCAGCCAGTCGGCCACGGGCACGTCGAGCACCGCCGCGGCGGGCTTCAGCCACTCGTCGGGTTCCCGCAAGGGATTGCCGCGGGCGATATACCAGTCGAAGAGGCCGCCAGGCGGCACGGCGCGCTCTTCGCCCTGGGTGAGGTTCACCGGCGAGTGCTCCCACTCCCCCGGCGCGATGAGTTTTCCGCGCACGGAGAGCGCGAGATTGCGCGACGGCGGCGGCAGCGCATCGAGCGCCACGCCGAGGCGGGCGGCGCGATCGCGCACGCGCGCGTAGAGCGTGCCGACCTGCGAGGCGCCGAGCTCCGGCCGGCCGGGAATGCGATCGGCCGTGTGCACGCGCCCGCCGACGCGGGCGGAGGCCTCCAGCACCACGACGCGCGCGCCTGCTTCGGCGAGGATCAGCGCGGCATTGAGACCGGCGAGGCCGGCGCCGACGACCACCACGTCGCCGACTTCGGTCGACCGGGCGCGGGCCGAGAGCGCGAGAGCCAGTGCGCCGCCGCCGAGCGAGACCAGTACGCGACGGCGGCTGATCGCCACGTCAGTCGGCCTGCGCCGCCGGCGGCTGGCGTTCGTAGCTCGCCGGATCCAGCGGATCGCCTTCGCCCCTGTAGCGGGCAACGTCCGGGTAGGGAAACACGGGACGGCGCGCGAGTACCTCGCCGGCGACCGGGAAGCGCGGCTGGCCGCCAAGCGTGGGCCCGCTGTCTTTGGTGCGGGTGGCGATGAGCGCATCCGGCGCGTCGTCGGCCTCGACCCAGCGCTCGATGGCAGTGAGCCAGTCGACGTCGCCCGCGCCCGGGCCGCCGCCGCAATGCATGACGCCGGGGAGCATGAAGAGTCGCGCGAAGCTCTGCAGGCTGGCGCTGCCGCCGTTCAGCCGCAAGGCCTCGCGCCAGTAGCCGAGCGTATGCGCCGGTTGCAGGCTCTCGTCCGCCCAGCCGTGGTGGACGATCAGCCGCCCGTCGCGCTCCGCGTAGCGTTCGAGCGCCGGCGTGTAGCCCATACGCGCGGCGCTCGCCGCCAGGCGCCTGGGATCGCGATCGAAATCGAAAACGGGCGCGGCGCCGGCGGCCGGGTCCGGTTCGAAGGCATGGAAGCGCAGCCAGTTCTCGCCGATGAAGCGGAAATACGGCGGCCTGCCATCGCGGGGCGTGAGCTGTCTTTCCCAGGTGAACTCGCTGCCGCGCGCGGCGCCGCTCGGCACGAGCAACCGGCCCTTGCCGTCGGCCGGCCCCTGGTAGATGAGCCCGACCGCGCGCAGCTGCTGCGCATCGAGGCAATCGGTTCCCGTCGCATCCGCCGCGCAGGCCAGCGTCGCGGGGTCGAAGGAACAGCGCTCGGGATCACCGACCACGCTGTCGGCGAGGCCATCGGCGCTGTCGCAGGCCTCGAGTACTTTGCGGGCGAGGAGCGCGTACTGCGCCGCGCGCAGGACGGGGCGTCCGTCCGCGCCGGTGTTGGCGCGATCGGCCCAGATCATGTGCGGCACCGAGTGGCGCTGGTCGAAGGGCGCGCCGGCGATGACACCGTCATAGTCCTCCGGGTAGCGCTCGACGGCGGCGAGTGCCTGGCGACCGCCGGTCGAGCAGCCGCGGAAGTAGCTGTAGTTGGCTTCGTCGCCGTAGAAGGCGCGCACGAGCGCCTTCGCCAGCAGGGTCGCGCGATGCAGCGCCTGGTGGCCGAACTCGTCCTCGAGCGCGGTGTTGTCGAGCGCCCAGCGGCTGTCCGGGTATTTCTTCTCGCTGTGGCCGCCGTCCATCGTGACCGTGGCGTAGCCACGGGCGGCGGCGTCTTCCATCTGCTCGGTCTGCACCTTGCCGCAGAGGTTGTGGCAGCCGGTGGCGAGCAGCCGGCCGTTCCAGTTCTCGAGTGGCAGCCAGGCCTCGAAGCCGGTCTCGGGACCTATGTTGCCGCTGACGGCGCAGCGCGCCGGCAAGTCGCCACTCGCGGCCACGAAACTGGCGCGAAGCGCGACGCTCGCGCTGGCCGCTTCGGCGAAATCGATCGCGGCGAGCACGGCGCATTCCTCGGCGCCCGGTGGCAGCGCGGAATCGCCGGCCTGACCGAAGGCGGCGGGCGACAGCAGCGCGACCAGCAGTGCAACGCGGATCATGGCGCGGGACGGATATGCCACCAAGTGTGGATATGATTCAGGTCGAAGCCGCGTTGCGGGCCGCGCACGTCCAGCGCGTGACTGAACTCGAGGTCGAGCGACGGGCCCTGGACACGGTAGTACACGGGCTGGCCACGCTCGGCAGGCCCCCGCCAGGCGAAGTGCAAACCGCCCTCGGATTCGATCTGGCGGCGCAGGCGGGCAGCAGTCCCTGCCTCGAGATTGCCGAGGTACTCGTCGACCAGCCGCCAGAAGATCTCGCGCTCCGGCAGCGACATGGTGCCGACCGGCAGCCCCGCAGCAGCGCCGCGCTGCGCGCGGCTGCCGGGCGTCGTGGCCATCTCCTGCGGCACGCGGTCAGCGACGATGGCCTGCCGGCGATGCGCTTCACCGAGGCCCTCGAGCAGCTCGAGCCCGCGCGTGAACTCGGCGTCGAGGATCCGGAATCCTGCCCAGGTGCCCTTGGTCATCACCGCCGGATCGACCGCGAGCCAGGTCGGTCCGGGCACGAGCAGCCCGCGCTCGACCGAGAACTGCAGTAGCAGGTGGTGCCCTTCCAGACGCCAGCCGAAGGGCTTGTCCGCCGATGGATCGCCGAACAGGGTGATCCAGAAGTGCAGCGCGCCGGTCTTTGCGCGCGTCTCGCGCTGCGGCGCCGGCAGGTCCTTGTAGGTGTCGGCCACCATATCGCCGCGGCGGATGATCCCGGCGACTTTCTGGTACCCCTGCGACGACAGGGCGCAGCCTAGGAAGTCGTGCAGGCGGACGCGCTGACCGTCGGCCAGCTCGCCGATGCGCATGCCCGTGGGCGCAGGCGTGATGCCCGGCGGGAACATCGGCTTCCCGCGCGCGGCGTCGGACCATGGCCGCACGACACGCTGGCGCTGCGCGGGAACCAGGCCATCGAGGAACACCTGCGCGGCAGCGACACAGCGCTCGGCACCGGGCCTGGCCGCGGCAGCGGCGACACCGGGGGCAGCGGCAAGAACGGCGATCAGCAGCAGTGCGCAGCGCATGTATCAGTCATTCCCTCGCACGCACTTTGTAGTTGCCGCGCTCCTTGTCGAATTCCAGTTCGACGAGCCCGTGCTTCGCCGCGTCCTCCAGCAGCTCGGAAAAGCTGCGGTAGCCATAGGCGGTCTCGTTGAAGCCCGGATAGATGCGCCGCACCGCCTGCTTGACCAGCGAGCCCCACAGCGGATCGTACTCGGTGACGAGCGAGTCCACCGTCTGCGCGACGCGGTCCAGCGCCTCCTGCTGCTCGCTCTGCTCGCCGCCGCGTGACTTCTTCGTGCGGCTCTTCGAGCGCTGCACGACCTTGACAAGGTCGTCGTAGAAAATGAACTCGTCGCAGCTGCCGGCCAGCAGGTTCGACGTGGAGTTGCGGATGCCGCAGCCGATCACCCGCTTGTCGTTCTCCTTGAGCTTGGAGACGAGCGGCGAGAAGTCGCTGTCACCCGTGAGCAGCGCGAACGCGTCGATGTGCGACTTCGAGTAGCAGAGGTCCAGCGCGTCGACGACCATGCGGATGTCGGCGCTGTTCTTGCCGCTCATCTTGGTCTGCGGGATGTCGATCATCTCGAAACCGAGCTGGTGGAACTCCTGCATGAACTGGCGATAGCGGGTCCAGTCGCAATAAGCCCGCTTGGCGACGATGCGGCCCTTCTCGAGCAGTCGCTTCAGCACCAGCTCGATGTCGAAGCGGCCGCCCTTGAGGTGCTCGGCGCCCAGCGCGAGGTTCTCGAAGTCGACGAACACCGCGAGCGTGAGTTCGCTGCGGTTAGCTGCATCCTGCGCCATGGCGTCGCCTCCCCGGGGAATTGCCGTCATTCTACCGGCAAGGCCTCGCGGACATGCAGGTCGATCGCAGGCGGACTTGACCGCGTCCCGGGCGCGGCGTGAAATGTACGCCGCTCCACCATCGCCTGAGGAATCACCGTCCATGCGCCAGCCCCGCCATGCATTTGCAGCAGTGTTCGCCATCGCCGTTTCCCTCCTGGCAGGCTGCGGCGGCCAGCCCACGCCTGAACGCCAGACGACGCTCGACAATCCCGCCGCCGACGACGTGCGCGCAGCGATCGAGGCGATCAACGCGGAAACCGGCGAGCTGATCCGCGCCGGCAAGGGCGCCTCCGTCGGGGCGCAGTACACGGCCGATGCCCTGCTGCTGCCGGCCAATGCGCCGACCGTCAGCGGCACGGAGGCCATTTCGCAGCAGTTCCAGGCCGCGGTCGACGCGGGCGTGAAGGATTTGACGCTGACCGCGACCGAAGTCCAGTCCGACGGTCAACTGGCGATAGAGGGCGGCCGCTTCCAGGCCACGGACGGCAGCGGCACCGTGGTCGATGACGGCAAGTACCTGGTCGTGTGGAAGAAGGAAGCCAGCGGCTGGAAACGCCACCGCGACATGTTCAACAGCGACCGACCGCCCGCGCCGCCTCCCGCTCCCGCGGATACGCCGTCCGTTCCCGCGACGGAGTAGCCCTCAGACCGCCGCGACCCAGCCGTACTGCGTGTTGCTGGGCAGGCCGCCTTCGTGGCGGTACTGCGCCTTCAGCCGACTGATGCCGTCGTCCGGAAAGCGTTTGCCCGCAACCGTCGCATCGATGCCGAAGACCCGCGCGCCGTTCAGCCCGAGGATCTTCGCCTTGTCCTCGTCGCTGAGCGGCTTGTAGCCGAACTTCTCCTGCAGCGCCTCCGGAATCTGGAAGCGGCGGAATGCCTCGATCTGCCACTGCGGACCGCCCCACCAGATCGAATCCGTGCCGAAGAGGATGTGATCCGGACCGAAGGCGTTCATGAGCTGCCCGAGCAGGTGGCCGCAGATCTCCGGGTGGGTGATCACGGTATGACCGAAAACGGTGCCGAGTTCGGCATACACGTTGGTCATTTTCGGGTTGGCGATGCGGTCGCGGCAGAAATCGGTGGTCCAGGGCAGGTAACCGTCCGGCCCGACGAAGGGTTCGCCCGCCTTGAAGTCGTAGTTCGCCGCCTTGAAGGCGGAGTGATACACGACAAAAGACAGGTCCGGGTGATCCGTGGCGGCTTTCACGATGTCGCGCGGGTGCACGTAGTCGACGTTGGAGCCGGGCAGCGGCAGTCCCTTGTGCACGCAGAACACGGTGACGCCGAGCTTGCGGCTGCGCTCGTAGAAGGGATAGGCGATTTTCTCGTCGTCCATCCACCACGGGTACTCGCCGTCCTTGGCGAACACGCCGGTGTAGTGCTTCCAGGCGCGGATGCCATTCACCTTGACCTGGCGGTCGACCTCCTCCATCGCGTTCGGCAGGTAAGGCGCCCACAGCCCGTGGCAGAGCATGCGCTCGGCGCCGGCGAGCGCGTTCACCCGGTTGCGGTGATCCGCCATCTCATCGGCGTTGATGACGTCGAGCACCTTCGAGGGCACGCCCGAGAGGCAGGCGACGCTCACGTCGCTGTCGAAGAAAACTTCCTTCACGTAGTTCGGCAGCTGCAGGTCGCCCTTGACCGGCTGGATGCCGGCCAGTGCCTTGTTGAAGGCGGCGGAGAGCTTGCGGAACCCCAGCGGCTCGAGGCCGCCGTTGCGCACGTGGTGGGTCTGGCAGTCGAACACGAAACCGGGCTTGGGCCAGAGCTCGCCGATGGCCGCCGCATCGGTCAGCTCGGCGGCATGCACGTTGAAGTGCCGGCCGAACACCTCGTTCAGGGCGACGAAGGCGGCGGCCATGCCGGCGCCCGACTGCAGGAACTCGCGGCGGCTCAGGCCGGCCCTGCGGCCGTGGTGGTCGGCGAGTTCATTGATCCGGGCGGCAACGCGCTTCTGGTCGCGCGTCTGCGGCATCGGCAGGTATTCCTCGTTGGACACGACCTGCATGGGTAGCGGCAGCTCCGTGCCGGTCAGCTGGTCCTTGACGTTCTTGCGGATCCACATGGGTCGCATTGCTCCGGAGGTCAGTGGCTGTATCAGAGCCTACCTGCAGGCGACGCGCAACGCACCGTTGAGCCGGTCAGCGCCCGCCTTGCTGTTCCCACCATGGTCATAAGGCCCGAAGGCCTGCGGAACCGGTGGATTCGCGGGTGCTACCATGCCAAGATTCAGCTGTTTCGCGGCCGGCCTGCAGCGTTGCCGGAGCGCAACAGACTCGATCTCCGACATTTCATTCATCAAACAAAGAGGGGATGCTACCCATGACGATTCGACTGACGGCCAAAATCGCGGCCGTGGCACTGCTTGCTGCGGGCCCTGCGTTTGCCCAGGACGCTGGCCACTGCACCTACATCCAGCAGAACATGTTCGCCGGTCCGTTCAAGGTCTGCGAGACGCCGATCGACGCCGCCCAGTGCGCGGAACTCGGCAAGACCGATGAGAACAAGGATGCGGTGCACGCCGCTGGCGCCTGCCCGACCGAGGGCCTCGTCGGCACCTGCGACAAAGGCGCGACGAAGCTGCTCTACATGGACGGCGACGCCTCGGGCCTCGAGATCGGCTGCGGTTTCCAGGGCGGTACCTGGGTCGCTCCGTAAGTCAAAGAGGTGCCAGGTTCGTATCCGGATACGTGCCTGGTACCTTTTTTATTCCCCTCGCGATGAGATTGAAGAGTCGCGAGTTGTCCCAGCCGGGTTTCAACGGCTGGTAACCACTGAACGGACCCATGCGCACGATCACCAGATCGAGCGCGCGTGATACGTATACCCGCTGGCCGCCCAGGCCCAGCAGCATGAAGGCCTGCGGGTCGTCGAAGGGCTCGGTCATGCCGTAGTCCATCGTCGTTTCACCGACCGCGAACTTGTTGAGTCCCCCGGCAAGCCAGGTGAACAATCCGTAGCGATCGGCGACCGCCGATGGCCGGATCAGCTCCTCGATCCACTGTTCGGCGACGACCTGCCGGCCCGCGTAACGCCCGCCGTCCTTGAGCATGACGCCGATACGTGCCCAGGCCATCGCCGGCGCAACCATGCAGCAGGCCGTCATCGCGTTGCCGCCCGACCGGTCCATCCAGACGTAGCCCGTCTCCCCGGCCACCGGCCCCCAGAGCCGGCGCGACAGGTAGGTCGCGTACGGCTCGTCGAGCACGCGCTGGACAAGCATGCCGGCGAGCTGGGCGTTGGCATCGTTGTAATCGAACTTCGAGCCGGGCTCCCACTCGAGCGGCGTGCCGAACACAACCGGATCGCGCTCGCTGCTGAACAGGAACCTGAACGCCGATGCCTGCGTAAACGGATTCAGCGAGAACTCGTACTTGCCGAGCCCCGAGGACATGTTGAGCAGGTTGCGGATGGTGATACGCCCGCGTGGATCGTCCTGCCACTCCTCGAAATAGTTGCCGATCGGATCGTCGAGCGAGCCGATGAGTCCGTCTTCGATGGCGGCGCCGATCATGAGCGCCGTCACCGTCTTCATCATGGACTGCGACTGGGTGAGATCGGCCGGTTTGCGGTCCGGCCGGTACCACTCGGTCTGCACCACGCCGCGATGCACGGCGATGAACGCGAAAGAATCGAACGACGCCGCATAGGCCTCGGCCGCGCGCAGGGCCGACTCGGAGACCGTCAGGCCGTCGCCCGCAGCCGCCGCCAAGGGCGGCGCCGGCTCGGCCGCAACGGCATCCAGCGGCGCGAGGTTCAGGTACTCCGCGTCCATGTGGCTCATCGTGTCCCACCAGCGACGCCAGTAGACCGGGTCGCGCCAGTAATCGACGTTGAGCCAGACGAAGCAGGCGAGTGCCGTCGCGCCGAGGAGTCGTCGGAGGAAACGGTTCATGGGGGGGCGATGCGGGGGCGGGGCCCGGGTCGCGGCTTGCGCCGCTCCTACGGCCGCTCCTACTGGAGTTCTTCGCGGATTGTCTCGCCCATCCACTTCATGAAGTTGGCGTGCTGGGAGATGCCCTTGGCGCTGAAGGTGTAGTCGAGGTCCTTCAGGTCGCTGCGCAGCTTCGCCTGGATGGTCCGCGCGCCGATCAGGTTGGTGACGACCAGCACTTTCTTCCCGTCCTTCTTCGCCGACTCGACCAGCCCGCGCAGCTTCTGCACGTTGGCCTCGCGGATCGCGGGCGGCGCATCGTCCTGCAGCGTCTGGCCGTAGACAGCCGAGAATCCGCCATCCTCCTTGACGATCTTCGCCAGCTTCGCGAGCACCGCCATCTCCTGCGCGTTGTCCTCGGCGCCAGTCGGGCCGTGGCTGGCGATCACCACGACTTCATTGGCCGGGTCGGTGCTGACCTCGAGCGCGTGATCGATGAGAATCTCGGCAACCAGCGGGTCGCCGCCCGGCGGCGGGGCGAAGTGCAATTTCGCGTCGGTCTTCACGCGGCCTACCGTCGCGTACTCCGCCTCGTCCTTCTGGCCGAAGATGTACTGCCACTGGCGATAGAGCTCGTTCGTGGCGGAGGACACGACCGGCACCACGACGATTTCCTTCGCGCCCTTGGCCGTCAGCGCATCCAGCCCGTTCTGGATGTGGCTCGACATCATCATCGCCATGCCGACGCCCATCGCTGTCGGGAAGATGTTGCCGATCGGCTCGACCGACTTCTTGAACATGCGGTCGCCCTGCTCTCGGAAGCCGTGCATCAGGATCAGCACGCCCTCCCCGCCCCTGACCTCCGGCGGACTGACGTACCAGGCGTACTCGGGGCCCATCTGGTCCATCGACAGGGCGATCTGCGCATCGCTGTAGTCCGCGTACAGCGAGACCTTCTCGCGCAGCTCCTTCATCAGTGCCGCATCCATCTGATGCTTCATGTCGTAGCCGATGCGACCCTCGCTGTCGGTCGTGACCGCATGGGCGGAATGGTCCATATTCGAATGGTCCATATTCGAGTGGTCCATGGCCTGGTGGCCCGCGTGCTCATCGGCGTCGGCCGCCTGCACGGCAGCGGAGACCAGGAACGCAGCCAGGATGGCGCAGCAGAACTTCTTCATGACAGTTTCACCTTTTTCTCTAAGTCGAAACGACGGTACTCAGCCGCCGCGGAAATCCTTCAGCAATTCTTCCCAGCGCGCGTCGACGCGCTCGAACGCGCCGGGCGCGCCATCGACGAGGAGCTGGCGGTTGAGCGGCGCCCAGCTCTTCGGCCCGCCCTCGCCCGGCAACTGGCGGGTGGCGTCGATCACCATCTTGCTCGACAGGCCCCATTTCGGCCGGCTGGGGTCGGGCATCATCATCTGCGTCTGCGGTATCAGCAGGCTGGCCGACGGCTGCCAGCGGGCGGCGAGGGCATGGAGTATCTGGCTCGGGTCGAGGATGTTCAGGTCCTTGTCCACGACGATCACGACCTTGTTCAGCCCGGCGTTCGCCGCGACGTACTGCCCCGCTGTCATGCCCTCGCCCGGAAATTTCTTGTCGATCGCGAGCACGATCACGCCGTTGGCGCCGCGCGGCGAGTTGAGCCCGGTCAGTCCCGGTATGAGCTTGCGGTAGAGGAAAAAGTTCGACGCCATCTGCGGCGCGCGCGGCATGTCGCAGGTGAGTCCCGTGAAGGAATTGAGCACCCAGGGGTTGCGCCGGTGCGTGATCGCCGTGATGTGCATGACGAAGTTGCCGGGCTTCAGCGGACCCAGGTAGCCGTACATCTCGC